>Ga0307511_10000201_pt1 | contig 60079 bp, 62 predicted proteins | sample 13_EM_MG_FD_200266 | JGI IMG/M metagenome (GOLD analysis project Ga0307511, IMG submission 200266) | Populus trichocarpa ectomycorrhiza microbial communities from riparian zone in the Pacific Northwest, United States - 13_EM | ecosystem: Host-associated > Plants > Roots > Unclassified | place... | reverse complement strand
TGATTATCAGACAGCCCTGGGCCAGAATTTCGAGGATATGAAAAGGGAATATTACGAACAGGATAGCATTTTGAATTCCAAGGATACAGCTAAGTACACCAAGGCGCAACTGGAATTGAAAAGAAAGAGCATGGGCGAAATGCTGGTCAAATTACAGGGATGGCAGCAACAGGCTCAGCAGTTGTACCAGCAGAAATACCAGGATCTGATCGCTCCTATCCAGAAAAAAGCGGTAGAGACCGTTCAGGCCGTTGCTAAAGAGAATGGCTACACGTATGTCCTCAGCAAGGAGGCGCTGTTGGTCTCCCCTCCCGCAGAAGACTTACTGCCCCTGGTGAAGAAGAAACTCGGACTTAAATAGGATTTGATCCTACTTTAATAGATAAGCAAAACGCCAGGTTATAAGTCCTGGCGTTTTTTGTTTTACTTTTACAATATGCATTCCCCCCAAGGACCTATTGGTGTTTTCGATTCAGGCTATGGCGGTCTCACTGTTCTGAAAGAAATGGTGGCCCGGCTGCCGCAGTACGATTATATCTACCTGGGAGATAATGCAAGAGCGCCTTATGGAACAAGATCATTCGAGACGGTATATCATTATACCCTGCAATGTGTACAATGGCTTTTCCAGTCGGGATGCCCCCTGGTGATCCTGGCCTGTAATACGGCTTCTGCAAAAGCCCTGCGTACCATCCAGCAGAATGATCTTCCCAGGATCGCTCCCGACAACAGGGTACTCGGCGTGATCCGCCCTACTACAGAAGTAGTGGGAAATTTTACAAAGACAGGTAAAGTAGGGGTATTGGCAACCAAAGGCACCGTCCAATCAGAATCGTACCCGATCGAGATCGCAAAATTTTTCCCGGAAATAGACGTTATTCAGCAGGCCTGCCCCCTTTGGGTACCCCTGATCGAAAATAATGAACATGATCAGCCGGGTGCCGATTATTTTGTAAAGGAATATATGGACCTTTTACTGGCCCGGGCAGGCGATATTGACACTATTTTGCTGGCATGTACCCATTATCCGCTTCTGAAGACGAAGATTGAACAGTTCCTTCCTGCCGGAGTCAGGCTGATTGCACAGGGAGAGATCGTTGCAGCCAGTCTGGCAGATTATTTGCAACGTCACCCTGAAATAGAAAGCCGCTGTAGCAAAACCGGGCAGCTTCGTTTTTTTACTACGGACTCTACAGAAGATTTCGACAATCACGCCAGCATATTTTATGGAAAAACGTTGAAGTCAGAACACATAGTATTACCTTAATGTAGGATTATGAGGGTAAGAATCAACCATATAATAATAGCAACCATTTTTTTGCTGGTTTCCTGCCGGAAGGAGACGAGTATAGAAAATGGATCGGGGTTGGGCGGATCCTTTATGGCTAACATCGATGGCGTGCAATGGATAGCAGCAGACAGCACCAAAGGCGCTTCCATCCTGCAGGGGATGATCAATCTTTCCGGTATCAGCTCCGATCACCGGCACCTTAGCATCACCCTGGATGATACGGTGCCCGGCGTTTACACGCTCAGCCAGGCATCTGTCTCGCTGGGCGCCTATGCGGATAATGATTCCATTAGTCTCTATGCTTTTACTACTAATGAAGGCCAGGATACCTCCCAGGCCGGCGGCCAGGTCATTGTGACGGCAATCGACACCATCAATAAGACCCTGTCCGGCACGTTCTCCTTTAAAGTATATCGGGACATAGACCATCGTCAGAAGAATATCACCAATGGGGTTTTCTATAAATTGCCTTACCTGAGCTCACTCCCGCCCGTCAGCAGCAAGGATACCCTGTATGCCAAGATCGATGCCAATAACTGGGTGGGGCAAAGTATCGTAGCGACGGCCTTTTCCAACCTGCTTTCCATCAACGGCTCGAACCTGGACGGTTCGCAGTCCGTAAGCCTGATCATGCCGGCTGATATAACGCCGGGCACCTATCAGCTGGCCTATCCACAGACTACCTATATAGGAGCCTACAATCCGCAGGCTGGAATAAGCCTGATATCCACCAACGGCAGCCTGGAGATCCTGGAGAATAATTCAACGACCCGGAGGGTAAGAGGTAATTTCCATTACCTGGCAGCCGACGCCAACAATATGGGCTATACTTCCCACCAGCTCTCCAATGGTTATTTCTCCATACAGTACAACTAATTTGTATTTCTATTGGTCATCAGCCGATTTTTCCCTAATTTTGCCGTCCCTTTCACCGACGACGGGTATGGTGGCCCGTGGTTATGATAGAAACATTAGGCAAAAAACAAAATATTTAAAATGAAACGTACATTCCAGCCACACAGGCGCCGCCGCAAGAGCGTTCACGGTTTTCGTCAGCGCATGCAGACTGCTAATGGTCGCAAAGTGTTGGCCAGCCGTCGTAAAAAGGGTCGTAAGAAACTGACCGTTTCTGACGAATCGAAATTAAAATAGCCCTTCCGCCCCCTAAGACGCTGGAAGCGTCATCGACATTAGCCATTTGCTGGAAAATGCGCTAACTTTCTAAAAGCGCAATTTCAGCACATTAAGGGGTAGAATAATAGCGTATAAAGACAGCGAATTAGTGCTAATTGGTTTTAATTAGCACTAATTCGCTTTTTAATTCCTGCACATTTACTTTTGTAAAAAGAACGAAAACGGCACATTCCTTTACTTTGGGGAAAGAAGAGCGGCTGAAAAGCCGTAAGCTGATTGAACGGGTATTTCGTGAAGGCAAGAGCTTTGCCCTCTTCCCGTTCAGGGTATATTATGCCCCTTTGCCGGCGTCCCAACCCGCCCGGATCGTTCCTGGCGTCCCTGACCCGGTGATCGCCGTTCCTCCGGACCCCTCCCGGCCGTCCCCCCGTTTGCAGGCCGGATTTGGCGCCAGCAGCCGGAATTTTAAAAAAGCCGTGGATCGCAACCGCATTAAGAGACTTTCCCGGGAAGCATATCGCCTGCAAAAACAGACCCTTTATGAATGGCTGAAGGAAAAAGACCGGACCCTGGCCGTATTTTTTATATATACAGGCAAAGAACTACCCGAATATGACATGGTAAGGGAGAAGATCGGTCTGGCCCTGCAAAAATTAATGAAGAATACAGGCTCATGAAGACCGTTTGGCGCATATTAAGTCTGCCCCTGATCGCCCTGATCAGGATCTACCAGTGGGTCATTTCACCCGCACTGGGCCCCAAATGCCGCTTTACGCCTACCTGCTCGCAATACGCTGTTGAGGCATTGAGAAAATATGGCCTTTTTAAAGGTGGTTGGCTAAGCATTAGACGGATTGCCCGTTGTCATCCCTGGGGTGGTCACGGAGAGGATCCGGTACCTTGAACAGCTGCAAGCTTATAGCCTCAAGCTGCAAGCCAGCCATATTATATCTCTTGAAAATATTCAGAAAGTATCGATGTCTAGCTTGCGGCTAATCGCTCGAAGCTTGTAGCTGATAGCTTGTAGCTTGCAGCTACTTCTTCCCCGCCATCACCGCCAGCTTGCTAATGATTTCGCGAAGTTCCTTAATGCTGTAGAATTTGTAGATTTCGGGGACGGATCCTGCGTCAAAAGCACCGGGGATCGTCGTAAAAGGGCCAAATATTTTGGCTTTTGTATCTGCCGTGATTTTTACAATCTTGTTGGGGGCAATAAAATAATTTCTGTTCGCCTCGCTCACATTCTGCCCGGCCACCAGTCTCTGCAGACTGTCCAGTTTCTGCTTTAACGCATCCTGTGTGATCTTTGCTTCTCCGTTATCAGCTCCTACATGCTGATAACTGCCTATTACGGTATCATTTTTCAGATTGGCTATATAAAGACCGTCGTCCTGGGCTTCCAGGGTGATCTTTCCGGCAGGAGACTGGACATTCAGGGTCACCGGATCGGAACCGGTGAATTCCAGTTCCTGTTCATGATGCGTGGTCCCTTCTGCGACAGTAATATTTGTTTTGGTATTATCTGTCTGTATATCGCTGCTGGCATAGACCAGAATTTTTTTAGCGTGTCCTTTACAGGCTGTAAGGGCAAGGAGGCAAGCAAAAACGAAAGCGCCGGTAAGTCTTTTCATATAACAAATTTGAAAAAATGAATCCCGGACCACGGTCCGGGATTGCAAGTAACAGAAAATTATTGAAAAAATCTATTTGGTGGCGGCAGCGTAACGCTCAGCTACCTTGTCCCAATTGACCACATTCCAGAAGGCGCCAAGGTACTCGGCACGACGATTCTGATATTTGAGATAATAGGCATGCTCCCAAACGTCGACTCCCAGCAAAGGAATGCCTTTCACTTCGGCTACATCCATCAGTGGGTTGTCCTGGTTAGGAGTAGAGCTGATCTCCAGCTTGCCGTCTTTCACGATCAGCCAGGCCCAGCCGCTTCCAAAACGGCTTACGCCAGCAGCATTGAATTTTTCTTTAAAAGCGTCGAAACTGCCAAAAGTGGTATGAATATCGTCTGCCAGCTTCGCGGAAGGAGCACCACTTGCCTTTGGCGCCAGGCTCTCCCAGAAAAAACTATGATTCCAATGTCCCCCGCCGTTGTTGCGGACTACAGGGCTGATGCTCCCGGCCTTTTGGACCAGCTCTTCCAGTGATTTACCTTCATTAGGGGTGCCGGCGATCGCTTTATTAAGATTGTCTATATAAGCCTGGTGGTGTTTACCATGATGTATCTGCATGGTGGTTGTGTCAATATGCGGTTCCAATGCATCAAATGCATAAGGCAACGCTGGTAGTGTAAATGCCATAACGGATGATTTTAATGTTATTAAAAAAAATAAATTTTTGTCAATGCCTGAAGGGGTAACAAATCTACAGGAAAAAGGTTAGAAGACAAAGAGATGAAGTCAGACATTTGGTCCTATAACAGGCCGGTTTTAGCCGGACTAACGTTTGGACTGAAAGAACTCCTGCATGAGCCGGGCGCATTCTTCTCTCAGGATGCCGCCCGTCAGGACTGTTTTGGGATGGAAAGGCCAGGGACCTGCTGCTGACGGCAGAATAGACGTTGTATCCGTTGACGATGACCTGTTGCGGGGCGGATTGTCGCTTTGCGATCCTGCACCCGGGAAACTTTCCGGGCGGAGCCCTCTACGGTAACCGTTCTTCTCGTCATCTGCTCCAAAGACTACCCGGCTGATCTTGCTCCAATATAGCGCTCCTGCACACATCAGGCAGGGCTCCACGGTGATATAGATGGATGCTTCCGGCAGATATTTGCTGCCCAGGAAATTAAAGGCGGAAGTAAGGGCGATAATTTCCGCATGGGCGGTAGAATCGGTGAGCCGCTCCGTCTGGTTATGCCCCCGGGCAATGATCCTGTCTCCCATTACGATTATCGCGCCGATCGGCACTTCGTCTTCCTCATAAGCCTTCCGGGCTTCCCTGAGGGCTTGTTGCATAAAATGTTCGTCGTTCATCTTAATCTGCAAAAATAACCTTTATTGACAATTTTGGTGATGGGTTGAAGCAGGATAAGCGATTGAACTTTAATTATGGCAGATTCGCCATAACTAAAGTTCAATATTTGATTGAATAAGCGTACAAAATGAAAAAGGTTTAGTCTCAAATCAACTGCAGCTTGCCTGACTTCGGATCGACGATGACCTGGTCGTGTTCGAAGTCCAGTTTAATACGCCATTTTTGCAAAGTAGCAGCGCCGATGATGGCTTCTTCGCTGAGTCCGGGGACAACAAGGAATTCATCGGAAAGCAGGATGTCATCGATATAAAAATCAAGCCTGATTATTTCCTTGATCTCAATAAAATGCCCTTCGCTGGCGGTAGCGAGTTTGCGTATCCGGCCCAGATGGACTGGTGTTTCAAGGTCCCTGATATAATCAGGATGAATACAAGATAGATTCGCACCGCTATCAAATAGTGTGAACAGGGTCTTTTCACCTTTCGAGCCTACGTATAGTAACGGATGTTTAATGATAGACATAAGCTAATGGTTTTTTTTCAAAAATAAAAGTTTAGTATGATAATTTTTGAAGAACTTCGGTAGTGTTCCACGATGCTAGTTCCACGCCACCTTTTAAAAATCCCACTATGCACGATCTTCAGCCGCTGCGCCACTTTTTTAACTCCGGCGCTACCCGACCCTATCAATGGCGCCGTCAGCAGTTGCAAAAAATGCAACAGTTGATCCTCGACAACGAAAGAGAGATCCAAACCGCATTGTATGCAGACCTGAAGAAAAGCCCGGAAGAAGCCTATGGCACAGAAATCGGTTTGGTGCTGTCGGAGATCCGATACATGCTGAAACACCTGGCCCGCTGGATGCGCCCCCGCCGCGTAAGAACCAACCTTGTCAACTGGCCTTCTTCTTCCATCATCTACCGGGACCCGCTGGGAGTTGTTCTGGTCATTGCCCCCTGGAACTATCCGCTGCAGCTTTCCTTGCTGCCGGTAGCAGCAGCGCTGGCTGCGGGCAATGCGGTCGTGCTAAAGCCTTCGGAACTGGCTCCTGCTACAGCTGCTGTCATGGAGAAATTACTGACCAGCATTTTTTCACCGGAATGTGTACACGTTGTACAGGGTGATGGCGCAGGAGTAGTTCCCGATCTGATCAAAAATTTTCGTTTCGATCATATTTTCTTCACGGGCAGTGTCAACGTGGGGCGGGCCATTTATCAACTGGCCGCGGAACATCTGATACCGGTAACGCTGGAGCTGGGCGGAAAAAGCCCCGCGATTGTAGCACAGGACGCCGACCTGCGCACAACGGCCCGTCGTATCGTAATGGGAAAATTCACCAATGCCGGTCAAACCTGCATAACACCGGATTACCTGCTCGTACAGGCAGCGATAAAAGACGATCTCCTCCGGTTGCTGCAGGAGACGATTAAAAGCTTCTACGGGGAGAAACCGGAAGAAAGTTATGATTACGGAAAGATCATCAACGCAAAAAGATTTGATACACTGGTTGCTTATCTTTCGCAGGCGCAGGGGAAAATTATTTGCGGGGGTTATCACGACCGGTCGAAATTATTTATCGCACCTACTCTCATAGAATGCACCACAACAGATCAGCCGCTGATGAAGGATGAGATCTTCGGCCCCCTGTTGCCGGTATTTACCTATCAAACGATGGAAGAAGCGCTGGCTATTATCCGTCAGCAGCCCAACCCCCTGGCCTTTTATCTTTTTACCCGCGGCCAACAGCTGCAGAAGACCTGGGTGGAAGCCGTTCCTTTTGGCGGCGGCTGCATTAACAATACCCTCTGGCATTTTGCAAACCCTCACCTGCCTTTCGGAGGCATCGGCAATAGCGGACTGGGCGTTTATCATGGGAAATATTCCTTCGATGCGTTTACCCATGCCAAACCGGTGATGCGGACGCCCACATTTCCTGATCCGGCTATCAAGTATCCGCCGTTCAAGGGGAAAATGAAATGGTTTAAATTATTTTTCCGGTGATCAATAGCAGCTTCAAGCCAGAGATTTATAAACAGTTGAAGAATTTATAAGTAGCAGCTTGCAGCTTGAGGCTCGAAGCTTGATGCTATTCCCGTCTCGGGAATAAAACCGGTATACCGTTGCTGCACCTGTTGCAGGATTTCTTTTATTTCTTCCACCGACTTTTTTTGCACCAGTTGGTTGCGGAACTCTTTAATATGAGGGAATCCTTTCAGGTAATTGGTATAATGGCGGCGCATTTCCAGAATGCCTACGACAGGCCCCTTCCATTCCACGGAACGCAATAGGTGATCCAGGATGGCGCCGGTACGTTGTTCGATGGTAGGGGGCGGCAGATGCTCACCGGTCTTCAGAAAGTGCTTGATCTCGTTAAAGATCCAGGGATAGCCGATAGCGGCGCGGCCGACCATGATACCGTCCACTCCATATCTCTCCTTATACTCCTTTGCTTTTTCCGGAGAATCGATATCCCCGTTGCCGAAGATGGGGATATGGATCCGGGGGTTTTCTTTTACTTTGGCAATCAGCCTCCAGTCGGCTTCCCCTTTATAGAGTTGCGCCCGGGTACGGCCATGGATGGTGAGCGCCTTAATCCCCACATCCTGCAGACGTTCGGCGACTTCTTCAATATTTTTCGACAAATCGTCCCAGCCCAGCCGGGTCTTTACCGTCACCGGTAATTTGGTGCTTTTGACAACTGCTTCGGTGAGACGGGTCATTCCGGGCACGTCTTTCAATACGGCAGCACCGGCGCCCTTACATACCACCTTTTTCACCGGGCACCCGAAATTGATATCGACCAGGTCAGGCTGCACCGTATCCACGATCCGGGCGCTCATCGCCATCGCTTCTTCATCCCCACCAAAGATCTGGATACCAAAAGGACGCTCATATTCAAAGAAGTCCAGTTTATGCCTGCTCTTGATCGCATCCCGGATCAATCCTTCGCTGGAAATGAATTCACTATACATCAGGTCGGCCCCATTTTGCTTGCATACATAGCGGAAAGGGGGATCGCTCACGTCTTCCATAGGGGCCAGAAGGAGCGGGAATGCAGGAATTTGTATATTGCCGATGTTTATCACGATGAACTTGCAAATTTACACACTTATCCCGGATTTGTCTATATGATGAGAAATTACCTGAAGATCCATTCTCCCTGGGCGCAATTAGGCCTTTTTTTTGGATTGCTGGCCGGAGGCCTGACCCTGGCATCGGTCATAGGCGGCGCTATTCTGGTCACGAAGGGCGCTGTTATGGGCCATGAGAGCCTGGATCTTAATGATCCCCGGCTTACAGGGGCACTGAAGTTTATACAGGGGCTTAGTACGGTGATCATTTTTGGGCTTCCGGCGCTGGTATATGCCCGTCTGACCTTTCGGGAGGATCCTGTTTACTTCCTTGGGTTCCGTAAAGCGGAAAAGAATAGTTTTTACCTGCTGGCAATCGCCCTTTTATTATTTTCCTTCCCCGTAGAAGGGTGGCTGGGCCAGTTGAATAAGGGCATCCACCTGGCTCCCTGGATGATAAAGATGGAAGAAGATGCCGACAAACAAATAGATGTCTTTCTGCGGGTGAATTCTCCGGTAGATGTCTATATCAATCTATTTCTGATTGCCTTACTGCCGGCTGTTTGCGAAGAAGCCTGTTTCCGGGGAGCTTTACAACGCATCCTTATCCATGCTTTTAAAAGCCCCTGGGCGGGTATTATAGCAACCGGTATATTCTTCTCGGCTTTTCACATGCAGTTCCAGGGCTTTTTGCCCCGGATGTTCCTGGGGATCCTACTGGGCCTTATCTATTGGTATAGCGGTAGCTTATGGGTTTCCATCGGGGCGCACTTTTTTTATAATGGCGTCCAGGTGGCGGCTATATCCTTTTATCCGAAGCTGATACATGAAAACCCCTCCGTGCCGCTATATACTGCCTTGATAAGTTTGGTAATAGTCGTAGGTTTGCTATCGGTGATGCGCAGGCAGTCGGGGACAACTTATTCAAGGGTATACGAACCGGAGAACGGCAAAGAATATGATGAATTCACACGCTGATCCACTCTTTAATCTTTTACAATGGCATTGAACCCTTCCATATTTAAGACCCGGGCGCTCACAGCGCTGGTATTTGTACTCATCATGCTGACGGGATTGCTATGGAATCAATGGAGCTTTTTTATTTTATTTTCTTTTATCCATTTTGGGTGTTGGTATGAATACCAGAAGATGATAGCATTAATCGACAAGGACTATTCGCAGATCTCTCCTTTTCACCGGTATGGCGTTATGATCGCTGGCTGGTGCCTGATGTGGTATTTCACCAATGCCGGATATCATATTGGCGGCACCTCTTTCCATGCCATCGGATGGTGGGTAGGTCTGCTATTTCTGTTCGTCCTTCCTACGGGGGAGATCCTGCTTTCCCGCAAGCTGAATCTTAAAAATATCGGGTATTCTGCCTTGGGCCTTCTTTATATTTCATTGAGCCTGGGGCTGTTTACGCATCTCAGGACCCTCTTCTACGGCAACCTCGTTAGTGCCTGGGGCAGGCTGCTTGTAATGATGATCATCGGTTCGATCTGGATCAACGATACGATGGCCTATATTGTAGGATCAATGATCGGCAAAACTCCTTTTTCGAAGATCTCCCCGAAGAAGACCTGGGAAGGCACGCTGGGAGGCATTATCCTGTCGGTGGTGGTGATGGGGATCATCGGCTATTTTCTGGGCCGTTACCTGAACGATGGGGATGCGACAGACTGGAAATGGGTAGGACAATGGGCCATTATTGCTGCCATTGCTTCCATAGCAGGAACTTTCGGCGACCTGCTGGAAAGCAAACTGAAGCGCATGGCCGATATAAAAGACAGCGGTCACCTGATGCCCGGGCATGGCGGGTTCCTGGACCGGTTTGATTCCCTGCTAGTAGCGACGCCCTTCGTCTGGCTGTATGTGATGTGGATCATCAGTTGATATTTCGGGTAACTCATCATCTGAAACAAATTACTTAATTTTGACTTTCAATCATTTATAATGACTATCCACCGAGAAGGTTATAAGACGATCGCTATCAGTGCACTGACTTTTGCTTTGATCAATCTGCCCTCCTTTTATTTTATTAGCGCTCATCAGCCCTGGCTCAGTTACCTGATCTTTTTGGTTACCCTGGGCCTGTTATTATTCCTTATTTCTTTCTTCCGGGTGCCTAACCGTAAGCTTACATCCGGGGATAACCTGCTGGTCTGCCCGGCTGACGGGAAAGTGGTAGTCATTGAAGAAATATTTGATGAAGAATATTTCAAGGACAAAAGACTGCAGATCTCTATTTTTATGAGCCCGGCGAATGTCCACCAAAACCGTAACCCCATAAGCGGAGAAGTGGTGTACAACCAATATCATAAAGGCAAATACCTGGTAGCCTGGCATCCTAAATCCTCCACAGAGAATGAACGGCATAGTGTAGTGCTGCGTAATGGTCATGGCGAAATACTGGTCAAACAGATTGCGGGAGCGCTTGCCAAACGGATCGTCAATTACCTGTCCGTAGGACAAAAAGTAGAACAAAGCGCCGAAATGGGCTTTATAAAATTTGGATCAAGGGTGGACGTGCTGCTGCCGGTAGGAACCTCCGTAAATGTGCAACTGGACCAGGTAGTTCAGGGCGGAGTCACCGTACTGGCCAAGTGGAGCGCCTAAAAGATCTCTCTCAGCTCCTTCAATGAACGAACCGTATAAGTAGGCTGAATGGAAGGCGATTGATCCAGGTGATTGACATATACCTGGTCGATGCCGGCATTGATCGCCCCCTGAATGTCTACTTCCACATTATCGCCCAGCATAATGCTTTCGCTCTTCTCAGCCCCTGCTCTCCGGAAGGCATATTCGAAGATCTCCTTATGCGGCTTAAGGCTACTGGAGCCCTCCGAGGTGATCACTTCGGTAAAATATTTTGCCAGCCCTGCATGCTGCAGCTTGCTGTGCTGGGTCTTCTCGAATCCATTGGTGATCAGGTGCAGCCTGTATCCCTTCCCGCTCAGGTAGTCCAATATTTCCAGGGTATAAGGGAATAATAGCCGGCGGGTAGGCAGCGCATCCAGGAACAGGGTGTCCATTTTCCTGGCCAGGGGCTCATCTCCGATCTTAAAGTCCAGCAGGGTAAGCCACATACGCTTCCAGCGCAGCTCATCGACCTTAATAAATCCGTTGCGATAGCGTTCCCAAAGCTTGTCATTGTGGGTAATATAGTTCTTATGGAACAGGTCGAAATCATGAATACCTCTTTCCCTCAGGTTGAGGGAATGATATAATTCCTCCAGGGTCTGCCGGCTATTGGCTTCAAAATCCCATAATGTATGGTCCAGGTCGAAGAAAAGGTGATTATATTGCACCTCGCAAAATAACAAATTTATGAATTGCATCATCACGGGTGCTTCCAGGGGATTAGGGAAAGCTATAGCGGAGAAATTTGGAGCAAACGGATATGATTTGTATCTGTGCTCCCGAAATACAACGGCTTTACAGGAGACTGCGGAAGAGCTGGCCGCAAAATATCCCGGGATTAATATCCATGCCCGGGCCTTTGATCTGGCGGGTAAAGAGCAGGCGCGGCAGTTTGGGAACTGGATACTGGACCAGGGGATTTCCCTGGATATCCTGGTAAATAATGCCGGTCAGTTCATTCCCGGAAGTGTTCATAACGAAGAGGATGGGGCATTGGAAAAAATGATGACCGTCAATTTATACAGCGCTTACCATCTTACCAGGGTTCTCCTGCCCAATATGATGGCGAACAAAAAAGGACATATTTTTAATGTCTGCTCTATTGCTTCGCTACAGGCTTATCCGAATGGCGGCGCATATAGTATCAGTAAATTTGCCCTGGCAGGATTTTCGAAGAATTTACGGGAGGAAATGAAACCGCATGGCATCAAAGTAACGACTTTGTATGCAGGAGCCACCTTCACCGACTCCTGGGCCGGCAGCGGAATTGATCCCCACCGCATTATGGAAGCAGTGGATATCGCCGATATGGTCTATGCGGCCAGTTGCCTGTCGCCTCAGGCAACGGTGGAGGATATCCTGCTCCGCCCCCAATTGGGCGATCTTTAGTTTTTAACCTAGTTTTAACCCTGTAAAACCCCGTTTTACATTGGACAGGTGCCACTCCCTGCGAATGAAATTTTATATTTGCGGGTAGTGAGATATGAATCCTGTTAAATCAATAAAATTGTCGACTATCGCTACAATTCTACGCACACCGTTCATTGTTCTGGTCGCTTTACTTCCCGGTTTTTTTGCCGCCGGGCAGGTGAAATTTACTACTATTGCCAGCAGCCAGGAGATCGGACGGGGCGATTATCTCCAGATTGAATTTGTCGTGGAAAACGCCAAACAGATCGATCAGCTCACTCCCCCGGATTTTCCGGGATTCCACATTGCACAGGGTCCAATTCAGTCCAGCGGGATGAGTATTGTCAATGGCAATATGTCCCAATATAAGGCCCTCTCCTTTGTATTGCAACCTGCCAAGACAGGGAAGTTTGTCATCGAAGGCGCCTCGGCCCTGGTTGACGGCAAACACATGCGATCCAATCCGGTTACGATAACAGTCAACACCAGCGCTTCAGGATCAGCTAATAACCCGAACGGCAACGGGGGGAATAGCAGGAGCAATCCTCTCCTGCAGCCTGCCTGGCCCGAGCCCGCGGGCGCCGGGCCGTCGGATATTGACAGGGATTATGTTTTACGCCCGGGTGAAAATGTAAAAGAAAAGATCCGGAAGAACCTGTTTTTAAAAATACAGGTAGACAAGACTTCCTGCTATGTGGGAGAGCCGATTGTTGCCACGTATAAGTTGTACTCCCGCCTCAGCTCTGAATCCAAGGTAACGAAACGTCCGTCCCTGAATGGATTCAGCGTGTACGATATGGTAGATCCGAATTCGGACGCTTCATCCGTAGAAAAAATGAACGGGAAGGCCTTTACCGTGCACATCATCCGAAAAACGCAACTGATACCCCTGCAGGCAGGCACCATCGACCTGGACCCGGTAGAAGTAGAGAACACCGTTCATTTTGTCAAAGGAGGCAAACAGCAAGAGACCCGTCGTAGTGGCAACCCTTTAAAAGACCTGTTCGATCAGTTATCCGATGACAATGCTATGGGGCCGGAAGTGGAAGAAAATATAACATTGGATACCAAGCCTGTGTCGATCACCGTAAAACCATTGCCGGAGGAAGCCAGGCCCGCTGATTACAATGGAGCCGTCGGGAGCTTTACCATACAGGCATCGCTGGCTAACAGGAGCGTTGCGGCCGGAGAAGATGCCACCCTGGATCTTATTGTGAAAGGGAAGGGCAATCTGCCAGTTATGAATGCACCCCGGGTGCAATGGCCTGCCGGCATGGACGCTTTTGATCCCACCGCCAAGGAAGATATTAACAAGACAACGGTCCCCATGAGCGGATCCAAGACTTTCTCCTATATGTTCACCCCCGGGATAGCCGGTCATTACACCATCCCTTCCATAAGCTTTCCCTATTTCGATCCTTCCACAGGTTCGTATAAGACTGCAGGGACGGAGCCACTGGACTTACAGGTAACGCCAGCTGTAAAGAGACCAAAGTCAAAGACCCTGCCTTCTGCCGATTCGGCCACTGTGGCAGGAACAGGGGAGCTGAAAAAATTTATACAGCAGCACCTGGAATGGATCTTTGCCATCCTCATCCTCTCCGGCCTGGCGGGATTCCTCTGGCGGCAGAATACACGCCTGCGAAAGGCAGAACAACACCAGAAAGAAGGCGCCGAAAAGAAGGGGGCGGAGCACTTGCGGGCAGAGGAACAGGCCGAAGCCGGCGGGCAGCGGCAAGCCGGGCACTCCACAGGACAGCAAGCGGAACGCTCCTCCCGACAGGCCGGGCAATTGGCGGAACGCTACGGCGCACATCCGGGATCAGCCCCTCCATACGAGCGATCTCCATTGCCGCCCTTCACGCCGTCGGGGATCGTCGTAGATCCCCTGCAGGAAGCCAAACAACTTTTTGAGAAGAGCGATTATAAAGGATTTTACCGGGAAGTCAACCGGGCCCTTTGGAAAGCCCTCACTAAAAAGCTTGAACTGCCTGCCAGTGAATTGAATAAGAACAATATCGCCCGAAGATTGGAGGCAAGGGGCTGGGACACGAATACTACGCTGCTACTGGAAAATATTCTGAACGAATGCGAAATGAATTTATATACTCCGGCCTATGATGCCTATAATATGCAACAGTTGCTGAGGCAGGCGGAATCCATGCTGGAAAAACTGGCATGATGGCAACCAGCCACTGGCCAGACAAGGCGCCCAGCGGGTAATGGCTTACTCTGTATATTTATATCCCACCCCTCTCACTGAATGAAAGTATTTTGGATTGCGGCTGTCTTCTTCGAAATATTTCCGGAAGCTCAGTACAAAATTGTCAATGGTGCGGGTGGTGGGATAGACATTATATCCCCATACGGCCTGTAGTATTTTTTCCCGGGTCACTACTTCATTCCTGTTCTCAATAAGCAATTTCAGGAGCATAGCTTCTTTCTTGCTTAGCTGGATACGCTCTCCTTTTTTAGTGGTGGCTTCCTGGGCTTTAAAATCAATGATATTCTTTCCGAAAGAATAGACATCACCCAGGGAATCCTTCTCCTGCATCTTTTTATTCTTTTCGATCAGCTTTTGTATCCGCAGCAGCAGCTCTTCCAGGTTGAAGGGCTTGGTAAGATAGTCGTCGGCGCCTTTCTTCAGGCCCAATACCCGGTCGGCGCTGGCATTTTTGGCGCTGAGGATTAAGATGGGAACATCATTGTTCTGGACACGGATGGTCTCTGTGACACTGATCCCGTCCACACCGGGCAGCATGACATCCAGGATGATAAGGTCGAAATATTCCGACTGGACCGCTTTTAAAGCCTGCGACCCGTCAAAGGCGGAAGTGATCTCATAGCCCTCCAGCTCCAGGTTAAGCTTCAGGGCTTCATGAAGGTTTTCTTCATCTTCTACCAGCAGAATGGAAATCTTTGAACTCATGGGATTAAAATTTTGCCCGAAAGGGCGTCTTCTGTTTGCCCGAAAGGGCACCGTCTTAGAATACTACGGTAAAAATACTTCCAATGGGTGAATTGTCGGATACTTTAATCGTTGCCTTATGATCGCGGGCGATTTTTCTGCATAGATAGAGTCCTAATCCCGTACCCTGGGTGCTCCGGGTCTTCTCAGAGCCGGTGCGGTAGAACTTAGAAAATATCTTTTTCTTTTCATTGTCCGCAATGCCTGGTCCTTCGTCTTTTACCGATAAAATGGTCCGGCCCCCTTCCTTTTTAAGGGTGATAGTGATGTTGCCTTCCCTCGGAGAATATTTTATAGCGTTCTCTGCGAGATTATTGACCAGCATTTGTAAAAGGAGCGGGTCTCCCTGGATCACGCAGTCCGGCTCAATACTGTCCTGCCATTTTCTTTCCGGGAACCGGGACCTCAGATCATGGACCACCCGAAGGACTAAGGTGGAAAAGTCCAGCTCTTCCTTTACCTGGCTATACTCTCCTCCTTCCAGTTGTGAGGCGATAAGGATATTGTTCGCCAGGTTATCCAGCCGGCTGGTTTCCTGCAGGGCTGACTGGATGATCTTCTGTTGTCTTTGTTCATCCAGCTTGTGCTTTTGCAGGGTTTCCAGGTTCAGCCTGGTGACGGCAATGGGAGTTTTCAGTTCATGGGTGACCGCCATCATGAAATTTTGTTGTTGCAGTTGCAGCCGTATCTGCCTTCTCACCTCCCTGTATACGAAAAGGGCCCCGAACAGGATCAGCAGGAGAAAAGTACTGCCTTCGCCTATATACTGGGCTGTTTTACGTCGTTCTTCATCACTGATGGCATTTAGTTTGGCTTCATACCGGGGATCGTCCATTTTCAATTCCCGCAGCTTGTAATTGGTCATTTGCCGGCTCTGCGTTTGCAGCGCGATAAACCAGAAGGCAATTCCTGCAACAATATAGACCAGCAGCACCCAATACACAGTGGTGGCGATGGCCAGGCGTCTCTTTTTGAAAAGGCTCATTTCGCTTTTTCCACGCGCACCCCGATATTCAGAACATGCTTAAGGGGGTCTTCGCGCATTATTTGTTCAAGTATAAATGAATAAGTTCCGGGCCGCTTAAATTTTGTCTCTGGCTGGATCAGGATACGATGTTCAAAAATATCGTCCATCCCACTGCCCAGCCAGCCTTTGTCATTGGTGGCGAGGGTAAGATCATATCGCTGGGTTTTAGCGGTATCTCCGGGCTGCTGTACCGTACCCCTCACCCATATGTTATTATAATTATAGGCATCGGAATGCCTCAGCACGAAGTAAATATTATACAGCCCTGAAGTATCCTGCTCCTTTATGGTAAAATCGATCCGGGGTTTGAAACTACTTTCCCATTGCTGGCCCGGGATGACTACATCTTTTTCAAAAACATCCGAGGGGAAGGTACAGGAGATAAGCTGCAAGCTGCAAGCTGCAAGAAGGAGCAGAAAAGAGTTTTTCAATGAAAATCGTTTATGCAAAAATAAGCTCAAAATAGGAATTTTTATCGTGAAAGCCCAGCTGGAAGCTTGGAGCTGGAAGCCTGCTGCTATTTTGTCAAAGCACGTTCAATATCTGTTCCTTGGCCTTTTCCAGTTCATCCTTCATCAGCACCACACATTTTTGAATGGTGGAATCATATGCTTTGGAACCTGTAGTATTGATCTCCCTGCCGATCTCCTGTAAGATAAAAGAGAGTTTTTTGCCTTTACCTTCTTCGGGCTCCTGCAGGATCCCTTTGAAATAATCGCAGTGGTTCTTCAACCTTACCTGCTCTTCACTGATGTCTATCTTTTCTATATAATAGACCAGTTCCTGTTCCAGCTTGTTGGTATCGTAATTGTCCTTCCCTACATTATCCTCCAGTAGTTTTTTAAGGCCTTCTTTGATCTTCACCTGGCGTAAAGGCTCCAGTTTGATCACCTCGTCCTGCTGGCGAAGGATATTGTCGATACGCAGGAGCAGGTCTTGTTCCAGAGAAGCCCCTTCATTCAAGCGGTGTGCATTCAGGTCGTCGATGGCTAACTGGATGACTTTTTCGAATTGCTGCCATTCTTCATCTGTGAGCGTATCGCTGGTAGGAGTGATCACCTCCGGCAGCTTTACCAGGGTGCTTAAAATATTGGAGGGGTCGAGATTCAGTTCCGCAGACAGCTCTGCCAGGGCCCGGTGATAAGCTTTCGCCAGGTCTGTATTGATACTGACCGGTTTTGCATTGCCTGTTTGTTTAAGGCTGATGGTGCAATCCAGGGAGCCCCGCCCTAATTTTTCTGAAAGAAGCTTGCGGATAGGGAATTCAAATGGCTTTAGAAAGCCGGGTAATTTTAGTTGAAGTTCGAATTGTTTGCCGTTAAGGGATTTTATGTCTACCTGGAAAGTCTTATCTCCTACTGATTGTTCAGCCCGTCCAAAACCTGTCATTGATTTGAGCATAGTGTCAATATTTTATAATGGAAAGGTAAGGAAATTACTTCGAGGCATAATGTCTTTTCAATGGCCTCAGTGAGGGCTGCGCCGTTGTTTACAACCCCAGTAACAAATAGATCTCCTGTTTTGCCATCTCCCGCATCTCACCGGGTTGCAATCCCTCCAGACTGATCTTTTCAATCCGGTGACGGATTAATCTCAAAGTGGGAAAACCCGCTTTCGCCGTCATTTTCCGTACCTGCCGGTTTTTTCCTTCTCTCAGCACCATTTTCACCCAACTGGTAGGAATATGGGCGCGGTAGCGGATCGGCGGATTTCTTTCCGGTACAGGGGGGGAGTCGGTTAACAACTCCGCCATGCAGGGTCGGGTCTTATAAAGTTTCCCATCTACAGAGATGCTGACACCCGACTGTAAAAGACGAATAGCAGCCTGATCCATCTTCCCTTCTACCTGTACCCAATATTCCCGTTCATGTGCAAACTTTGGATCCAGCAAACGATGATTGAGGGATTTATCATTGGTGAGGAGTAAAAGGCCTTCACTGTCGAAATCCAGGCGGCCAACGGGATACAGGTCAACCGGTACCGAAAAAAAATCCTTTAATGTCTGCTTTCCTTCCTGAGATGTGAATTGTGAAAGGACATTAAAAGGCTTATAAATGACGAAATATCGGTGCACGATTGGTAGTAAGTTGTATTATTAATGCTGACCCCGGTTAACGGATGGTAGTCTGTTTTTTGCGACTTCGGCGCCCTTTTAAAAAGCAAAAACCCGGCGAGTAAAACCGGGCTTTCAATATATGGATGGGTTAGTAAGTACCGGGAAATAAATTTCCCTACACAATATTAAAAATAATTTTCTCTAACTTAAAAAATTTTCCAATAAATTTTATTCACATTTTTTTTTCGCCTGTGGAAAAGCGAATCGATTACCCCGTCTTTCCGGACTACCTTTGCCCAAATTTTTAATTATGAAATTTCCTTCTCCCGTATCTATTCAATGGGTAGCGGATTTCCTGGGAGCTGAACTCGTAGGTGATAAGAGTGGCCAGGCCAGCGGTATTAATGAGATCCATAAAGTTGAGAAAGGCGATCTGGTATTTGTCGATCATCCTAAATATTACGACAAATGCATTCAATCAGCGGCAACCTTTATCATCATTAATAAAGTCGTGGAGTCTCTTCCTGCGGGAAAAGCGCTTCTGGTCGTAGAACAGCCATTTGAGGCCTATCTGAAGATCGTTCGCCATTTTCGCCCCTTTGAGCCTGCCACGAAGATGATAAGCGACTCCGCCGCCATTGGTAAAAATACGTATATCTACCCCAATACCTTTATCGGTCATCACGTGATAATCGGCGATAACTGTCTTATTCATCCCAATGTCACGATCCTCGATCATTGCATTATCGGTAATAATGTTATTATTCAGGCCGGTACCGTCATCGGATCAGACGCTTTTTATTATAATACTAAAAAGGATCGTGACACCTGGTATAAGAAAATGGAAAGCTGTGGACGGGTAATCATCGAAGATGATGTGGAAATAGGAGCAGGTTGTACTATCGACAGGGGGGTGAGCCATGATACCCGCATCGGCAAAGGCACCAAAATGGACAATATGATACATATCGGGCATGATACGGTCACCGGTAAAAACTGTTTATTCGCCGCCCAGGTAGGTATTGCAGGAGCCGTGGAGATTGGCAATGGAGTCATCCTCTGGGGGCAGGTAGGGGTTAGCAAGACCCTCGCCATAGGAGATAATGCGGTTGTTCTCGCGCAGAGCGGGGTGCCTGGTGATCTGGAAGACGGGAAAGAGTATTTTGGCAGCCCTTGTGAGGAGGCCTCCCTCAAAAAAAGAGAGCTTGTCTGGGTCAAGCGTATTCCGGAGCTCTGGAAGAAGGTTATGGGCTAAGCGGCCCACCAAAGCGGCCCACGGGGCCGCTGCGCGAAGCGCCATCATGAGACCCGAATGCCGAACGGTTCATCCGTTCGGCATTCGCTGGATCGATGCCCGAAGGGCATCATCGTCATTAACCAATCTACCTTCTGATTCATGTCTCTGTGAGCGGACCATCGACCCTGTGGGTCTCAAGCCCGAGTCTAATGATGGGCCTTCGGCCAGCGGCCCCGTGGGCCGCTTAGGGCAAATAATCATACGGCAACACCTCCGCTAATTTTTTCCACGACCAGTACCCGATATTCGTCACCTCCGACTGATCGTAGAAATACCCGTTTTCCTCAATCTCTATTCCATTGAGGATGTCTATAGCGGAGATCTCCACCCGGGTGCCGGGTGGAAACTTATTTTCCTGAAGGTATTTTTTATCCGGCACCTGGTTGGTATAGCTCACCCGCAGCCTTCCTCCCATACTTATTTCTACATCCCCGCTATCCACTGCATAGAATTTGGGGTCATAGGGGTCTTGTATCGGGACTAACCTATTCTTGTTAGTGGTATCGGCCATTTCTAATACAAACCCCTCCTCTTTCAGCGTACTATCGTACCAGCTACGGATAAAATGAAGCCGGGAGCCGGAATAGGAATAGAGCCGGTTTTGCTTCCAGGTCTCCTGCTGCTCCGGCGTTCCCGGCAATTCTTCGAACAGGGGATAGCCCGTATAACTACTCACATTCGTGCTGTATTCATATACAAAGGAGTCCAGTTGGTATTTTATTTTATAGCCAAGGGCATTATTGGTAATGATCAGGTCTTGTGTGGCTTTTACCTTGAGCTTATTCCTTTTTTTATAGAAATAGAATTTTACAGCGTCCTTGTTTTCCAGGACGCACCCGCCTGCATTCGGGGTGGTCCCGATAAAATTATCCAGGAAAAACTGTCCATACTTACTCCATCCGTCCGCAACCTCTGCACTGCCGGCGACTACCACTTCCCCCAGGCTCCTGTCCTGCTCTTTTAATTCGACGACCAGGGAATCATTCTCCTTATTGCCTTTGCCGATTCGGATTACTTTGGTCTCATAGCCCGTGTAGGATACGATCATATCATATCCCCCATTCGCTAGTCTGAGGGAAAAACTACCATCGTTTTTGGACACTGTTCCTATCGTAGTATTCTGGCAGAACACAGATGCCCCGGCTAAAGCCTGGCTGGTCTTTTCGTCTATAACTTTACCGGAAACAAAGAAAGTTTTTTCCTGGGAGACAACGGTGAGCGAAAGCAGGAGCGCGATGACGCTCATAAAAAAAGGTCTTGGAAAGCCGCGTTTCATGGATATCATTTTGGATAAGTAAGATAACAGACTTCGGCGGAATTTAGAAGTATAATCGGCATTTTAACACGGTATTTGCCGGATCCGGGGCCCGTGGCGTCTTTTGCCCGGCGTCTGCCCAACTTACCCCGGCTCACGCGTCTTATACGGAAGCAGACTGCCTGAGATAGGCTTTACAGGCAGCCTCTATAGTCTGTTCCAGGGGAGTAAAGGCAAATCCCGGCAGTTGATGCAGGATCTTGCTGTTATCAAAAAAAGTACTGCTCTGTGCTATCCGGGCGCTTTCCCGGGTTAGCAGCGGGTGACTGCCGGAAAAAAATGATTTTATCTTTTCCAGGCGCCAGGCAATCTGTCCCAGGAAAGGAGTCGCTTCCCGGGAAGGCTGCTTTTTTCCGAACCCTGCGGCGATACAATTGAACAATTGCCGGAATGACCAGTTATCCCCGTTCAGGATATAACGTTCACCCGTAACATCACTTTCCAGTAACGCTACAACTGCCCTGGCCGTATCAGCTACATCTACAAAGCCGTTGATACCATTTGAATACCAGGGAAATTCTCTGAATGCATTTTTGAAAAGGGCGCTACTGGAAGCTTCCCAGTCTCCATAACCCAGCAAAGTACTGGGATTTACGATCACGGCCGGCAGCCCTTCGCCTATGCCCCGCCATACTTCCATTTCCCCATGGAATTTGCTGATCGCATAATTCGTATTTAGTTTGCTGTCCTCCCATTTCTTATCTTCCGTCACCCGCTCACCAGTAGCCGTCCTTCCGAGAGCCGCAACGGAACTGATATGGATGAAACGGCGCAGGTTCTGTTCCAGGGCCATATTCACGACACCCGCAGTACCCTCGATATTGGTACTGAATAATTGCCTGCGATCACTTCCGGAAAAGGAGACCTTCGCCGCCGCATGGATAACGGCGTCCACTCCTTCCAGCGCTTCTTCCAGGCTGATGGTATCCAGTATATCCCCGGAGAACCACTCCACTTTCTCAAAAACGGCCCGCGGAATATAGAAAGGTAGTTTATCACTGCGACGGATAGCCCGTACGGTATGCCCTTTTTCCACCAGTTCTTTAATGATATAAGCGCCGAGAAAGCCGGTGCCGCCTGTGACCAGTACTACCCCCCCACCCCCTGAAGGGGGAGTTTGGTAACTCGCTGCGTTATCGTTGTTTTCGTTCATTGCAATTCTTCTTTGTTCAAGACGCTTCCTACTTTTCAGCTGCAGACGTATATAATGTCTGCTCCATTTTTACTCCCCCTTCAGGGGGCTGGGGGGGTACCATCCTTTCCCCGTCTTCCTCCCCAATTCCCCTTTCAGCACCTTTTGCTCCTGGATCGGGGAGGGCTTTAGCCGGTCAGGCCGGCCCATCGCTTCATATACCGAACAACTCACGGCATAGTTCACATCATTGCCGATAAGGTCCATAAGCCGGAAAGGTCCCATTTTGAAGCCAGAAGCTTCCAGGAGAGCATCGATCGTTTCGAAATCTGCGACCCCCTCTTCCACCAGTTTCAGCGCTTCCAGATAATAGGGCCGTGCGACATGATTTACAATAAAGCCCGGAGCGTCTTTGCATAACACCGGGATCTTTCCCATCTGCCTGACCAGGTTCATGACCATTTGCGTTGTTTCCTCACTGGTGTACTTCGTGCTTACCACCTCTACTAATTTCATCAGGGGGGCAGGATTGAAGAAATGCATGCCGGCCACCCGCTCAGGATGGGGTATCTTTCCGGCAAGGGCTGTTATGGATAAGGAAGAAGTATTGGACGCCAGAATCGTATGCGGAGGATTTAGGGCTGCGAGCTGATGAAACAGGTCCAGTTTGATTTCCAGTTTTTCCACGATCGCCTCGATGATAACATCTGCCAGGCAGTCGGATAGATTATTTACAAGAAAAAGTCTTTCAAGGATGGCTTGTTTGTCTTCCGGGCGGATCCTGCTCTTTTCCACCAGCGTAGAAAGGCTGTTTTCTATGGCCGCCCTGGCTTTTTGCAACATGTCGGCATTCACGTCATACAGCAGGGTCCGGAACCCTCCCATGGCAGTTGCCTGGGCAATGCCGCTGCCCATAGTGCCTGCTCCGCAAACGCAGATTGTGTGGATCATGATTTTTTTTTCACAAAAGATAGTTCCTTGATAAAATTTTACACAGCGCCGGTGAACTGCTTCAGAAATCGTACATCATTCTGTGAGTACAAACGCAGATCATTAATACGGTATTTGAGCTGGCAAATACGTTCGACGCCCATACCGAAGGCAAATCCCGTATATTTATTAGGGTCAATCCCGAAGTTTTCCAGCATTTTAGGGTGCACCATGCCGCTGCCCAGGATCTCTACCCAACCAGTATGTTTGCAGACGCTACAGCCACTACCCCCGCAAATGCGGCAATTGATATCCATTTCAGCGCTGGGCTCCGTAAAAGGGAAATAAGAAGGGCGAAAACGGACCTTTACATCCTTACCGAACATTTCCTGGACAAAGAAATAGAGCGTCTGCTTCAGGTCGGCAAAAGAGACATTCTCGTCCACGTATAGGCCTTCTGTCTGATGAAAAAAGCAATGCGCCCTTGCACTGATCGTCTCATTCCTGTATACACGTCCGGGACAGATAATACGGATAGGGGGCTTTTGTTTCTCCATCACCCGGGCCTGTACACTACTGGTATGGGTACGCAGGAGCCAATCAGGTTTCTGATGAATATAAAAAGTGTCCTGCATATCGCGTGCAGGATGATTTTCAGGAAGATTCAGGGCGGTAAAATTATGCCAGTCATCTTCGATCTCAGGGCCCTCCGCAACGGCAAACCCCAGCCTTCCAAAAATATGAACGATCTGGTCGCGTACCAGGGTGATCGGATGATGGGTACCCAATGGCAGGGGATCGCCTGGCAAACTTAGGTCGATATTTATGGCCGAAGCTGCCGGACCGGCTGCAAAGCTGTTTTTCCAGTCCTCATATTTGGATTCCGCCAGTTGCTTGAATTCGTTCAGGATCTGGCCGAATTCTTTTTTCTTGTCTGAAGGCACATTTTTCATCTCGGTGAACAGGTTCTTCAAAATGCCTTTGGTCCCGAGAAATTTAATGCGATAGGCTTCCAGGCCGTCTGCTCCATCAGGTGTAATGGACCCGATCTCCCTGCGGTAAGCCTCAATCTGTTGTAACAATTGCTCCATATAGCAAAGATACCTTCTGTCCCTGATTAGTCCCTCTTCATTCCCCAATTTTTCCTGTAGTTTTGCCGCAAATAGCAAATACATGCCGTCAAACCTCCATATAAGTGATTTCCTGGATCCTGTCAACCTGTCGGAATTATCACAGGATCAGGGATATAAGGATGGACAGATCGGTAAACAGATCGATGCATACGATGAGTTCTTTCCGGACGTATATGACGCGGACATAGTGCTGGTGGGCTGTGAAGAAGAAAGGGGAGCCGGCAGAAGCCGTAAGGAACAAGGGGCGCCCAATGTCATTCGCGAGCAATTTTACCAGCTTTTTAGCTGGCACCCGGATATCAGGCTGGCCGATGCAGGAAATATACGGTCCGGAGCTACCCTGGCTGACACCCACGCAGCACTAAAAACAGTTATCCGGGAATTGACGGGGATCGGCAAGACGGTAGTCATCCTGGGAGGTTCTCATGATCTCACGCTGTCCCAGTATTATACCTACGCAGACAAAAAACATATTATTGAAGCCACCTGCATAGATGCGCTGATAGACCTGGATATAAATTCCCTGCACCGAAGCGATAACTTCCTCATGGAAATGCTGACGGGAGAGCCCAATTATATCCATCATTACAATCATATCGGTTTCCAAAGCTATTATGTCCACCCGCATATGCTGGAGACAATGGATAAGCTGCGGTTTGATTGCTTTCGCCTGGGCAGCGTGAAAGACAATATAGAAGAAATGGAGCCGGTGATCCGCAATTCCCATTTATTCAGCTTCGATATCTCCGCTATCGCCAATGCCTATGCACCGGCTAACCAGCTCTCTCCGAATGGCTTTAGCGGGGAAGAATCCTGCATACTGATGCGCTATGCCGGCTTGAGCCATAACGTCAATACCGTCGGTATATACGGCTACATCCCGGCGAAAGACAAAGACCAGCTTACCGCACGCCAGATCAGCCATATGCTGTGGTATCTTATTGACGGAAAGAGCCGTGGGAGACGGGAAGCCGCCTTGACGGATCGGGATTTCTTTATAGAATATCATACTGCTTTTGCAGAGGTCGAGACCACTTTTCTGCAGAGTAAAAAGACCCAGCGCTGGTGGATGCAATTACCGGATCATAAATATATTGCCTGTTCCTACCAGGATTACCTGCTGGCCAGCAGCAATCAGATTCCCGAGAGATGGCTGAGAGCCCAGGAGAGAGGGTAGAGCCAATAAGGCAGGTCCCGGGAGGAAAGGGGATAAAAAGTTAACTTTAAGATCTTGAAACAGATCCCGCAATATAAATTAGACGATCACTATCGCCCTGTACACCGGATAGAGGAAACGGCTACCGCATTCGGCTACAATCAACTGGATCCCTTATTACGTATAAAAGACTTTGAACTGTACTCCAGCGACGGCCTGACGGCATCCATGGGGCCTCTGCGATCCGAATTTTATCGTATCGGCATCACCCTTCGCGGAACCATTGACGTGCAGCTGGGCCTGGAACATTTTTCACACCGCCCCGGCACCGTGAACTGTACCTTTCCCAACCAGATCTTTTCCAAGTGCAATATCAGCAGGGATGCCTTCGGTTATTATCTAATGTTCAACCCCGGCTTCCTGGATGCCTTGATATCAGATGCCCGGATCCCGGATGAATTTCCTTTTTTCAGCTATACCGGCAATCCTTTTTTCCAATTGCCGCCTGCTGCCGTTCGGCAGGTAGAAGACCTGGTCCTCCGGATCAATGATGAATTGCAGGACCAACGGCAGGGCAAGGAGAAAGCTATTCAACTTTACCTTTACCTCATTTTGCTGGAACTGAAAAGAAGCTACCCGGACCCAGCTATGAATGTGCCGGAAGAGGCGTCTGAAACCATCGTCCTGGTGACACAATTCCGAAAGCTGGTTCAGCAGCATTACCTGGCCAAACAACAGGTGGCTGATTACGCGGATATGCTGCATGTCACGCCTAACCATCTGAACAGGACCGTGAAAGAAGTATCAGGGCGAACGGCCTCTTCCCACATCGCGGAAATGCTCCTGCAGGAAGCAAAGGTCCTTTTAAAATATACGGACCTTTCCGTCGCAGAGATCGCCTACCGCCTTCAGTTCAGCGAACCCTCTTCGTTCAATCGCTTTTTTAAAAAGGAATCGGACCACACGCCCATGGAATATCGGGCAAATGCATGATCCGGTCAATGATCCGCATGATCCGGTCAATAGCGGCATCGTCCCCCCGCCGCAACTTTGCATAAAAAAACATGACACTTGAAAAAAAGAAGATCGTTGTAGCCGGAGGCACTTCCGGCATCGGACTGGCGCTGGTGCAACTGCTGGCGGACGAAAAAGCAGCAGTGACGGCTATTGGCCGGGATCAAATGAAGCTGACGACCCTGAAGAAGGAATTCCCTTCCGTTCGAACGGTCGGGTTGGATGCCCGCGACCGTCCGGTCCTGGATGATTTTTTTAAGGGCGAGCAGTCCATCGATCACCTGGTGCTGGCCCTGGGCAGTTCGAAGGGCGGGGGCGCGTTCACCGGTTTATCGCTGGACGAGTTGCGGCTAGGGTTCGACGGAAAATTCTGGCCCCAGTTACAGGCGCTGCAGGCAGCACTGCCTTTCATGCGTCGGGGTGGCAGCATTACCTTTATCACCGGCTGCGCCGCTACGGCCGCATTGCCGGGAACGGCCGGACTAGCTGCTATCAATGGTGCCCTGGAAGCAATGATCGCCGTTCTCTCCAAAGAGCTGAAGCCCTTGCGCGTGAATGCCGTTTCTCCGGGGTTGATCGATACCCCCTGGTGGGACTTCTTACCCGCCGACGCAAAAAAACAGGTCTTTACCGATTTCAGCGCCGGGGTCCACGTCGGCCGTATCGGCCAGCCGGAGGAAGTGGCCAGTACCATCCGGTTCGTGATGACAACGGAATATATCAATGGGGTGGTCATCGGCTGCCATGGCGGACTGAATTGACCTTGAAAGGGCCCCGAAATTTTTCGGGGCCCTTTCCTGTCGGATATTGTTTGAATTCATGTAGGTTTGAATCAGGGGAATCTTATTACGATTAAAGAATCTACTCAAACCATCATGAAACAGTTTTTCGGCGTATTCCTGGTCCTTACCGGCATCGGTTGGCAAGCCTGTTCTCCTTCGCATGTTATCGGGCGATTCGCCCAAAAGGAATTGTTAGAGCAGCCCGGCATTCAATCCGCCCAGGTAGGGATAAGCCTGTATGACCCAGCGAAAACAGCATATGTATATAACTGGCAGGAAAATAAATACTTCATACCGGCCAGCAATACCAAGCTGTTTACTTTATATGCAGGTATGAAATACCTGGGAGATTCCCTGGTGGGTATACGCTACCGGCAAACGGATACGGCCGTATTCGTAGTGCCGTCCGGAGATCCGACCTTGCTGCACCCCGATTTCCCCCGTCAGCCCGTGATCGGGTTTTTACAAAAGACAAAAAAGAATATTTACCTCACTGAGACCAATTGGCAGGACAGGCCACTCGGCCGGGGTTGGGCATGGGATGACTATAATGACGACTATATGTCCGAACGCAGCCCTCTGCCTGTATATGGCAACCTGATCCGCTGGATACAGGACTCTGCCTCCGCTTCTTTTTATTCGATCCCGGACATAAACTGGGATGTCCGGTTCACGACCGACACCCTGAAAAAAACTTTTTTTGTACGAAGGGATTTTAATAAGAACGCCTTTGAAATAACAGAAGGCAAGGGCAGGAATGAAGAAAGAAGAGTCCCCTTTATCACGGATGGGGTAGCCTCCGCCACTGTCCTGTTGAAAGATACCATCGGCAGGACGATCTTCATTTCTTCCGGGAATGCTGCTTCCGGATCGTCCGCGTCTGCTGCTCGCGGACAGTCCGGGCACCCCCCCCACACCCCCCTGCAGGTAATCCATTCCCAGCCGACAGACTCTTTACTGCGGCCCATGATGTACCGCAGTGATAATTTTTTTGCCGAACAGACCTTGCTGATGGTGAGCAATGAACGCCTGGGGGTGATGAATGATGCCCGGATCATCGACACCTTATTAAAGAACGATCTCAGAGAACTCCCGCAAAAGCCTCTCTGGGTAGATGGCTGCGGGTTGAGCCGCAATGACCTGTTCACCCCTAAGGATTTTGTATGGCTCCTGGATAAAATGAAAAATGAATTTGGCCTGGCCAGGATGAAAGGGATCCTGCCTACCGGCGGTACAGGCACCCTGGCCAGCTATTACCAGCAGGACAGTGGCTATATCTTTGCCAAAACCGGTAGCCTTTCCGGCGTAGTGGCCCTCAGCGGGTACCTGATCACGAAAAAGGACCATTTATTAATATTCTCTGTGCTCATTAACAATCATACCGCAGGCGCCACGGCAATCCGGAAGAAGATAGAGAAGCTGATAGAGATGATCCGGGAAAAATACTAGGACCAGGGCCTTCATCCTTATCCAGGGCATGGCCCGGTCAGAATAATTTCCCGTAAATACCCAGCGTTCCCCCCCAAAAGGGCGTACATAAAGGGGTAAGCCATAACCGGCAACACTTTTATCAGTAAACTTTTTTTATGGAAAACAAATTTTACACCCTAATCTTATTCATCCTCTTCTCCGGCCTGCTGTCCGCCAGGGCCCAGGATACCACCCATTGCAACCCCCGTTTCGGAGCAGGTGTTTCCGGGAGCCACGCGACCTTTCAGGCCATTGATACCCAGCAATCTATCCAGCATTACTGGGATTTCGGGGATAGTTCCACCGCCGGATTTAACCATAATCTTTTAACCGTCTATCATACCTATAGCCATTCGGGAAGCTATATTGTCAAACATGTCATAAGAGATTCCCTGGGAGGGGGCTGCTTCGATTCTTCGATTCAGTATATTTCCGTCAATATATCTCCCTCCTGCCAGATCTCCTTTCAGGCAATGAGGGACACGGTGAACCACCATTTGTATAACTTTTTCGCTTCCTATACGATCAGTGGCGGTAATGACAGCATCTTCTGGTTCATTAATGACTCTTTGGTGGGAACGGGTCCGACTTTGCTCAATCATTATTTTTCGAACGGGATCTATACGGTTTGTGCCAAATTAACGACCAGCACAGGCTGTCAGGCGCAGCAGTGCGGGCAGGTCTCTGTCGGAACGGATTCTACCGGAAATGGAAATACAGATTCCTGTGGCATACACCCTTCATTCGGTTATGTGGCCGACTCTTCCAATTCGCAGCGTTTCCACTTTATCCCTACTCCGGATAGCATTTCGTATAGTTATCTCTGGGATTTCGGAGATGGGATCTCTACTGTCGACAGAGAGCCTTATCACACCTATTCTTCCGGGGGAACCTATACCGTAACGCTCAGCGTGACCAAACATTCCGGCGTGGACAGTTGCCGGTCCACTGCGACTGGAACGGTCTACGTGGCAGGGGTAGCAAAGGATAGCTGTAAGATCAGCTTTACCTATACGCGTAATCCTTCGATGCCTAATGAGATCACCTTTAACGCCCAGGATAGTACAGGGCTGGATTCCCTGACCTGGATAGTGACCAGGATGGCTGATACGGCCTATTTATATGGCCATACACCGACCTATGTCTTATCGGATTCAGGTTGCTACCAGGTGCTGTTAATTGCGCTGACCTCATCGGGTTGCCAGAGCAGCAGTGGGCAGACGATCTGTACCGATACTATTGCGGTCCTTAATAATTTTATCGCTTCCTACCCTAACCCGGTAGTTAGTATGACGAATCTCAATCTCAGCCTGGCAAATGAAAATACCATTCATATCAGTATCTTTAATAGCATGGGCAATCAGGTACAAACCAGCGTAGTGGCCGGTTATAAAGGACAAAATCATATTACCCTTCCCGTGAGCAACCTTCCGAAAGGGATATACTATGTTCAGATACAATTTGGAAATGAGATACGCCGAAGCAAGATTCAGAAACTATAAATAGTAAGACGCAGCATGCTGTGAAGTTCTAAAAATAGTAGCGAGTGAAGGGGATTCGCTAAAATTTAATGGCGAATTCCCTTCACTATTTATTGGCCGGGAATAAATGAGACGACTAAGCATTGCCTTCTTCAGAGGATGACATACAAATATTGATCGGGGGTTGTTTGAAAAACGACCGGAAAGCGCAGGAACAATTATATAAAAAGTTCTATCATGCGATGATGGCCCTGTGCGTCCGTTACACAAAGGATAAAAATGAAGCGCTGGAAATATTGAACGACGGGTTTCTCAAGGTTTTTAAGAACATAGCCCGGTATGATGTGGCAAAGGCATCACTGTATACCTGGATGAGGAGGATCATTATCAATACGGCTATTGACTTCCTGAGAAGAAAAGAGGTGTATCATGACATGGATGTCTTGCTGAACACACAGGAAGAACCGGGCATTGAAAATGAAGCCGTTCAAAAAATGAATGGCGGGGAGCTGCTGAAGATCATCCGGCAATTACCCGCTGCTACCGGTACTGTTTTTAATCTGTACGCTATCGACGGGTTCAGTCACCGTGAAATTGCGGCTATGCTGCAAATCAGTGAAGGAACCAGCAGATGGCATTTGAGTGAAGCCAGACGGCAACTCAAGATAATAATTCACCTTATGGAAACCAACCCATGACGGAAAGGCACGAACATACTAACCCATGGGCTGACAAGCTGCAAGAGGTACAGTTGCCGGATGCCAACGATTCATGGAGTGCCATGGAAGCCCTCCTGGATAAAGAAATGCCCCTGGGCAGGCGTGGTGACAAACGGCGTTGGCTCCTGGTCATTCTGCTGCTGTTGCTGCTGATCGGAGTTTGCAACTGCCCCCGCCAGGGCCGTTGGAGTGATCGGGGAAAATCCGGTTCCTCGCCGGCTGCTGACACTTCAGCCCGTTCGGCCCAGACGCACCGCTCCGCAGGCCCGACCCCCGGCGTTGTCAGCAGAGAGACGCTCACTGCTACTCCCTCTGCTGATAGTCCGGACCATCTGTCTGAAACGCATATTTCCCAGAACCCGACTCCGGATGCTGCTATGCCGGAGACCCGCATCCCCGCAGAACGGACTCCCGGTGCTCCGGCTTCCGACGGGACTTCCGGCAGTTCAGCCCGTTCGGCCAGCAGCCATCGCTCCGCAGGCCCGGCTTCCCCAGGCTCTTCCTCTGGCAACGTTCGCCCCCGGCACAAGCCTTCCCGTGTCGCCTCTCCAACGGATCCCGCCTCCGTTAACGGATCTAACGGATCCCGGCCTGCTCCATCCGACACCTCGCCCGACAACAGTACTCCGTCCGATGTCTCCGCTGCCGTTCCTCCCGGAAACACTGTTGTCCGGAAGAATGCTCCGGGGACTAAGGGAAAGAACAAAGGGACTTCCGGAGCGACAGGATCCGTCGTAAACGCGGGTACTGCGGGAGAAGGTGTAGCGGGAAAAGGCGTCCTGAAAAAAAGTACTGGGGGAAAAGGCACCGGGGGGAATATTCCGGATGGGAAAGACGATGAAAAAAAAGAGGCGAAAACAGGCGCTCCGGGAACCCAGACAATACCCGACACCCCGGGAACAGCGCGAACAGCGGGAACTCCTGTAGCAGCCGTGACAACGCCCACCCCTGCGGGAAAGAAGGGGAAAGATTCGACGGTCGCGGTCGCCGGTCCTGCCGGCCCCGTTAGTAATGCCATCGTTAAAAAGAAGCCGACGGCAGCCCCGGATAACAAACAGACCCCTGCAAATAAAAAGTCCGCTGAGGACACGACGGTCCTGGAGCCTGACGTATATGGCCTGGTTGCAGCAGTAGGGTTCAACCAATTCTTTTCAGTAGGACAACAGCAAAAATCGGATTACAATTCCAGCGGCACCACCGGAGGGCTGGGCGATTATCTACCCATTCCGATGGTCCGTTATTATTTTAGCCGCAAACTCTATGTGCAGATGGAGGCACAGTTCAATGCACCTCAGTTTACGAAGAAGGACCTGGTGGCCGGACAGTCGGCCGGAGTTACGCTTCCATCAGGCCATATACAGCAAAATTCCGTTGTTGTTAAAAAGCTTTTTTACTTCAATCTTCCTCTTAGTGTTCATTACAGTCCCATCAAAAACCTCTACCTGGGCGCCGGTCTGCAATATTCAAGATTGAGCAATGGGGTGGGCCTTTACGAAGATAAAGTGTTGGTGCCGGGGGGATCGGATACTGTTAAAGCGGCGAAAGTCTATAGCTTTAAAGGAGATTCGATCTATCATAAAATGCGGACCAATGAATTCCGGATCTTGCTGGACCTTAATTATACCTACAAAAGATTCATCATCGGAGCCCGCTATAATCAGGCGCTTAGTAAGTTCCTGAATGTCCGTATCTCCGATACACAGGTGACACAGGCGAGGAACAGCTCCCTGCAGTTGTACATTCGTTATATTCTCTGGGATGGTCGCAAGAAAAAGGCGTCATCGCCTAAATAGGGTCTCGACGTATTCTTTCCTGAATTCTATATAGGTGGGGTCTCCCCCGGGAGTAATATTGGGTTGCCGGGTAGCGAACATCCCATCCACCAACGTCCTCATCTCTTTTTCACCGAGTGGATTACCCGGCTTGACGGCTTGTTGCCGGGCCATGGAGCGGATGAGTTTTTCCCGTTTGGAAAACTTCATTTCATTGCTGAAATGTTTGAACTGTTCCAGCAGGTTCTCCAGGATGGCTTTTTCGTTGCCTTGCCCAGTATCCGCCGGAGTTCCCTGGACAATAAAGCTATCTTTTCCGAATGGCTCGATCTGGTAGCCCAGGACCAGCAGGTCCGCCGTCAGCTCGTTCAGCAGGATAGCATCCGGGGCAGACAACTGCAGGGTAACGGGGAACAGGCTTTTCTGGCTGGCAATCCCTTTCCCGGCAGCAGCGTCCTGAAAGCGCTCGTACAGGATCCTTTCATGGGCTGCCTGCTGGTGGATGAGGATAAAACTTCGATTGGTAGGAGTGACGATATAAGTGTTGAGCAGTTGCTGCAAGGCGGCATTTTCAATGGGCATGATCCTGGATTCCGCCTTTTGCCTCCTTTCTTCCCCGCCGGCTAATAAGGAAAGAAAGTCGTCTTCCTGCCCTATTCCGGTTCTGGCGCCCACTCTTTCATCGCCAGCAGGCTGCTCTGTTTCCGCCGGCCTCCTGGTTCCTGCCGGCCCTCCCGTTCCTGCTTGTCCTCCGGCAGTTCCGGGTGTCTCCTTTCCCTGCTGTCCTCCTGACGGACTCCCGGACTGCCCTCCGGAAGGGCTGCCTTCAAAGAAATCCTTCCAGTGCCTTAACTCGCTTTTATTCGTGGGTTCGATAAAATGAGCCTGGTTCTTTTTGGTAAAAGTCTGGTATAAGGAAGAAGAGGCGACGGAAGCCTTTTTCTCTTCGGTAGTGGGTTTGCTTACCGCATCCAGTTTCTGGATAAAAGGATCCAGGTCAAAATCCAGCGTAGGCGTAATGCTGAATTGGGCCAGAGCATGCTTCACCGCCGCCTGTACAAAGGCATAGACGATCTTTTCATCTTCGAATTTGATCTCCTGCTTGGTAGGATGCACATTGATATCCACCTGGGCGGGGTCCAGGTCGATGAACAATACGTATAAGGGAAAACTATCCGCAGGGATCATCTCCCGGTAGGCGTTCATCACGGCATGATTCAGGTAAGCGCTCTTGATGAAACGGTTGTTCACAAAAAAATACTGATCCCCTCTTGTCTTCTTAGCCGTGTCCGGCTTGCCTACAAAGCCATAGATATTCAGGTAATCGGTATTCTCCTGGACGGATACCAGTTTGGCATTATGAGAACTACCTAAGATCTGTACGATACGCTGTTTCAGGCTACCTTTTTCAAGGTGCATGAGTTCCTGCGAATTGTTGTTAAGAGAGAAGAAAATAGCAGGAAAGGACAAGGCTACCCGGGTGAATTCCTCCACGATATGCCGCATTTCGGCCGCATTGCTTTTGAGAAAATTCCTGCGGGCCGGCACATTGAAGAAAAGATTCTTCATGGCGATATTGGTGCCTTCCGGGCAGGCGATAGGCTCCTGTTTGAGCACTGCGCTATTTTCGATCTCTATAAGACTGCCCGTCTCATCCTCCGCTCTGCGGGTCTTTATGGATACCTGCGCCACAGCGGCAATAGACGCCAGGGCTTCCCCGCGAAACCCCATGGTGCGTATATGGAACAGATCGTCGATATTCCTTATTTTGGAAGTGGCATGCCGCTCAAAAGCCATACGCGCATCCGTTTCGCTCATGCCTTTCCCGTTGTCAATGACCTGTATCAGCGATTTGCCGGCCTCGGTAATGATCAGCTTTATCTCCGTTGCTCCGGAATCCACGGCATTCTCCAGCAACTCCTTCACGGCGCTGGCGGGTCGTTGGATCACTTCACCGGCGGCAATCTGGTTAGCGATGTTATCGGGCAATAATTGAATAATGTCTGCCAATTCTACCTTAATTTGTGCTGCAATTTACGTCGAATATTCGTACAGTCCCATTTGCCGAGGATTCGGCGCCTTCAAAGTTCTTCTGATATGAGAAAATTCTTTATTCTTTGCGTCCTGGTTACCTGTATAATAACTGTTCATGGCCAACATACTTCCGACCCTGCCGCTCAAAGCTGGGTAGACAGTATTTTCAAGACCTTATCCGGCGATGAGAAGATCGCGCAGCTTATGGTGATCAGAATGTCTGGGATCGACCAGGCGGGTCACCGGATCCTATTCTATGATAAGGAAGTGGACGAAGCCGTTAAGAAATACAATGTAGGCGGGATCTGCCTGTTCCAGGGAGGTCCTCTCACCCAGGCAGGGTATATCAATTATTTTCAGGGCATTGCCCGGACGCCGATCCTCTTCTGCATAGATGCAGAGAATGGGGTCGGTATGCGGATGGACAGTGTTATGGGCCTGCCCAGGCAAATGATGCTGGGCGCCACGGGAGATCCGTCCCTGGTCTATCAATATGGCCGACTGGTAGCTACCCAATGCAAAAGGGTTGGTATCCAGGTGAACTATGCACCGGTTGTGGATATTAATAACAATCCGGACAATCCTGTCATCAACGACCGTTCCTTCGGGGAGGACAAGTTTAAGGTAGCAGAACTGGGGGTACAATATATGAAGGGTATGCAGGACATGGGTGTAATGGCCTGTGCCAAACATTTCCCGGGACATGGTGATGTCTCCGTAGACTCGCATTTGGACCTTCCCATCATCAATAAGAGCCTGAAGCAACTGGATTCACTGGAACTCTATCCTTTCCAGGAGCTCTTTAAGGCCGGAGTGGGCAGTGTAATGATTGCGCATTTATATATCCCGGCTATTGATAATACCCCCAACCAGGCCACCTCCCTCTCTAATAAAACGGTGACCAGGCTACTGCGGAAACAATTGCATTATCAGGGGATCAGCTTCACGGATGCGCTGGAAATGAAGGGGGTGGCGAAATTCTACCCCGACGGAGACGCTTCCGTTCAATCATTGGTGGCGGGAAATGACATGCTTTGTTTGCCGGGGGATGTCGCCCTCAGCATCACTAAGATCATGCAAGCGATCAAACAGAAAAAATTAAAATGGAAAGACATCGATGCCCGGGTAAAAAGAGTATTATATGCGAAATACGCTTACGGGCTGGCAGATCGGAAGCCGGTGGATACTGCCCACCTGACAGAAGACCTTAATGAAGGGGTAAAGGATATGCGCAGACAGGTGGCGGAGAATGCGCTGACCCTTCTGCGCAATGAGGATCCGACCGTTTTCCCATTACTCTCGGGAGGCGCCGCTATGGGAGATCCTACTGCCTCCTCCGGCCATGCCGGAGGGCCCTCCTTCTCCACTCCCCGTGCCGGTAAGAAAAGAAAGATAGCCTATATCGGCATGGGGCTTACCGAGGATAATGAGTTTAGCCGCCGGATGCGTTCGGATTATAACGCCCAGGTCTATTACTTCGATTATTCACTGGATAGCGTCAAAGCCGCTGCCGCCCTGGAATTGCTAAGTAACCGCTATGATGCCGTCGTGATCGGCCTGCATAACTTTGCCCGCTTTCCGGCACATGATTTCGCTATCAGTCCTTCCGTTCTCCGGTTACTCCGGCAGTTGCAGCAAAAAAACAGGGCTATCACCCTCATATTTGGCAACCCGTATGCAGCAAAGTATAGTTGCGATGCTAAAAACCTGGTCGTCTGTTATGAAGATGATGAGATCACACAGGGTGTGGCGGCCGACTTCCTGAATGGAAAATTTGCGGCGAAAGGCAGGCTGCCGGTGTCCGTGTGTGATGAATGGAAGGCAGGAGCCGGGATAATAGGGGCGGGACGGACATTGCTTTCAGTGGTTCCGGCTTCCGTTGGCCTGAAGGCTGAACGATTGCAGAAGATCGACTCCATTTGCCAGGAAGCTATCGCCAGACAGGCAACACCCGGCTGCGTAGTGCTGGTGGCAAAGGGCGGCAAGATCGCCTATGAAAAGGCCTTTGGATACCTCAGCTATGATAAAACAGAACCCGTATACAAGGAATCCCTCTACGATATGGCATCCTGTACTAAAATTTGCGCCACTACGATGGGCGTTATGAAATTATACGATGAGGGCCGGCTGGACCTGCAGAAGACATTAGGAGATTATCTTCCCTGGGTAAGGGGCAGTAATAAGGCGTCCTTAAAGATATGGGATGTGCTGTTGCACCAGGCGGGGCTCAAGGCTTTTATCCCCTTTTATAAAGAGACGATCGACAGTAACAAAGAGGGATTGCCCCTCCCCGGCATCTATACGGCAAAGCCGGATAGCCTTCATGGTATCCGGGTAGCGGAAGATCTATACTTGCGCAGTGACTGGGAAGATACGCTGTACAAACGCATCCTGCAGAGTGAATTGGGGCCGAAAGATAAATATGTCTACAGCGATAACGATTTTATCTTCATGGGTAAGATCGTGGAAGCCATCAGCGGGATGAGCTTGGATGAATATGTGAAAAAGACCTTTTATGACCCGCTGGGAATGAGCGCCACCGGGTTCAGGCCCAGGGAAAGATTTCCTTTGGGCCGGATTGCACCGACGGCACAGGAGCCCAATTTCAGGAGACAATTGATCAGAGGGGATGTGCATGACCCGGGGGCCGCCATGTTTGGAGGAGTAGCCGGTCACGCGGGCTTGTTCAGCGACGCCTATGACCTGGCCGTGCTGGAACAGATGCTGTTGAATGGGGGCTCCCTGAACGGGGAGACTTTCCTCAAGAAATCGACGATCGATTATTTTAGTGCCTACCACAGTGATATCAGCCGTCGCGGACTGGGCTTTGATAAACCGGAAAAGGATAATGCCCACCGTAAGGAGGCCTATCCCTGCCTGTCAGCTTCCCCACAGACCTTCGGTCATACCGGGTTTACCGGCACCTGCGTATGGGTAGATCCGAAATACGATCTCATTTTTATTTTTCTGTCGAATCGGGTCAATCCTGAGGAAAACAATCCCCGGCTGGGCCGCCTGAATATCCGCGGGCGGATCCAGGAGACGATCTATCAGGCGATGGGGGTGGATGAGGGGGCTCCGCTGGCTGAGCGGCCTTCGCCTTCGAAGAAGGGGAAGAAGAAGCGCGCAGTGCGCGCATAACGAACCAATATGCGCGCATGTTCCTGACAGTTAGTCGGTGGATATCCTTTTAAAAAATTGAAAAAAAGTACTGTTAATTTTGTTAGTGGTACTATAAGCAAAACCATGCCTCTTAAAGAACTTGAAAATAACGAAAAGGATAAAACTTATATAACGGTTGTTGAAAAGCTTCCCGACTATTCTAATGATCCTTTTTTTCTTAAAAAAGAAGAGGAGGCATACAAAGCATTAACGACGATTCCATTACCTGACATCATCCTTCAAAGAATAGAAGGTCCCTCCATTTTGAAGAAGCCCAGTTAAGCTTTTTCCAAAAAATGCTTCTGGAAATACTTACAGGCCTGCTGTAGCCCACATTCGCGGCATTTGGGATTGCGGGCCACACAGATATAACGTCCCAGCAGGATCAGCCAGTGGTGTGCTACATGCACATCTTCCTTCGGAATAAATTGGAGTAATTGCTTTTCCGTCGCCAAAGGGGTTTTGGCATTTACGGTCAGGCCGATACGGGCCGATACACGAAAGACGTGTGTATCGACTGCCATATTGGGCTGATTATCCACTACAGAGGTAATGACATTGGCTGTCTTACGACCCACACCTGGTAACTGCACCAGTTCTTCCACCGTCAAAGGCACCTCCCCATGGAACTTTTCCTCCAGCATCTGCGCCATGCCGATAAGGTGTTTAGTCTTATTGTTGGGATAGGAAATACTTTTGATCAGGGGAAATAACTCGTCAAAGCTGGCTTTGGATAGAGCCTCTGGGTCAGGATATTTTTCAAAAATGGCCGGGGTGGTCATATTGACCCTTTTATCGGTGCATTGCGCCGATAAAATCACGGATACCAGTAACTGGTAAGGATTATCATACAATAACTCCGTCTCTGCGTCAGGATTGTTTTCCCGGAAATAGTCCAGTACAAATTGATAGCGTTCCTTTCTGGTCATTGGAAGATAATTTCAATGACCGCTAAATTACGGCAATCTGTAGGAGGCGCAATAAAAATGGAACACAGGTCTATGGCCTGCCGGTCCATAAAACGGCAAAGTGAACCAGGCCTACTGGTTCACTGACTGAAATATCAGGAGTGCTGAGGTTCTATAGCAGTCTCCCTGGCATAATTCATGACCCGTAAGATCACCTCCATGCGGGGGGAAACTGTAACCTTATTTAATTCATCAGCAGAAGATTGCAATACCTGTAGCTTCTCGCGAAGCATCCAGTCTTCCTTCAAGGCTGACTCTATAGCAACCGTTAATTCAGGGGAAGACTCTTTGTATAAATACAGCAAAAGATCCTCCGGTGTAAAGAGTGTCATAGGCAAAACCATTTAATGTCCTTATTTTTTCCGAAGCAGTAAAAGTGAAACGTCCGTGATTAAAACGGTATTTGGGTACTCTTATTGTTCACCAAAAACATTTTATTAGGTAGAAAGGATACTTTTAAAGTATTATACTTTAAGAATCAACGACTTGCATTGGGGTTGGCCGGAATTGGGTTTTCTGATCGGATCACGAACAAATCTTCGTTATCTTTTTTCATCAGATATTTTTCCCGGGCATATTTTTCCAATAGGGTAGGATTGGATTTCAATTGTTCCAGTTCGTGTTGTGTGGTAGCGATCTGCTCTTCGTAATATTTTTTGCTTACTTCCAGCTTCTTTAGTTCTCCTCTTTCCCGAAAATGACTGGTAATAAAATCCCTGGCGTCAAAGAAGAGGATCCAGACGGTAAAACCTACCGCTGTCAGTACGTACTTATTCCTTAGCCAGGATGGTATATGAGTGAGAAACTTCATAAAAATTGGTGGCCCCGAAACCTCCCCGCGAAGCCTTCGCAAAGCATTCGGGGCCACAAACTACAAATTATTTCTTGAATTTAATCCTGCCCTTGGGATAAATACCGCTGTCTGACAGCTCTTCTTCTATACGGAGAAGCTGGTTGTATTTGGCCAGCCGGTCCGTACGGGATGCGCTGCCGGTCTTGATCTGACCGCAGTTCAGGGCTACCGCCAGGTCGGCAATGGTCGTATCCTCGGTCTCGCCGCTGCGATGGCTCATAATGGTCGTATAACCATTTGTCTGGGCTAATTGAACCGCGTTGATGGTCTCCGTTACTGTTCCGATCTGGTTCACCTTGATCAGGATGCTGTTGGCAACCCCATTGTCGATGCCCCTTTGTAAGATCTTGGTATTGGTGACGAACAGGTCGTCTCCTACCAGTTGGACCTTGTGGCCGAGTGCATCCGTTAGTTTTTTCCAACCGTCCCAGTCTTCTTCGGCCATCCCGTCTTCTATGGAAATAATGGGGTATTTATCCACCCAGCTTGACCAGTAAGCCACCATCTCATCACTGGTGAGGACTTTCCCGCTGCTCTTGTAAAATTTATATTTCCCGTCCTTGTACATCTCACTGCTGGCTGCATCCAGGGCGATGCCGATCTGGCTGCCTACTTTATATCCGGCCGCTTCAATGGCTTGTAACACCGTCTCGATAGCCTCTTCATTACTTTGAATATCCGGAGCGAAACCGCCTTCGTCCCCCACATTCGTGCTGTAGCCTTTCTTCTTTAAGACCGTTTTTAACTGGTGAAATATCTCTACTCCCCAGCGCAGGCCTTCGCTAAAACTTTCGGCGCCCACCGGAACGATCATATATTCCTGGTAGTCGATCTTATTATCGGCATGAACCCCGCCATTCAGGATATTCATCAGCGGAATAGGTAATACAGTAGCGTTCACCCCACCCAGATAACGGTATAGCGGCAATTTACTTTCCTGCGCAGCTGCTTTGGCCACGGCCATCGAAACGGCCAGCAAGGCATTCGCACCCAGCTTCCCCTTATTCTCCGTACCATCCATTTCGATCAGCCGGGCGTCCAGGGATGCCTGCTCATTGACCGGGAATCCGATCAACTGGTCAGCAATGATATCATTCACATTGTCAACGGCTTTTAGTACTCCTTTGCCCCCATATACGCTTTTGTCCCCATCTCTCAGCTCAACGGCTTCATGAATACCTGTTGAGGCGCCGCTGGGTACAGCGGCACGACCGCGGTGGTTGTTCTCGGTGACAACATCTACTTCGACGGTAGGATTACCCCGGCTGTCTAAAATCTGTCTTGCATGAATGTCGGCAATGTAGCTCATGATTGGTTCGTTGTTTTTTATTTATAATTTTTGTTCAGGCAAGTGTTCGGTTTAGTGGGAGGGGGCAGTGGTCAGGTGCCGGAAAATATCTTCCAGGCTCTGATTTTCGCTCTGCAAAGAAACAATGTTCCAATTGTTCTGCAAAGCCAGTTCCATCAATTGTTTTTTAACTTCATCCGGCTCATCGGTCTGTAATTCCCATTCCTGGAACGATCCTTTATGGACGGCCTTTACTTTCCTCAACTGCTCCAGCCACCCGGCCTCCAGCGGCTCTTTAAAAGCAACCTTAACGGTATTGGTGTTATTTTGTGACCGGAGCTTGCTCAGGCGGTCATCCGCTACCAGTTTCCCTTTATTGATGATAACCACCCTGTCGCAAAGAGCTTCCACTTCCTGGAGGATATGCGAAGAGAATAACACTGTCTTATCTTTCCCCAGCTGTCTGATCACTTCCCTGATCTCGATAATCTGGTTGGGATCCAGGCCGCTGGTAGGTTCATCCAGGATGAGGACTTCGGGATCATGGATAAGAGCGGCGGCAAGACCTACCCGCTGTTTATATCCTTTGGATAACTGCCCCAGCTTCTTTTTGCTTTCCGGCGTGAGTCCCACCATCCCGATGACGGCTTCTATCTTTTGTTTTTTATCCGTGACGCAGTGTATATCGGCTACAAAATCCAGGTATTCCCGGACATACATATCGGGATACAGGGGATTGGCCTCCGGCAGGTAGCCGATCTTTTTTTTGGTTTCCAGGGGGTGCTCTTTCACAGGAATGCCACAGACTACCGCCTCGCCGCCATCCTGTCCAAGATAGCCGGTGATGATCTTCATGGTGGTAGATTTTCCGGCCCCGTTCGGCCCCAGAAATCCTACGATCTCTCCCTTTTTTACCGTGAAAGAAATAGTATCTACCGCTTTTTGTTCGCCGTAGATTTTTATCAGATCCTTTACTTCAATGGACATGCTGCTGGTTTACTCTGCGAAAGTAGGTGAATCCGTTATATTTTCATATTCACCCTTTAACGCATAATAGCCAAATAACACCAGGCCGATGGCGATGGGGATAAAGACTACGATAAAAATGCCCCACTCGATCCAGGTATCCAATACAGGCTTTTTGGCAATTTCAGCGGCGGCCGTCTTCACCAGGTAAAAAAGGACCAGGGGCCCCAGGATGATCCAGACAATACCCAGGATTCTTTTGATAGTATTCATAAAAGTTCTTTTAATTTTAAAAGTTAAATCAAGCGGCACTCCCCTTCTCCGCGGCCGGTAAGCGGCCCGGTATATATAAAGCGCCGATAACAAAGCAGATCCCTCCCACCAGGATGGGATACCAGAGTCCCACCAGCTTATTCCCGCTGTTCAGCGTGGCGAGAAGGGTTGCAATAAAAGGAGTCAATCCTCCAAATACACCGTTCCCGATATGATAGGGCAGGGACATGGACGTATACCGGATCCGGGTAGGAAATAATTCCACCAGGAAGGCTGCAATAGGTCCATAGACCATGGTGACATACAGGACCATAACAAATATCACCAATACCATTTTCAGATAATCCGGCGTACTCAGCGTTTTGGCCGTCTTCAGCTCGGGCTTAAGGCTGGAATGGCCATCGGCATAAAGGGTGTCCTTTTTGGTGGCAGCAAGGGCCAGCCCCCCTTCGTAACGGGTAAGTGTCGTGGCCGTCCGGATCAGGTTGCCCGTTTTACCAATAAATGCGACACTGCTCTTTATTTCTTTTTGCTCCGCGAGCTCTATCCGTTGGGTCGTGTCGGAAATATTCAGCAATTGCCTGAACAGGAAAGGATAGGTAGCTACTGCCAGCGCCATGCCGGTCAGCATGATCCATTTACGCCCGATCTTATCACTCCAGCCCCCGAAGAGGAGGAAGAAGGGAGTGCCCAGCACAATGGCCAGGATCATAATGGTCTTGGATTGATCAAAATCTATATTGCAGACATTTTCCAGGAAGGACTGCGCATAAAATTGCCCCGTATAAAAGACCACGCCCTGGCCCATGGCAGCGCCGAACAGGGCCAGTAGAACCATTTTCAGGTTCGCCTTATGACCAAAACTTTCTTTCAGGGGATTGGCAGCGATCTTACCCTCTGTCTTCAGTTTGTCGAACAAAGGGGATTCACTCATCTTCAGACGGATATAGATGGAAATGACCACCAGTACGATCGAGAGCAGGAAAGGGATCCTCCAGCCCCAGTCATTGAATTTTTCAATGCTACGTGCCTGGTCCGCATCCAAAAGGTGCCGGGTCAGGAGTATCACTCCTAAAGAGACCAGCAGCCCCACGGTGGCGGTAGTCTGTATCCAGGAGGTAAAATATCCCCTCCGGCCGGCCGGAGAATGTTCTGCTACATAGGTGGCGGCGCCCCCATATTCCCCTCCCAGGGCCAGGCCCTGCAGGAGACGGAGCAGTAAAACAATCAGGGGAGCGGCAAATCCGATGGTTTCATATTTTGGGACCAGGCCGATGGCAAAAGTGCTGCCCCCCATAATGACCAGCGTCATGAGAAAAGTATACTTACGGCCTACCATGTCGCCCAAACGGCCAAAGACCAGGGCGCCGAAAGGGCGCACGATAAAGCCGGCGGCAAATGTTGCCAGTGTGGACAAGAGGGCCGCGGTCGGATTGCCCTTCGGGAAGAACTGGCTTGCAATAACAGTAGCCAGGCTGCCGAAAATATAGAAATCATACCATTCTATAAGGGTACCCACGGAAGAAGCGGCAATTACTTTTCGGATTCGCTTTGCCGGATTGTCTTGAATTGAAGGAAGGGCCATGTGATCGTTAGTAAAGGTGAAATGATGAAGTTTGTTAAGTTTTAATGTTTTAACGCAAGTGCCTAAAGTTAGTAATTATAATTTCCGATTATATTCTAAATTTATGCCCGCTAAAGTATTAATTATTTATTTAAAACGTACGGTCGTAATATGAATTATCCTTACCAGATCAAATCTTTAGAAGAATACCAATCGGTGTACAAGCAGAGCGTAGAAGATCCCGAAGGGTTCTGGGCAGGAGTGGCTGACCATTTCACCTGGCATCGGAAATGGGACAAGGTACTAGACTGGAATTTCACCGGACCGGAGGTCAAATGGTTTTCCGGGGCGCAGCTGAATATAACGGAAAATTGTCTGGACCGGCACCTGGCCGAAAGAGGCGATCAGCCGGCCATCATCTGGGAATCCAATAATCCCGAAGAGCATTACCGGGTCCTTTCTTACAAGGAATTACATTTTAAAGTGTGTCAGTTCGCCAATGTGTTGAAGAATAATGGCGTGAAAAAAGGCGACCGGGTCTGTATCTATATGCCGATGGTGCCTGAACTGGCCATATCGGTCCTGGCCTGCGCCCGGATCGGTGCCATTCATTCGGTCGTTTTCGGCGGCTTTTCCGCACAGAGCATTGCAGACAGGATCCAGGATGCGGAGTGCAACCTGGTGATCACTTCGGACGGCGCATACCGGGGCAATAAGGATATTCCTTTAAAATCCGTGATCGACGACGCCCTGGTACAATGCCCTTCCGTTAATAAAGTGATCGTCCTCACCCGTACCCGCATTCCCGTCAGTATGATCAAGGGACGGGATACCTGGTGGGAGGACGAGATCAAAAAAGTAGAGACACAGGGCAATCCACCCTGCCCGGCAGTTACTATGGATGCAGAGGACATGCTGTTCATCCTCTATACCTCCGGGTCAACGGGCAAGCCCAAGGGGGTGGTCCATACCTGTGCCGGGTATATGGTCTATACCAACTATAGCTTTGTAAATGTGTTCCAATACCAGCCGGGAGAGGTTTATTTCTGCACGGCCGATATTGGCTGGATTACCGGGCACAGTTATATCGTGTATGGCCCCTTAAGCGCAGGCGCTACTACGTTGCTGTTCGAAGGTATTCCTACCTGGCCTGATGCCGGCCGCATGTGGGATGTCGTGGATAAATTCAAGGTGAACATCCTGTACACGGCGCCTACGGCCATCCGGAGCCTGATGGGATTCGGTCTGGACTATGTAAAAAATAAAGACCTGAGCTCGCTGAGAGTATTGGGGACAGTTGGGGAGCCGATCAATGAAGAGGCCTGGAACTGGTACTACGAGAATATAGGGAAGAGCCGCTGTCCCATCGTGGATACCTGGTGGCAGACGGAAACAGGAGGCATTCTGATCTCCAACCTGGCGGCTGTCACCCCCCAGAAGCGTTCCCATGCTACACTCCCCCTGCCGGGTGTGCAGCCCCTGCTGGTAGATGAGAAAGGAGAGCCTGTTCCGGGGTCAGATGCGGCAAAAGATGGCGTCTATCATGGGGTATCCGTCAACGGCTCCGGGACTTCCGGGAATGGCATTCCTGGCTCAGGGAATCTTTGTATCAAATTTCCCTGGCCTTCTATTATCCGTACGACCTATGGCGACCATGAGCGATGCCGCCAGACCTATTTTGCCACCTATCCCAACCTGTATTTCACCGGCGACGGCGCTCTTCGTGACGCCGAAGGGAACTACCGGATCACCGGCCGTGTGGATGATGTCCTGAATGTCAGCGGGCACCGGATCGGAACGGCTGAGGTGGAAAATGCCATCAACATGCATACCGGGGTCGTGGAGAGCGCTGTAGTAGGATATCCGCACGATATAAAGGGGCAGGGTATTTACGCGTTTGTGATCTTTAACGGGAATAAGAGCGATGAGCAGCTTATTCGCAAGGATATCGTACAGACGGTGGCCCGTATAATAGGCCCCATTGCCAAACCGGACAAAATTCAGTTGGTGAGCGGCCTCCCTAAAACAAGAAGTGGTAAGATCATGCGCCGGATCCTGCGCAAGATTGCGGAAGGCGAACTGAATAACCTGGGAGATACGTCCACTTTACTGGATCCCGCGGTCGTGGAAGAAATAAAGAACAACCGGTTATAGCTGCAAGCTATTAGCTTCGAGCTGCAAGCCAGCTGTTAATAAGCTCTTCCGGATTTTATTAGAGATCTGGCTATTAGCTTGCAGCTCGAAGCTAATAGCTTTTTAATGCTGTATTATGACCTTGGTGCCCACCGGCGCTATGTTATATACTTCATCCATGTCCTCGCATTTCAGGGAGACACACCCGTTCGTCCAGTTCTGATAAGCATCTACCGCGTTCTCATCATGGGCCCAGGTGCCATGAATGGCGATCCCGTCACCGATCCTGGCCGTTTTAGGGATTAATCCCATAGTCTTTCGCTCATTGAACTTAGCTTTATCTGCCGCGGTCGGATAGTCCAGGTCCATGATCTTATCCCATTTTTCATGGGGTCGTTTGGAAATAATATGGTAAGTCCCTTCCGGTGTTTTACGGTCCCCTTGCATCATTTTATCATCGAGGGATTTATTCCCGAAAACAGCAGGGTAAGTGGCATACCAGCCCTCCTTGTCGTAAACCTGCAGCTCATAACTTGATTTGATGACCAGGATATACACTTCTCCTTCAATAGCGGGGTGAAACCACCGTTTGTGGGCAGATGACCGGGAGGCATCCCTGAATCCCAGCAGGGCAATTAATAGTAATAACAGACTTCCCGGAAATAATTTCTTTGTAGTCATTTGACGGTCCTTTATCTAAGGGTAAACGGAACCGACATGTTAATTATTTTTAATGTGGAAAATTTTAACATTTGACCCTGCAATAAAAAAACCTCCGGCTTTTTACCAATTGCCTAACCGGATACCTACCGTATAGGGAATCTGGTCCAGCCCTTTTTGGAACATACTTTTGGTGGCATACGATCCGTATAACTTCAGCCAGCCCAATTGCAATTCCCCGATCCAGGATATTTTCCAGGGCTCCATGTCAAAATCATCAAAAGTCTTTTTCTTGCCTGTCACGCCGCTCTTGAATTTTTGCCTGGAGGAATATTTATAGCCAACGCTGGCGCCTACACTAAGTCCATAATCATTTCTTCGGTTAGGCGTGAAGTTAAAATTGAGCATAAAAGGGACAGTAACGTAATCGGCTGCCAATTTGTTCTTACTATAGCTGATCGTATCCATGATCACCCGGGTAGGATTCGTGAGGTATTTGATATTCTCTTCATACCGGTAATTATTTAGCTCTATTCCCAATCCGTATTTCAGATTTACCACATGCTTGATCAGGTTGATCTTTTGCATAAAAAGCCAGATATTGACATTGATGGATTTGCCGGTCCGCAGATGAAACCAGTCATTGGTAGCTCCGGGAGCAAATTGCTGTGCTGACGCCGACGCATAGTTGGTCCTGTCATTGAAATTAGCAAACCCCAGATCAAGAAGTACCCAGTTCGTACTGATATTGGCTGGTTTGTAATCGTTATGGCGTCTATGGACGCGCACTGGCTCGCTGTGATTGCTTTCTCCCCCTTTCCCGCTCTTGATGATGATCAGGCTTCCGACCCGGATGGTGTCGTTGTCGGAGCGTACCGTATCCATTTGAGAGGTCCGGACAGGGCTTTTGCCGGTAGTGTCATTTTGCGCCCAGCCCGACAGGGACAGGCATAATCCTGCCAATAGTAAGAATTGCCGACTCATACATTTTCTTTTTTAAAGTAAAAATTTATCAATAAGACGCTGTTGCATTTATGGCACTATTTTAATGCAAACTGGAATCCCCCGATCAGTACGCTGTGTTTGTCGTCTTCCTCACGACTCGCATTTTTTTCAAGGACTCTCGATACTTTTCTAAAGAGTCCCCGCAGTTTATTTTTTTTGGGAGAAGAGGATTCCATAGCGAAGCCATCTTCCGGAGCGTCATTGGAAGAATTCAGTAAGGCCTGGGTGGCAAAAGAAGTATTTTCTTCGCTTCCGGCATCCGGATTGCCGGAGACGGCCAGTCCTGTCAGTACAATCATTTTCTTACCGGGTCCTTTTATACTGGTGGTTATCACCCTGACAGGCGCCTGGTCGACCACCCGTTTATTTATCAATGGGTCTGTCTGTGCCAATTCCCTGCTTCCCGGATCGTCTTCCCTTTCTTTTCCATCCGTATGGGAATTATGGGGTACCCTTCTTTTTGTGACTTCCGCCGTCCGATCGGCATATCCCGCTTCTGAAAGGTGTAACGCAGTAGCTAGTCCTGGAGTTACAGCCGGCGAGTCTTTTTTTACAACCAGATTTCCGTTGCCTTCCTGTTTATCATTCGTGCCGGAAGTCCCGTTGTCAGCAAGTTCATCTTTTCTGACGGTGCCTCCGTTGATATTCGGTTGCTCTTTTGCTGCCGGCGGGGCTCCGGGCTTAGATGGCGCTGTTTTATTACCGGTCGAACCAAGGGATCTTACGGGCGGGGCTTTCCTCAGGGGATTAAAGATCAACAGGCTGATCACTCCCACCACGACGGCTGCCGCGACCATTCTCCAGGGAATCAGCACGATCCTCCGGTCCTTTTCTTTTTTATACAGGATCTCTTTATTCTCAAATACAATAGCCCGGTCGGGGACACTCACCGTCTGCTGCAGCCGTTCCAATTCAGGGCGCAGGGAAGGGTGCCTGCGGACAAATTCATCCACTGATCTGCGGGTAACTTCATCCAGTTCTCCATCGACGTAGGATAAAAAGTATTCTAAATAATTATCTTCCGCTAAGGCGCCTTCCTGCATTAATAAAGATTCCCTGCCGCTAAAGAGAAGGTGGTTGTCCGGTCTTATCCTGCATTGCAATAAAATTTCCCACTCTTCCTTCAAATCAGGATTTTCGGCAACCCATCTTTCCACGATCTGCCTGTCTGCCGCAGATAACTCGTTATCTACGTACAACAGGAAGAACTCCTCATAATTGTCGCGTGTGATCATGAAACTCATATTAAGTTTTCAAGGCTGACCAAATAATTTTTCAATTGGATACGCGCCCGATGCAAATATACTTTTACCTGGCTTTCATTCAGCCCTGTGATCTGCCCGATCTCCTCATAAGAATATCCTTCGTAGTCTTTCAGCAGCACCAGCGACCGCTGGGTCTCATTCAGACGGGCCAAAGCTGTTTCCAGCACTTTTTTCAAATGATGAGGTCCTCCTTCACTTACACGGACTTCCTCCCTGAATTCCTCCCGGAGCTGCACTCTTTTTACTTTTCGCAGGTGATCGATCATCTGGTGATAAGCGATCGTAAAAAGATAGGATTTGCTTTTGCCCGTTTCTACTTCAGAGCGATTCTTCCATAATTTTTCGAACGCGGTCTGCACCACATCCCGCGTATCGGCTTCATGCCGGAGATTCTTCAGGATGAAGCGATATACATTATCCGCATAATTGGTGACACATTCATTAAATTCTTTCTCTGTCATAAGCAGAAGCTGTCTGGGCTAATAAAATTACACGGTCTCTCTTGTTTATCGAAATAGGGGAACACGGTATCCCGTCCTCATTAATACGATGGGCAGAACGGAAATGTTACAGGCGGCCGGAAAATAATGGTAAAATAGTAAGAAGCTGAGCAGCAGGGCATCAAGACCCTATTGGTAGATTAAAGACTGGCAGATAAGAAGTTACGTGAAAGAGACTCCCAGAGAATGAACTCTGTCTGGGTCTTTTTTTTCCCGCATTTCCCGCAATTTCCACAATCTTCATTTTTGTTGGCATTTGCGGAGTCTTTATGGGAATAAGAAAAGAGAAGGAAGCTGATAGAAGCTGCCAGGACCAGGAAGAAAATCCGTAAGTAGGTTTTAGGTTTCATGAAAGTCCATTTCTCTTATTAGACGAAGTTAGATATTAATTTGTTACATTTTGGTAAAATTTCCCCTTACGTCCCTAACAGATGAAGGGTCAACTACTTACCTTTGGCCTCTTAAAATTTTTTTTATGAACACCTCCTTTGCCCATCGTATCGCCGCAGAACTGGAAGAGATCAAATCTTCCGGCCTCTTCAAATCTGAACGCATTATATCCAGTGCTCAGGGCGCTGAGATAATGGTAAATGGTGAGAAGGTATTGAACTTCTGTGCCAATAACTACCTGGGGTTGTCTTCTCATCCGAAAGTGATCGAAGCTGCTCATAAAGCCATTGACGCCAGGGGATATGGGATGAGCAGTGTCCGTTTTATCTGCGGTACGGAAGATATTCATAAGGAGCTGGAACAAAAGATCGCGGCCTTCCTGGGTACGGAAGATACGATCCTCTATGCGGCAGCTTTTGATGCGAACGGGGGCGTTTTTGAACCTCTTTTCGGCGAGCAGGACGCCATTATCTCCGACGAGCTCAATCATGCCTCCATTATTGACGGCGTTCGCCTTTGCAAGGCGCAGCGATACCGCTATAAGCACAATACGATGGCCGACCTGGAGGAGCAGCTTAAGGTTGCGCAGAGCGCCCGGAGCAGGATCATCGTTACGGATGGATCTTTCAGTATGGACGGCACCATCGCTCAACTGGACAAGATCTGCGACCTGGCTGACCGGTATGATGCGATTGTCATGATCGATGAATCCCATTCGTCGGGCTTCCTGGGCAAAACAGGGCGGGGCACACACGAATATCATGGAGTAATGGGTCGTATCGATATTATTACCGGCACGCTGGGTAAAGCCCTGGGGGGCGCCAGCGGAGGGTTTACCAGCGGGCGCAAAGAGATTGTCGAAATGTTGCGCCAGCGCAGCCGCCCTTACCTGTTCTCCAATAGTCTGGCTCCCTCTATTACCGGGGCGTCAATCGCAGTTCTGGATATGCTGAGCGAGACTACTGATCTCAGGGACAAGCTGGAGTACAATACGAAATACTTCCGTAGTAAAATGAAAGAAGCCGGTTTTGATTTCCGGCCGGGAGATCATCCTATTGTGCCCATCATGTTATATGATGCAGTGGTGGCCCAGAATTTTGCCGCAAAATTGCTGAAGGAAGGTATTTATGTGATCGGGTTCTTCTATCCCGTAGTCGCAAAAGGATTGGCAAGGATCAGGGTGCAATTGAGCGCTGCACACGAACAACATCACCTGGATAAGGCGATCGGGGCGTTCACGAAGATCGGGAAGGAACTGGGCGTACTACCCCTTTAGGGCTAGGGGGCTATGGCGATCATACTGATCTCTACATTCACATTTTTGGGCAGGGTTTTTACGGCATAGGTCTCTCTTGCCGGAAAATCACCGGAGAAATATTTGCCATATACCTCATTGACGTCGGCAAACAAGGACATATCACTTAAAAGAATAGTGGTCTTTACTACGTGACTGAAGTCTATTTTGGCCTCAGAGAGGATCGCCTTCAGATTATGCATGACCTGGTGGGTCTCACCAATGATATCGGCGGCTTCCACTTTCCCGGTAGCGGGATCGATAGGTATCTGACCGGATATGAATAACAGGTTGCCGGCTTGTATAGCCTGGCTATAGGGGCCGATAGGGGCCGGAGCATTGGGGGTGTTGATGATCTTTTTATCCATAGGACAAAGATAGCAACAAACCCGGGCTTACCACTAAATCCCCTGCTTGTCCTTAAATTCTGGAACTTACAGCTACCTTTGCAGGTAACCGGCGAAGCGATCGAAGGGAGGACTTTTGCAAAGACATTAATTATGAAGATAGCCATAGTATCGGGGGATCTTTTAAAAAAAGAAATACAGGTCAGACCGCTCCGGGCGGGGATCGATATAGAATGGGCATGGGTGGCTCAGGTGAGTGACCTGGAGCAGCACCGGGATGCCAGCTTGTATGTTGACCTGGATTTTAACATGGATAAGGACCGGATCAGGCAACTGAGCCAATTTCTTCCTGCTCCCGTAATGGTCAATTCAGTAGTGCATACGCTCCGGGAGATCGGCAGGCCTTTTATCCGCATCAATGCGTGGCCCGGCTTCCTGGAAAGAAGTATCCATGAATTGGTAGCCACCGATGAAAATGCGGCACTAGCGATTGCCGCACTGTATGAACAACTGGGCTGGCAATATCGTATAGTTCCGGACATTCCGGGTATGATCTCCGCAAGGATACTGGCAACGATCATTAATGAAGCATACTATACTTTACAGTCGGCAATCAGCACCGCGCCGGAGATAGATACAGCTATGAAACTGGGAACGAATTACCCGTTCGGTCCCTTTGAGTGGAGTGAGCGCATCGGGCCTTCGAACATTTATCATCTCCTTACTGTCTTAAATGAAAAAGATAGCAGGTATGCGCCTGCCGAAGCATTAAGACAATTGTTAAAAAGGCGATAAAACGTTAACAAGACATTAAAATCAAGTTAAAATTTTTTTTTCAAAAAAGGTTGCATGGCATTGATCTTAAATATCGATACGGCTACAGAGACAGGCAGTGTTTCTTTGTCAAAAGAAGGCCGGTCCCTGGCATTATTACAGAACAAGGATCAAAAAGATCATGCTTCCTGGTTGCATCCTGCCATTGAAAATATGATGCGGGAGACAGGCTTCAGGACGCAGGATCTGGAGGCGGTGGCTGTAACTGCGGGGCCGGGATCTTATACGGGCTTGCGCGTTGGAATGGCCGCTGCTAAAGGGTTTTGCTATGCATTGAATATCCCTATGATCACAGAGAACACGCTAAAAGTGATGGCTTTTGCCGCCAGGGAGCAGACCTCTTCTGCCGGTCTTTTCTGTCCGATGATCGATGCCCGGCGTATGGAAGTTTTCACAGCCATCTTTCAGAAGGACCTGGTGGAAATTATGCCGACAACAGCTATGATTATCGACGAGAGCTCTTTTTCAACATACCTGGCGAACAACACGGTGTCGTTTTTTGGCTCAGGCAGTTATAAGTGTAAACCTATAATTGCTGCTCCCAGTGCGGCTTTCATAGAAATTAATTATCATGCGGGGTACCTCGGTATTCTATCTTTTTTACGATATTTACAACATGAATTCACCGGGCTGGCGTATAGTGAACCCGCTTATACCAAGGAATTCTACACTCATATAAGAAAATGACCATATTATCATATTAGCAAAGTTTGATCATTTTTTTTAAATAGTAGATCATAATTTTGCACGGACCTGTCTTGTATCTTCTTGAAATCCTTAAAATGGTAATCGCTCATGAGTTTAACGATGAACAACAATAACTATTGGATGGTAGTAAACGCAGAGGGCTCCGACGGAGCTCCTGTGAAGGTTGATTTTTTGAATCTTAAGAAAGGAGCTTTAATATTAAGAGCGCTCAATCACAAGTTACGCCAGCAAATCATCCGCCTGCTGGATGAAAATAAAAAATTGACCGTAACGGAAATTTATGTTCATCTCCGTCTTGAACAATCCGTGGCATCCCAGCATCTCGCTATTCTGCGGCGGGCCGGTATTGTAAAAACCCAGCGGGACGGAAAATTCATTTACTATATCATTAATCATGACCGCCTGGGTGAAATAATGAAATGTGTAGATGAGCTGATCGACTAAGCCCGCTTTTACGGTCTTTACCCTCCCCTTTTTCCGGTTGGATATTAATAGCTAATTTTGCAGGAAAGACGCTGACAGCGGATCTCCTGTAAACGAAAGATGCTGGAAGCATACTGTCAGAAGGACGACATAGCTATTGTCGAAAATTCGCTAGTTTGCATGGCGAATTTTCGGCACTTAAATATTATCGGATATGTTCATTAAACAACTGTACACCGGATGCCTGAGTGAAGCAGCCTATTATATCGAGAGCGATGGAGAGGCTGCCATTATCGACCCCCTGCGTGATATAGAAGCATACTTACAACTGGCAAAGGAGAGAAATACAACGATCAAATACATATTTGAGACTCATTTTCATGCCGACTTTGTAAGCGGACACCTGGATCTTTCCAAAGCTACAGGAGCCCCTATCATATACGGCCCTCTGACTGAAACAGATTTCCCTATCCATAAGGCAGCCGACGGAGAATTATTCTCCTTGGGCAGCTGCACGATCGAAGTGTTGCATACTCCGGGCCATACCATCGAATCTTCCTGTTACCTGGTGAGAGAGGCGGATGGCCGGCCTCATGCTATTTTTACAGGGGATACTTTATTTGTCGGGGACGTAGGCAGACCGGATCTCAGCAGTGGCAACCTGACCAAAGAAGACCTGGCAGCCCTGCTGTATGACTCCCTGCGGACGAAGATCGCTCCTCTTCCGGACGATGTGGTCGTTTATCCGGCTCATGGCCCCGGAAGTAGTTGCGGTAAGAACCTGGGCCCTAATACCCATAGTACGCTGGCGGATGAAAAACAAGGCAACTATGCTTTAAAGGAACAGGCCAAAGAAGACTTTATTAAAGCAGTAACAGAGGGACTGGATGCTCCTCCCCAGTATTTCCCCATTAATGCCCGGATCAATAAGGAAGGATATGAGAGCCTGGACGGAGTGCTGGAAAGTGGACTAACCCCCCTGGACCTGCGGGCATTTAAAGAAATGATAGCGAAGGAGGATGTGGTCCTGCTGGATACAAGAAAATCGTCCCTTTTCATCGAAGGATTTGTTCCGGGTGCTGTAGGCATCGGGCTGGATGGAAGGTTTGCGGAATGGGCCGGCAACCTGCTGCCTTTTGATAAATCGATTGTACTCGTAACAACGGCGGGAGAAGAGAAAGAGAGCCTCATACGACTGGCCAGGGTCGGATTTGACAAAATGATAGGATACCTGGAAGGTGGTTTCGCCACCTGGCAGCAGGCCGGCGAAACGATCGATGTAATTATTGACGTGGAGACGGATGAACTGGCAATGGACATACCGTTTGATAGCAACCTGGTAGTGCTGGATGTACGCCGTGAGACGGAATTTGCCGACGGCCATATCAAAGGAGCTATTAATCTTCCGCTGAATGTCCTGGCGGACCCCGGCGCCATGGCCGACCTGGAAGAGCGATACAATATCTATGTGCATTGCGGCGGCGGCTATCGCAGCATCATCGCAGCTTCCCTGCTCAAACGGCAGGGGATCCATAATCTCCGCAATGTATCAGGCGGCTGGACCAGGATCAAAGACCAAAAAGGCATCGAGATAGAAAAAGAGAACAGCGTGCTTAATTAAGCGGACGGCTACATCCGGTCGTTGACGGGCTCCTAGACGCTTACGATACCATTTCGGACCGCATACAACACCAGGCCTACCCTTGTCTTTACATTTAATTTTTCGAATAAGGCATCCCGGTAGCCGTCAATGGTGCGGGGGCTCAGATACATCCGCTCTGCAATTTCCTTATACGTACATTCTGAACAAGCCAGCTTGAGGAATTCCAGCTCCCGGTCGTTCAATCTTAACAGATGGTTGACTCTCTGTTCCGGTTCATCAAGGGTATTGATGGCATGGAGCAGCTTCCCTGTCACCATATCGGAGTAGTAAAACCCTTTATAGATCACGGATTCCAGCGCCATTTTTAACTCAGCCGGCTCGATGTCCTTCAATATATAGCCTTTTACCCCGTTCTTCAACATACGGACTATGCAATTATCCGTATCATACATAGACAGGGCCAGTATTTTTATTTCCGGATGATTGCTTTTCAGCCACAGGGCCGTTTCATAGCCGTCCATTTCCGGCATGTTAATGTCCAGCAGGACAATGTCGGGCAGGCAGCGGGGCTTTAGCTGCCTGATAAAATCAGTCCCGTTATGGGCTTCGAATAATACGGCGTATTCGCCGAAGCTTCGGATAAGATTAGCTAGTCCGTTCCGAAGTAATACATGGTCATCCACCAGTACGACAGCAGGCTTGAAAGTAGTCATTAGATTAGATTCGCTTTAGGTTCAGGTTATGGGGTTCAGACGGGCACACTGATAGTCACACTTGTTCCTTTTTCAAGTGTGCTGCTAATCTGGAAACCTGCACCTATTAGCCGGGCGCGATTATGCATATTCTTTATGCCCAGGCCAAACGAAGAGTTGTCATGTAGGGGAGTAAGATCAAACCCTTTTCCGTCATCGATGATATTAAGGGTAAATTCTTCCGGACGGTAACATAAATGTATTATAATTTTTTGAGATACCGCATGTTTTATAATATTGTTCAAAGTCTCCTGTACGATACGATAAACAATGAGTTCGTTCTGTTTATCAAGGGGATAGGGGGGGCCTTCCAGCAGGAACACCGTCTCATAACCCCCTGATTTTTTGATCATTTCCAGTTCATGCTCTATCGCCCTGACCAACCCCTGATCGGCTATATAATCCGTACTGAGGCCATGGGACAGGTTTCTCAGATCATAAATAGCCTGGCTGACCAGTTTTTTGGAATCACTGATCTTTTGCTCCAGGTTGGCAGGCTGGGAAATGTTCATCGTGGCCAGGTTTAGCTTGGCCAGGCTCAGCATCTGCCCGATATTGTCATGGATTTCCTGGGAAATATTCTTAAAAGTTTGTTCCTGAATCTCCAACTGGGTCTTGAGCAATTCCCGCTCATAGGAGAGGCGGAGCTGCTCTTTCTCCTGCAGATGCTTGCGGTAACGGCTACGATAGAGGAAGAGAAAGGAGATCATCCAGACGCCGAATAGCAGGAAAGTGATCGTTCCCGCTATCAAGGTAATAATGATTTCCTGGGATTCCTTTTGCATAAAAATGCTATTATAAAGCAGGAATAAAGCATTAAAATAAGATTATTATTAATGCTTTGAAAGAGTTTCCCTGTATTAACGGCATATTTCTGCAGGAGATTGAATAGTAGGTTATAAGAAAGGTCCCCGAGATAGAAAAAAAGAATGCCCGTACTGATCCAGAACATGGGGTCCCGGAGGAGGTCTCCCTCCAGGGGATTCAGCAGTAATTCATAGAAATAAAGACAACAGAAAATGATCATAAAAATAGAGCCCACCACCATTGTATACGAGTGAAACTGTCTAAAACCCTGTACAAACAGCAGGTTGAGAAGGACCAGCAAAGGATAAATGACCATAAAACGGGAAGTCGCCTTTTTGAGGGCAGGGTCCCTCAACTGAAGTACAAAAATATAAGCGTAGAAGACAAATTCCAACGTTGTGGAAATATTATAAAGCCAGGCGTTTGTTTGTAGTAACACCATTCGGATATATCTTCCCGTAAATTCCACCAGGACGATAAAAAAAAGGAAAAAAGGGAATAGCCGCAAAGGCGTCCCCTTTAATCTCGGAAAGATGAGAACACTTATGATAAAAGCGCCCAGCTCAAAATAGTTACCAATGGAAAGAGGGAACATGTAGAACTATTTAGCCCCTCTTAGAGCGGCGGGTGACCAGGACAATTGGGAGGACAAAGTTCGCCATGATTATATCCCTGGGCCCCATTTCCGCTGTCGGGGGGAAGAGGGGAGAATAGATCCTGGTGCGACCCGTCAGGAGCTGCCAGGGTAGGGATCAACACCGTAGTCACCTTTCCTTTATAAGCAGGGTCAGGGGTGCCCGGAATATCCACATCCAAAGGATATTTCCCGAAATAGATCCTTACTCCATCGCCTCCGGCATCATTTATCAGGGATTGTATACTGGCAAGGTCTGCGAGCGAGAACCAGACTGCTCTTGTTTTATCGGGAGTCCACCCCTCCTCTGTCTTATACGTGTCGATTAGTAGCTGAGCGAACCTTTCCGGGATGGGGCTCCCGCCGTTCGCAGCAGAAAGATCTTTGCTGGAATTTGCCATAGAATGAGGGTTTTAAAATTTTAAGATGGCCCTCAATGTAGCAACAGTCCTGCAAGTCCGTGAAAAAAAAGCACCCAATTCCTACCCGTTATTTCACCCTTTTTTTATCGGTCAGATGGAGCTTGATTCATCCTGCTGTCTGGTCCCCCCCTCGCGTATCTATCCACATGGGAGCGTATTCCTCCTTCCAGGCATGCTTCCACCTCCGATGGCTCCAAAGCCACATATCCGGATTACGGCGGATCACTCCTTCGAGGTAGCGCACATAATTCAGGGTCAGTGCCCCCTCGCTCAACTGGCTGCTGTCGCTGGTAGCGAGCTTCATGGTAGCATGGTAATAGCCACGCCGGGGTTTTTCAATGCAGGCAAATACCACGGGCATACCGCAAGAGCGGGCCCCTTTCTCAGGACCGCTTACAAAAGCGGTGGGTTTCCCAAAAAAGTTAAGCCAGTAAGCCGTTTTCAGGTTGCCGGGATTCTGGTCGGCGACCAGCCCTAACGCATATTGGGTTTGCAGGTAAGGGCCTATTGCTTCCCGCATATTGGTCGCGGGTAAGAACACATTCCCGCTGCGGGTGCGTAGTTTATAGAATAGCTTTTCCAGAACGGCACTGGTGATGGGCATGTATACCACCATTATTTTATACTTCGTCAGTCTGGCCAGGACGAGCTGTCCCCATTCCCAGTTGAAAGTATGTCCCAGGTGGATCTGGCAGCTCTTGCCGGTCTTATACAGATCATTCAGCTCACTAACATCTGCCGTAAATCTTTTTTGGAGAAAAGCGTCTCCTGCAGACACCAGCTTGATCACCTCAATAAAAGAGTCGATGAAATTGTGATAAAATTTTTTGGCGATCTTTTTGCGCTCTGCTTCTGTCTTATCCGGGAAGGCGATGGCCAGGTTGCTCATGACCACCTCTTTTCTATAGCCCAATACATAATAGACCAGGCCGTAAAGGGCGTCTGAAATAAAATACAGAACACGCATGGGGAGAAGGGACACCAGATAAAGAAAGCCGTAAAAAAGGTAATACATGGGACATTGCTGGTTAGATTACCCATGTAGAGGCCCATGGGGATTGTTTAGGTTTTCGCTAAGATAGGGCTATCCGCTGAACCTGCATGCTAATCTATCCACAATCTGCTGAATTCTGCCTTCCAGGGGGTTTTCCATCTTTTGTGGCTCCAAAGCCACAGATCAGGGTCCTGCCGGATGGCGTCTTCCAGGAGCTCCCGGTACCGCCGGGTCAGCTCTCCCTCGGGCAATTGGGCAGGATGATCGGCAATAGTGGTAAGATAGACCCGGTAATGCCCCCGGCTGGTCTTATAGAACCGTACAAATACGGCAGGAATATCTCCTGCCCGGGCGCCACGTTCAGGGCCCCTTACAAAGCCGGTAGGGCGGCCAAAAAAGTTCAGCCAATAGGATTGATCAGGATTCCCCGGCGCCTGGTCGGCTACCAGGGTGAGGATGTATTGGGTATTCCGGTAGGGCAGGATGGACCGTTGCAGGCGGGTGGCAGGCAAAAGAATAGTACCCGTACGTTTGCGCAGGTGCAGCAGAAGACGTTCGAATACCCTGTTCTCGATGGGCATATATGCAACGATAAAGGGATAGTCCGACAGCAGGGGAAAGGCCGCATTTGCTATTTCCCAATTAAAAGTATGCCCCAGGTGGAGCTGGCATCGGAGGCCGGCATGATAAAAATTCTCCAGGATCTCCGGGTTGTCGATGATGAAATGCTCTTTGATGTAGGAGTGGCTGGCGGACAATAACTTGAGTGTTTCGATGAAATTGTCCACAAAATTCCGGTAGAACTTTTTCGCGATCCGCCTGCGTTCTGCTTCTGTCTCATCCGGGAAGGCGATCTGCAGGTTACCGATCACTACCGGGCGGCGATAACGGATGATATAATATAAGAACAGGGAAAGTCCGTCAGCAAGCAGGTACAACAGCCGCATAGGGATCAGGGACATCAGGTACAACAACCCATATACTACATAATACATACGCAAATGATCTATTCTTTCGGTCTTCCGGGCTACTTTTCCATCTTCAGTCCCCCGGGCTGATCCAGTCTTAACTATTCTCCGGTCTTTCCGGCTTCCGGAATATTCACCCAATTCTTCGCTTCCTGTTCGACATGATGCAGGTCGATCTTTACCTGAAATTTATTTCTCAGGTGCCTGGCTAAGGCATCGGCAGCATATACGCTCCTATGCTGGCCGCCTGTACATCCAAAGCTGATCGAAAGACTCTCGAAATCCCTTTTAATATAGTCTTCCACGGCGATATCGACGATATTGTACGCGCTGTTCAGGAATTCGGGCATTCTGGTATGCTGTTCCAGAAAATCCTTCACATCCTTATCCCGACCCGTCAGCGGCTTGTATTCGGTTATCCGGCCGGGATTCAGAATGCCCCGGCAG
>Ga0307511_10000200_pt1 | contig 60101 bp, 74 predicted proteins | sample 13_EM_MG_FD_200266 | JGI IMG/M metagenome (GOLD analysis project Ga0307511, IMG submission 200266) | Populus trichocarpa ectomycorrhiza microbial communities from riparian zone in the Pacific Northwest, United States - 13_EM | ecosystem: Host-associated > Plants > Roots > Unclassified | place... | reverse complement strand
GTTTTCAGACCTACCCACCCCCCGATTGATTTATGACTGAGAACAAGGAATGGTAGTGTAGATGGTGACAAGAAGCCAGGATCTGCTGGCTCGCAGCAGTGATTGAAACTTTGTTGGCACCCCCACCTAACTACCTACGCCTCAATCTTGTAATGCGTAACATGGGCCCTACAGCTCCAGCGCAATAAACCAGTATTAAAAATAAAATAAATAAATAAAATCGACATCGGGTCCGTTGGGGGGCACACTGCCACGTGGCGCGAACTGTATCTCCCCCGCATATAGATACAACAGGAATGCCTGAAACCTTCCGGATCAACGTCAGCTTGTGGAATCCTAGGATCACCGGGAGTGGGGGGGTTCTCACATAACAAAAGCCGTGTCTTGAATGAGGATGGTACGGCTAATCTGTGGAGAGCTGGTCACGAGTGAGTTGGATTCGGCTGGATGAGTTGTTGCAGGTGGACCAGAAGAGTCGCATGGTATGATAGTTTGTGCCGAGGGGCGATGAGTGGTATCCAGCAGTTTTTCACCTGTGAGAGCGGTTGGTGAGTTTGAGATTTCCTCCGCCCAATACCTACAAACGAGATGGCCAGCGTACCGTCATCCTTGAAGTCAAAGCCACCGTCCGAGTTGTAATAGTAGTCATCCATGTGTGACTCCTCCGTTTCCTCAGTAGACTTGGAATCGTCCGTAAAATCTAGACACAAGTTAGTTAGGGACCTCAGTTGATCCTACAAAGTCCTTACGAGAAGCGAGGAGGGGGACGCCCTTCACAACAATGCTGTTGGCGAAAAGTGTCCTCCGTTGTTTGATGCGTCCAGTCACTTTGTCTAGTTTTGAAGGCATTATGAACTTCGTATCGATGAACACACCAGACAGTATCGAATCGTCGAGCGCGTCCCACAACGGAGGCGGAACGGACATGGTGGGCTAGAACCTTTACGGATAGGCGGGTAGGCAGGCGGAAGTCGGTGGCTTAAACGCGGTCGCTGGGGCCGACTAGTGAAGCCCAATCTGCGAGTATGAACTTGGGATTCGAAGACACGTATTGATAATATATGACCATGATCGACGATGGTGGGAGGTTCCTGTTGATCGCCTCAAGTACTAGTAGCGCTTATCGCTTCGACCAGAAACGGTCCATTGGGTTGTGGCTCTTGTGGTCTCCACGCGACTAGGCAAGAAACGTACAAACTTTGGGTTGCTCTATTCATATGCGTACAAAACTAACGAGGCAACGGAGTGACGCCCGACACGACCTAGCTAACTTGGCCCCTGTTGTCTCAGACGGAGGGCGCTGCTACGGGTTACCGTCCGCTGTGGAGGACTGCTAAGGGGGAAATTAGGTAAGTGGTTGACTAGTGCTGTGGTGGGGTTTTGTTGATGATGCGCCAGGCGGAGTTCCTGTAAACAGTTCGGTTCAAAAAAGGCGCTGAGGGAAGTTTCGGCGGGATATGCATACCTCCTAAGAAGCTCCCCGATGAGCCGACGCGGTCATAATGGTTTGGAACGCTAGGGTTATACTCGAATCCGGCAACTCTGGCTCAATGTGGGAGGTAGACCGTCTGATCGTTTCCGCTGGCTCTTCAGCCGCTTCAGTCCGGGTGAGACCACGGAACACTGCGACCATAGCGGACCCAAAATGCGTTGTCTGACCATCGGATTCTTCAATCCACCTTCGCAGACCCCGCTGGACGTCAGTAGTCCAGAACTCCTGTTGAAGAAGCCGGTACTGCATCTCGCGAATTGCTTCGTGCCTGGGCGGTTCGACATCTAGTTACTGCTCAAACTTCTGGGGCTAAGAGACTCACTCCGCGGAGAATGGGGAGAGCAACTCTTCAACAATATTTACATGTGTCATGCTGGACTCGATGTTGCGACCAACAAGTTTGCGCAACGGCTCCAACGAGATCTGGCACCCCGGGTGAGATGGTGTAGGAGTTATGGGGATTGCGCTCACCTTTGTTGCAAGATCGTACACCACCTTCATATCTGCCCCCTCATGAGGTGCCTCGGGGTTGGATGAGCTTCCAGCGACAAGGAGCGAGCTATCGGTTTCGATGGGCGCGAATAATATATTACCGGTGTAAATGTACCAGAAGATCGATTTCCAGCTGCCCAGGAGATAAGTCCCGAGTGCGCCAAGGGGTTCAAGAACTCACGTGTTCCAATCCCCTGAGGTGATTTTGATCACCTTTTCACCTATTCCATCCTGACCAACCACCGAAGTGGCCGGTTCCGTGTCGCCCCGGAGCTCACGTATAAGGATCAGTTCGGCCAAGTCTATTGATTCGTAGTCAGTAGGTTCACATGGGAACCAGTCACAGCCCAGACTCACCAGCTATCTCCACCGAACCCGGAAGAACGAAGCTACAGAAGAATAGCGGTCGTAGTTCCATCGAATCTTCCACGTAGGACGCCGAGTCCAAGAATGAACCAGTCCCCAGAGAATGTATCAGGGCATTCCTAACTTGCATCCAGCTCCCCTTGTTCACATTGGAGCAGCTCATAATCGTGGGGTGCGACGGTCGGGGTGGGGAAGGATGAGGCGACATCTTGTTGGTTGCCAGGAAGTCGAACAAACTGAGGAGCAAGTCTTCGGCGTGTGGTAACTCCCCGGCGAGATATTCTTGGATCTTTGTTTCGAAAGCAGTCGCAATGCCAGGTGGTTCCGATGAACGTACGGCCTGGGCTAACCGGTACATGTACAGTTCTTGGATCTCGGGATACCTACGATCGTCCTGTTCTAGACCTTTACAACGCTTTACGAAAAATTTCGGGGTCGCTCACCACGAGGAGAACTTCCCAAATGAATCCTCGACGATATTACACGTCTTCACCTCCGACTTGATCTCCAGGAACGCGGATTCTTTGAGATCAGGGATTCCATACTTGATAACAAATCGTCAGTAAGTGCTTGTGGGTGAAAGATGGACTCTGCGAATAACCTTGTCCGCGAGACGGTAAACAGACTTAGCCGAAGGCAGTGGTATATCGGAGGAAACTCCGAACCGAGAACCGATTTTCTCCGGTGTGTTGAACCCGATCTCCCCGGTGTACAAGTACACAAAGACCGCGTGAAGCCTGCAAAAGGTTTGGAAGAGAGGTCTACGCATGAGGAAGGGGGCTTACGTGACGAGAGCAGCATCCATGATGATAATAGTCCGACCGGGTTTTAAGCCACTAACGTGGGGAACATTGGTGAGTAGTATAGGAGCCAAGAGGAAAAACATGGGCTCACGGTAGCTCGCGACCCTCGGAAACCTGGCCGCGGCCGGACGCCAACGCGGGGGTCGGTGGCGCATCCTGGGTGTCCCATCGTTGAGGTCAGTATCAGATTCGTACTCGTAATCTCTAATAAGTGGCCCATCCACGTCCTGGGGGAAAGGATCACCCAATGGCCCTTCGGGAACTCCATCAAGCACTGAATCCAAAACTGTCAGACACGTCTAAACAAAGGCACAAACAGTGAATACTTACGAGCGCAGAGATATGGGATCCTTCTAACGAGAGCGCTGTTCGTGAACACCGCCCTTGGGTGTTCAAGCCGCCCCGTCTGACGGTTCTTCCTGGAGAACGCCCAAAATTTGGTGTCGATGAATGTTCCGGACGAGATGGAATCTTCTAACGCGTCCGTCAGCGGAGTAGGGATAAAAATCGTGATTTCGCTCATGATTTCGGGGGTCGAGTGAGGGGGGGATGTAGGCAGCGACACGACCGGGTGGCCTTATTTGAGCTAGTTGTGCAAGAAAGGAGCCTTTGAGAGGCCATGTGTCGACGCGGTGCGTGTGGTTGAAGAAAGGATACTGATTGAGTCTCTTTGAGTCTTTACACGATGACGATCAGAAAGAGGGCGCTTTTCGAGCGGAGGCGCATAAAGCTCAAAGCATGTGGGAGTTCTCGTTTGTCTCCTGGGGTGATGACCCGCATGAAAAGAACACAATTGTTACGTCAATCGTATGGTACCCGAACGCACCCTGGAACTCTTTCCTATCAGCCGCTGCAAAGAATCCTCCCGAGTGCAAGAACCTGTTTGCAGCGATTGAGACCGAGCGCTTTTCGTTTAGAAGTTGGTGAAACGTACATTGAAGCTTTCCCCCATCTCATCGATGGCCTAGGTTCGCATTCCGCGAACCAACCCCGTAAGCGCCAACGTGAGCGTTCGGGAGCGGAAGACTCTTCCGAAGTTCGATCATCCACGATCGAAAATCATTCCCTCTCCATCATTGACCCTACATACCTCCCCAAGGCTCTGTCGTATTCACGAACTCCTCTCATGACGCGGATAACAAACGTTGGAAGAAAGCGGGCGCACGTCGAACCAACCTTCGACTACAATGAGGTTGATTTGGAGGACCCCAGCGCAGATCCATTGACCGGGGGAGTCACCGGTGAAACTGCGGCTGACGTAGCGAATGCCCAGGGCGGTGAAACCACAAATGAGGATCGCGACGCCGACGGGTCACCTCCGAAGAAGAAGAGGAAGAGAGGACCACGGAAAAAGGCTGGCGCGAAGGCTACGATCGGGAGCGCCGATGGCGATGAGGAGAGAGGGGACGCTGACGGGGAAGGAGCAGAAAACAAGTCGAACGAGGCCTCGGATAGCAAAGGAAAAAAGAGGAAGGCGAAGATGAGGACTGTACGAGGTCCGTCTCCCGTTGCGATTCCCCCATGCTCCAATTTTACCAACACGCCCTCTAGAACACAAAGAAGCCTCGGAAAAACGACGCCGCAGGCGAATAGCCGAGCGGAACGCCAACACCACCTGTTTTGCCTGTCGAGATATAGGCCACGCCGTACAGGATTGTCCAAAAATTGCCGATGGATCCATCAAACCGCCAGAAAACCAAAGTGGTTTCAGTGCGACTGGGGTTGTAGGGATCTGCTATCGTTGCGGTTCACGGAAGCACCGACTCTCAGCTTGCCGCGAGAAGGTCTCCGATCCCTCGAATCCTCTTCCGTTTGCCTCCTGCTTTGTTTGCAACGGCAACGGTCACCTCGCGTCCAGATGCCCGGAGAACAAGGAGAAGGGAGTATACCCAAACGGTGGAAGCTGTAAGCTGTGCGGAGAAACTGACCACTTGGCGAGGAACTGTAAACTAAGGGACAAAGGTGCGATCAACATGTCTGGGTTCGTCTGATTCAGGGATTTACTCGGGATCGATTCCAGTTGTCGCGGAGAAGACAACATTTTTTGGAACGGGTACGGAGGCAGGTGCTGACGAGGACGACTTCCATGCGTTCAAACGAAAATCGGCGGAGGTCGATAAGGAGCAGAAGGCAGTAGGGAGGGTCCAGAAGTCGAAACTCAAAAACGCATCTAAACTCCAGAAGAAAAAGGTCGTCAATTTTTGACTTCTGGCTTCCAAATACCCTTGGTGTTATTCCCTCTCGGATGTTTGTATGAGAGTGCATGTAACGTAGTGCCATACAGATCACGTCGTAATGTATTTTTTTAGACAGCTTCGCGACCGACTAGTCAGATTTCTTCTCCGCGAAGGGCCAGTCAATGTAACCCTTGGGATCCTCCGGGCTGTAGAAGGTCTTGGGGTCGGCCTGATTAAGAGGGAGGTCCTCCTTCAGCCTGTATGGCAGGTCGGGCTATAATTCTCGTCGTCAGAACAACGGGAGAAACGATTTAGAGAAAAGACTCACATTAGCCAAGAAATATCTTCCATAGCTAACCAGGCCCCCCGTTCTATCTGCGAGCGCCATGCCTTTCTGACGATCGTATCCGCTGTTGCTGATGTATACTTTGGGAGCCCAGATTTCACGGAGGAACTCGTTCGACTCCTTTCCGTCTCGTGGACGCTCGATCTCGACGCCATCAATGAAAGCGAAGTTTGGATAGAGTTCCTTTATCTTCTGAACGAGATAGCCGAACGTCGGCTTGGGATCGTCCATTCTCATTCCTAACGATCATGTAAGCCTCCCAGCACACCGAGGGAAAAATTTGAAAGGAAAACTTGTGCTCACCATACATAGTACCCCAAGGGCTGAGTCGAATGGCAGTCCGATCCTCACCAATCGATTTGGTGATCGCCTCCAGAATCTCCAAAGCAAACCTCGTCCTGTTCTCGATGGACCCTCCGTACTCGTCCGTCCTCTTATTCGACACATCTTGCAGGAACTGATCAACCAAGTACCCGTTCGAACCGTGGACCATGACGCCGTCGAATCCAGCCTGGTTCACAGCGACCTCAGCCGCCCTCTGGAACCATTTAACGTACTCCTTGATCTCCGGAATGGTGAGCGATCGAGGGACGACGCTAGCGCCACGGACTTGCACATTCGATGGGGCGACAGGGACGACGCCCTGACCTGGGTTGTCGGCTTCGAGAACGTCAGGGGTGGCGGATGGACCGATAGCCCAGAGCTGGCAGTAGATGAATGAACCCTGTTTGTGGACGGAATCCGTGATCTGCACCGAACCACGACTTAGAATAATGCTCCGAGGACAATAAAAAAAATGAAGCGCGCACCCGTCTCCACGCCTTTATCTGGTCGTCGGTGTAGATGTGGGGGATATGAGCCAAACCGCCGGCGTGGGGGTGGATGGCGGTAGCCTCGGTGAAGAGCAAAGTGCCAGGGGTGCTAGCCCGCTGAGTATAATACTCAAGGGCAAGGTCACCATGAACATGGTCCTTGTTCGCCCGAAGCCTCGTCAACGGACTGAGTGCGATACGGTGCTTGAGGTCCATACGACCGACACGAATCGGTTGGAAGAGCTTAGACGAAGACATTCCAGAAATGCTGGCAGGTGTAGGGGGGTTGGGGGTGTTTGGTGAAGACAATCTAGCCTCTTTATATGCTGGTAGTCGTAAGCTGCCATAGATTTGCATTCTTTGGCAGCGTAGCAGTCATGCCAATCAAAGAAGTCGCACGACTCCGCCCGATTATTACCAGGAAGGGGAAAAAAGCAACGGAGTTGATGACGACGGATCAGGGGTTGACTGACAAACCAAACATTCCTGCAACTAGACTTCCACTTCGACCGTTTAAGGCAATCTTGAGGCGGTCGACCCCGAGCGAGGGGTTGCTGATGCTGTTCAACTACCGCCTCATCGGTTTAACCCGGCACGTGATCGTGGCACCCCACACAACCCTCCACGGCAGCTGAGCGCTGGACATGAACTCGCACTCGACCGCTGACGAAGGAGTGGATGCCTCACCGCATTGGGGCATTTGCCTGTAGGTGACGTACGTGGCTACAGATGACGAATCATTAATCACCCCCACTATTAAGCTCCTCGCGCGTTCAAATCTCATAAATATAGCTCAACTCCGGGGGGAGTTCGGAGCGGTGGGGTGTCTGAGGTTCGAGCCGCGAATACGAATGCGCAGGCTCAAAGAAACCGGCCGGCGCTCCAAACACCCGTCACTATCTCAGAAAGCGGAGAATATTCGGCGGTCACGTGGATGCATATTGAGCACAGAGGGAACGTAAGGTAGCAGCCCGCGAATACAGGTTGAACCTGGATGGTATCCGACACAAGCGCAACCACGCAGCGTTACCTACCAATACATTGTGTCAGCGCTCTCGTAATCGGGGTGATGGACGGTCAACTCACAACTCCTCCAACAGATTCAATACATCTCTTATCGCAGGTTGCCCATCACCCCCTCCCTGGGTCGCCAGCGGGAGGGAAGAACCTGCGTCGTAGAATGGCGGGGCTCTGGCTTCAGGAAGCCTTTGAACGGATAACCTGTCGGTATCATTTTCCTTCCACCGCGTTTGTCGTTCCCATACTGAATTTCTACCCATTCCAACCCGGTACAAATCAGGCAATGCCGTGAGGAACTCCTTCACAAGAGCCTCGGTCTCCTCGCTCTCGTGAAGGCGTCGTATGGCGAGTCGGAGATCCGGAGAACGACTGTAATCTATGGGGGTGGGGAGCGCCGCGTACGGGTGAAGGATATGAAGGTCGGCCAAAGACTCGAACTTTGAGAGGGTTTCAATCAGCTCGAAGAATACGCCCTGGGCAATCGGTCAATACGTTCGTTAAAAATGTACAGACGGAACGTTCGAACCGGTTTGTTGGATTCAAACTTCCACTCCCAATCGAACCCGAAAGCCTTCAGTTTGGTGTGATCACAAAGGGCGAGAACTTCGGTGACCCAACTCGCATTCAAGGGGCCGAACCCGACCCTCAGAGACTCTAATTTTTCAAACGTGCGTGCCAAAAGTTGCCACTGCGGGCTGGCAATCGTGCGCGACATGATTGTATCCTGAGATTCCCCATCAAATGCTTTGGCCTCCCAGGAATCATCTCCGTCGCCAGGGGTGGGAATCGCGAGGACGCGCTCATCGACCCAGAGGTGACGCAGTTGGGGCAAACTTGGGATTAATTCGTGGATCCCAATGTAGCTCCGACCACCCTCCTGCCAATCAGCCCCTCCCATACTACCGCTGATAGCCCACCTCCTCATGTCTCGGATGGAGTCATTGATCTCGAGATGGGTGAGGGATGAGAAGTCTGCCGCCGAGAAGTCGGAGAATAGGCGGACGAAGTCAAGGCTAACCCAAGCAAAACTGTAGTGTGGTTGGTTTGGGCAATCATTTAATCAACTAAAGCCCTCACCAGGGAATAACAATGACTCTGAGCTTCTTCAACTTCTTAGAGTCAACCAACTCGACCGGTCCCTTTCGTTGACGGGCGAAGAGGTCAGTAATTAGGAATTCAAGCTCTTGGACGTGGTTCGAGATACGAGGGAACCTATAGCGTTCAGTGGGGCCCTGTTGCGGAGAACCGCTTCCGTCCCAATCCCAAACTCCACAAGCGAGATCGAGTTTCAGACTTCGGACGTTCTCCAAGGGGGGGAAATCTTCTCTGATCGCCTGGAAAACATCTTCATCCACGCTTCGTAGGTCAAGGTATGTTACTTTGGGACCAACGGTCGAGAAGAGCGGTTTGATGCTTTCGTTGCGTATGTCAGTACGCTACTTAACCACGGGTTACGAAACAGCAGACTCACTTGGCGGTTGTATCATGAACTTCTAGCGGCCTGGACGGATCTGGGACGAAACAAGATTCTACGGAGCAGTCGAGCGATAGATTGGTAATAAGCGAGTGCTCGGACAGTTCTTTCAAAATTTCTTTGCTTGGAGGGGGTGACCTGGACCAGTCCAGGCGCTGAAGGTTTCTGGTGCGGTTCAGCAGTTCGGGAAGCAACGCTACGAGCGCTTCCGCCCTTTCCGCTTGCTCCAAATCCTCGGGTAGAACTTCCTCTCCAAACCGTTCGTGTTCGGCGATGGATTTCCGAGAGGGTCCGAGGACGATCGCAATGTCTTGAACGAGGTCCGCGGGTGTGGCCTTCCGAACGAGATAGTCGATGAGTGCCTTGGAGTCATCCAAGTTTTCGCTTGATAGGTGAAGTGGTAACTGGAGAAGCCGACGGAGGATGACGTTACGGAGTGGATGCTGTTTGTCAATCGCAACGGCGGTCGCTGTGGCGCGTAAAACCTCGAAATCGAGGATGTGGGAGTAGATAAGAGTGTATATATCCTCGTTGAGAGTGACGGTCATGACGGTTACTGTTGGGTTTCTGTGTTGTCGTAAAAATGAAGGTTATATCGAGCGAGATGCTTACCGGTATGCGGAAGACGCGCTCTCCGATGGTTCGCACAGGCTCAGGGAGGCAACGGAACTTGATTCGAGCATAGGACGAGGATGGGAATTACTGAGGAAATCGGAATAAAAATACAATCACTCCGGGCTCGTATCCAGCCTTGCAGATGGGGCGGTTAGGTCGCGTCCGAAGTGGTGGGAAGAGAGTTGTGCAATTCCGCCTAAAACACTGCCTAAATGCACCCAGCCCCCGCGCATTGATCGCGATTCACGACCACCCTCAGGTCGCCCTTGGATCCCCCACCCGAGCTTGAACGATTCCAAACGGGTTCCATATTGTGGTGTGGGCAACAACTCCAAACGGTGGACAAAATCGCCTTCGGCGTGCCAGTTTCCCTACCAAGCACACTGTCGACTTTTTGCTACATAACTACTTGGATCTCAGCGTTGCGACCGGACCAAATCACTGATCATCATGGTGGACGGTATTCTAATATACCTCCTACCGAGGTCGCGGAACCCACAAGAAGGTGCATTACTTATCCACGTTGCGCCACCGAAAAAAAGAATCGAATACGAATTGTTCATCTGCGCGGGAAGGAGCTCTCGCTTCGCGTTTGGGGAGTTCGCGGTGGAGACAGTGTCTAGCGACTATGGACGGTTACGCCCCAGCCTCTCTCAGGCTGATGGACATGTTTTCCGAGGCCAGCTAGCTGAGGAGGCGGTTCAACAACTCGCGGGGCGCGTTGGGCAGACCAGAAGCCGATATGGGTCCGCTGCTCGTTCGATCCTCGGTGGGTCAGTCGCCTACCGTGGAGCTATCGGTGTAAAGGCGCCGCTGCGTTCAGGACTGTGCCGAGGGGAGGACCGATTGAACCCTCGACCCTGTCGCCTCGATACACCCGGCGACAAGTCGCAGAGGTCTGGGGTGAAATCATCCCGAGGTAGACCGGCATGTTCAAATTGTATACCACAATCTCCCAATAAGTTGATCAGTGCTTGATGGCCAGAAAAAGGAGGTCCATCCCGGGTTCGAACCGGGGTTGCTGGAAGATGGTCGTAAAGTCAAAATCCAGAGTGATAACCACTACACTAATGAACCTTATTCCCGTAATGATTTCAAAGAAACTACCAACACCATGGAAACGACAGACTGCACATCCAGTGAGAAAATCGTAAGCTTATCACTGATTATCATCACGCAACCAACACCGTATTCAATTCTGAGGTTACTGTATCTCTTCGAGGTTCTCTCGACGCTCGCTTGATTTACTTGGTGCTAGAGGAAACGGCTCGCTCTCCAGGATTACCACCCGGTGTCACTTTGTCACTCGCCACCATTCTCTCCCCCACCCCGTGACTGACTGTCGTGGGGCCACCTCCCGTGATAATCCCCCGCATTGCTCGCGGTCCTGGGGTAATCACGATGGTGATCCCGACTACCCATGTCCCCAGGCATTTGCGTATGTCAATATCCTTCGCCCCCAGACCCACTCTCGGCCAGACTGAATCATCGATGTGAGGGTACCTCCTGTGGTGGCGGGTCTTGTCCGAGGTGATCGGATGCCGCAGAGGGGCGAGGTGACCCCGGGGGTTTCATGGGACCCTAACATTCCTCGCTAACTCCCCTCCCGCTCCTGGTTCCGAGTGAACCATCGTGTTCGTATCTGGAGGCCAGGCTGTGCGTCCGTTCTTTTCGCCATTCGCCCGTCGGATTTTCCCTTCCTATTGAGTTGCATACTCTTCTCCTGCCCGCCCCGCAGCCTCCCCTCGGCTTCCAACAATTTCATATTGGTCTGTGCTACCCTTAAATACCACTCTTGAACACAAAAGGTCCTGACACGGTCGTGCGTTTATTGGCCAGAAAACATTTCCCCAAAACCCTTCCCGGATCCCCTCATACACGTTCTTGATCCGATCGATTCCGACCAAACCCGGGCGGAGGTTGTGAGGGGAAACCACCTTCGATGAAACCAGTCAACGTGAGCTCCCGCTGAACGGAAATCTCGAAGATGCACTTTTCCCTATTATCAGCTTTGAATTTGGGTGGAAACTCAACTGCGCGATCGCGAGATCGCCGGGGATCAGCCGCCTCAGCGCTCCAGTGTTCGGCAGCCACCTATGGAATCTGCGACGAGGCCCGTGGTTGGAACGCGTACCTCGTCCGGAAAGCCCCTCCTGCCGACATTGAGCTGATGCTAGAGAGCGAAGTTATGGGAGGAGGTCGTTGTTCGTGGCCGAAGGGTAGCCACCGTGACCAGGTACAGTCAAAATCCTCTATCTGCATGGCGTTGGTTCCGCGAAAATCCTATGCATGTATAGGATTATGCAGATACAGCGTCTTAATTGCCTTGCCATATGGTATTTGTTCCGCTGCGACCTCAATGCATTTCAGGATTTATGCAATAAGACCCTATGCATTTAGAGGATTTTGACTGTACGTACTGCCCATATCACGAGTGGTTAGTCTCGCAACGTTCTGTTCACTTAGGGCTCCACGGACAGCTGCCGACAATCAATGCAACCCAACAAACAACAACTCTATCAAGCGGTCATCGGTCACCCGCCATTTTCCCATGCACGCGGTGGCGTTGGGTTTCTATTTCCAACCCGACCACCGTCCCTTCTAGCATGAGTGTTCGCGTTCTATCGTTATCGCGGGGCGCTGTACTTGCGGTGTTAGCAAGATACTTCAAGCTTACCTGCGGTTCTCTCATTCCCGCGTTACTCCCGGATTGTTATAAAGCCTCATCTTCATGGTTTGGCCACACATTCCCCCATATCCCGAAACCAGCTCATCCATTACAACATCGTGATGTCGTTCGAGACATCTGGATTGTCCGTTGATGTCCTACTCGATCTCATCCTTGAGAAGCTTCCTCAAGAAGCAAGAAGTGGAAGATACTGCTCAGGCTCAGAGGTACGTTCGGCTACGCTTTAACTTTCTGCATTTCGCGGCCTGTTGATGCTCGTGGTTGTTGCCATAGTTCCAAAAACTCGACATCAAAACATCTCGTGTCCTTGCTCAAGTTCGTTTTGCCCGGAACACTCTTAGTCCGGTCCACTCTCTTCCGCCAGAGACGCTGGCGATCATCTTCCAACATGTCCTCGACGGCTGTTTTGGACCGAGGGACGCGCCGAGGGAGGACTTTTACAAGTGGACCGCCGTTACGAGGGTCTGCAGATACTGGCGCGAGTCAGCTCTGTCGTTCGCCACCCTTTGGTCAACGGTGTCGATGGGCAACCTCCCCGGCGCTCTGATTAGCATCGAGCGCTCGCGGAGCGCCCCACTCGATATCTATGTCCCGAGCCATCAGCCGTTGAACGGTATATGGGACAAGATTCGGGATCACATGCCTCGAGTGCGAAAACTCTCAGCGAAAGTATACCATCCGGGCACACTGGACACCTCCCTTGGCTCTTCTATCTTTGCGCCGAACCTCCAAACCCTCGATATCCACAAAATCGGAGCGCAGAATCGCCCCCTACCCCTGTTTTTTAATGGGGACGTGCCCCAACTAAGCTCCGTCCGGCTGAACGGAATATCTGATTGGGCGCCGAACCAATTCACTGGTTTGAAACGACTCTTTATTGGAAATGTCCCCCATCCCCTACCCATTGATAACCTCCTCGACATCATCGAAGCTAATCCTACCCTCGAGTATCTCGAGTTATGGAAGGCGGAGCCGACACCCGAACCCACCTCTCGTCATGTCACCCTCCCTCATCTCCGTCAATTGAAGATTGGTTCCGGATCACCCCTGCCGTTTTTGGGATCCCTTTCATTACCGTCGACATGTCAGCTGGAATTGACTTCGATGGTCCTGGACTCTTTGGATCGGTCCATCTTCCAATACGCCTTACCATCGGAATTACAATCGTTACCCAACATCAGGGATGTCAGGAAATTGAAGATCAACATTGGGGATGGGATAGAGGGGATCGAAGTATCGGGGGTGGCGAGCTCGTTGGCGGGTTTCCGTTTGCAGGTATCGTCGATGGCACGCACGCTCATTCAGTCCACCCTCGGTTCGTTCGGACCCCTTTCGGCAGCTTCGATGCGCGAACTTTGCGTGCAGGGGTGCCGTGCCCCGGAATACCCTGACCCTGAGGCCTGGAAGTCTCTGCTAGGCTCGATGGTGAGCCTGGACACACTGTGGCTGGTGAAGAGTGACTGTGAGCCGGTCCTGCAAATCCTGGAAGCGGACCCGAAGTCGCTTCCTTGCCTGCGATCTTTGCGTGTTTGCTCTGACCGGCCGCCGTCGCCCCGGGCCGTCCTAGGAATGGCACAAGCAAGACGCACCCATGGGCACCCGATCGAGCATCTCCTTGTTTTTTGTCGTCCGGAAGACGCGGAGAGTTGGAATGGTTTGGTGGATGTGATTGGTGTTGTTGATGTTGTTGTGCGAACTCGCGATTTCCCCGCTATGACTTTCATGACCGTTTGATGAACCGACGAAGCCTAACGTTTTCACGCCCCCCGTCTCATTCCCTACCTTACCTACCATTATTTTCACTGGTTGACTCTATCTTAGTTGTAACATCGTAATTACCACCGTCGGTCTAACCACTGTTTTTCCTCGTGCTGTGGATGGTCCAACCTTCTCCCGACCCCAGATACAACAAACCTCGTGCGGATCAGCGGGCTGGGGGTCGGCCACCCACTGCCCACAAACTGGCTAGTGGTTTTGGGGTTTTAGTGCACAGAACAATGAAGGAGAAGGATTGCGAAAGTTGAAACCCCGTTTGTCTTCTCATGACCCGCTCCTTCCCTTTTTTTCTCAGCGTTTTTTTAATATTTTTGGAACGGAACGGACTGGAGCCGATGCGATGGGCGTCAATCCATCACTCTCCCTTTTCTCCCCCCACCGAGAGGCAGATGACCGGCCGTTGAAGGTTGTTTCTTATTCTCCTATCATTATTTCTTCTGCACTCTTCTGCTTGCCACACGCTTCTGCGTCTCCCCCAAGGTCGACCAATCTGCAAATCCGTAAATGGTTTTGACGAGGAATGCTTCAAATCCAGTTAACTCAACCCTCCCCCGAACCATCGGCAGCGACCACACCCACACTCGCAGATCTTTCCAGAAATGCTTCTGTCATTTCGACCAGCTCGAGCTCATCTTCCTCTTCCTCCTTCGTCATGCCCGTTCGACCCCGTCCCATCCGAACCTTCTCTTCCCCCCGCTCCCGAAGTCCCCACCCTCCCGCTACCCCACGGGCCACCCGGCCGCCCCAATATCTCTCCAAGGAGCTAGGCCTTCCAGATCCCGACGAAGACCCACGACACTCCCCCTCTCGCGGCGTACAGTCAAGAGCGCACTCCAGGACGCGGTCCCGCACCAACTCGGTGGCTGGGAGGTTCGGGGCCGATGACTTCAACTTCGGCGACATTTTAGGGGAAGGGTCCTATTCCACGGTGCGTAACCCACTTGATACGGCCATAGTGCGAAACCAACTGGTCGTTTCAGGTTATGCAGGCGACGCATCGAGTCACGAAACAGGACTATGCGATCAAGGTCCTCGACAAGGGCCACCTTGCGCGTAACAACAAACTTCAGACAGCCCTTATCGAGAAGAATACCCTCGTCAAATTGGGAGCCGGTCATCCCGGGATTGTAAAACTTCACTGGACGTTTCAAGACGAGTACAGCCTTTGTCAGTTCCGCAATAACCGCGAAAATCAACAATGGTGTGATAACTCATGAGGTCTCCGCTTATAGTTTTCGTTCTGGACCTGGCAAGGAACGGGGAACTGCAATCGAGGATATCGAAGATGGGATCGCTATCGGTGGAGTGTTCGCGCTATTACGCAGCTCAGATCGTAGACGCGTTGGACTATATGCACGGGAAAGGCGTCATCCACCGGTCAGTCCAACTCCTACCTCACCCCACTTCTCCACTCAGCCCCTCAAATCCAGTGATCTCAAACCGGAGAACCTGTTGCTCGACAGTGATTTCAGGCTGAAAATTACCGATTTCGGAACTGGGAAGATCCTTGACTCGGATGGTCGGTCCCCAAACCCAATCCACCCAAAAAATCGATCTAACTCTCGAAACAGTACAAACTGCGAAGACCTTTGTCGGTACTGCTCAGTACGTAGCCCCAGAGCTTCTCGAGAACAACGAGACAAGTCGAAGGTAACCATCTGTCTAATGTTGCATCTGATGTCTCTCGGTATTGATCGCACGTCACGACCCACCAGCTCTGATCTGTGGGCCCTTGGATGCATCTTATACCAAATGATCACGGGTCGTTTCGCATTCCACGGCCTCTCCGAATATCTCACGTGGCAGAAGGTCAAGGCTCTGGACTATACCTTCCCTGGCGGATTTGATGAACAAGCAAAGGACCTCGTGGAGAAACTGCTCGTCAAGCCACCGACCGAGCGGCTGGGAGCGGGGGAACCGGGGGCCTCCAACGATATCAAGGGCCTGAAAGCCCATCCGTTCTTCGCATCCATTGAGTGGTCCGCGCTTTGGACCATTGCTGCTCCGGCTCTTGAATCTGGATTGGTGAAGAAGGAACCTAAACCCGCCAATAATAACTGGAATGATGTGGAGTACAACTGGGACCACGTTGTCTCGTTCCCTAGGGGCCATGATGAGATTCCGTGGGCCGGGGAGGAAGATGAAGAGCTGGATCAGACAACAGAGCACGGCGACAACTCGAGTTCCTCTGCGGCTCTAGAGGAAGAAACAGAGGAGGAAGGCTCTTCGAATACATCGGGGGATTCCGAGGAGAGGAGGGAGACCGAGACCGTCCATCCTCCCAGTCAGGAGCCGACCGTTCCTGTTATTGCGCCCGCATCAAACCCGATCGCTGTGCCCGTGCCGCCTGTGCAGCAGGATGTGTTCGCGACAGGCTCAACCACGAGCTCCTCGGATGGCAGTCCCATTGAGAAACTCGGCGCTGCCTTGGAGGCCGCCTTAAACCGGGGACGAAATCGTATCCAAACACCCATTCAAGGGAATGGACTCGTAGATCCTAACTGGTTAGCTTTTGCCCTTGCTTAGTTCTCCCTTATGGCTCATTGATATTTGTTCAGGTCTTCCATCCTAGCACCTGGAGAAGAGATACGGTTCCAGTCCTTAGTCTCCACCTCATCTCTGAGGCGCCGCCCAAGCAAGCTGCTCTCGATGACAACCAAGAAGAAGACCAAAGCCAGGGCGCTCGTTCTCACGAGCCATCGGTTGATCTGCGTCAAGATTGAGAAGGGTGGGAGGGTCCTTGCCATCAGGGGGGAGTGGGTGATTCCAGCAATCGGAAAGGAGAAACCTAGCTGCGAGAAACCCAAACCTGGCGGAGGGAGGGGGGGAGGGAGGAAGGGGAAGGACAGTGCCAACCAGACAGTCATCAGTGTCGATCCAAAGGGAGATAACGAGCTCGTCGTCCTAACGGTGCGTCAAACTCTTCCCCCGGAGCGAACAGCGATTGACCGTGTATTTTCTAGGCGACGAAGGCACTCTCATTCGTAGCTGAGGACTCGGCCTTGCGGTCAAAGTGGGTGTCCAACATTCGCCATGCGCTTGACCCCACGGCCACCTCCAGCGCCGCAGCCTGATCTTCGATTTCTCTCCACTCCATCACAACACACCAAACCACACCTATAATTGGCATCGGATTCCACAAATACCGTGTAGCACACATACGCACTCGTTCGGTTGGGCATTTTTCTTGTTCATTGGAGGAATATGGAGCATTCGTGTAAACAGCCAACCCTCCCACAGCCTTGGACTTTTGTTTCTTTCCCATCATTTTACCCCTTCCCCTCGACTTCTACCCCGCCCTGTTTTCGGTATGTTTCCTCCCGCTGCACCTCTCTCTCTTTTTAATACCCTCTCCCAAAGTTAAATCTGTATCAAAAGCTGTTTTTTATTCGTTCCCCCCTGTTTCTGATCGTCCCGTTTTCTCCCTTCTCGTGCTTCGAAATGCATACTTTCTTTTGTTTGGTCTCCTTTCCTTTTTTCCATCCCTATCTCTCAGCTTCTTTCTCTCGCTTCTTTCTCTGCGCTGAACGTCTCTGCTGCATGTGTAACCCTTTTTTCATCCCTTCATACCTCTTCAAATTCCCAAAACCTCGCGCATGTACATTATTTTGTCATCGAGCCTGTGTTTTCGCCTAAGTATCTGGTTCTGACCGTTTAATGTCGTATGCACCCCAAAGCGTTCAGTTCTGGGTACAGGCTGATCCAATGAGGATAGGGTCTTGGTTTTCAATATGTGGGTGTTCCCGAGGGGGGTCCGAACGGATGCCATTTCGAGGTCGTCATGATAAATACAGGGTCGATAGAGTGGGGATGGTACGGATGGAGGAGGAGATGCGTGGGTGAGGAGCTAAGGGTACAAAAAGAGCGAGGTAAATGAACGGAGAAAAACGTATGCAATGAATGGTCAGGGATTCTAAGACTTCTTCGACGCTTTCGTAACACGCTTGCATATTCCACAGTTGCAGGGAGGCGGATGAACGCGACCCGACCACCTCGATCTCTTTCCGCCGCCCTTCTTCAATTTGGCCGATTCTTTGGCCGAAGACAGTTTCGTCGTCTCGCTACCACCACCGCTCGAACTCGCCGTGTTCGGAAGCGACCTCGTTGTCGTGGTCGTTGTGGTAGTTACGGTGGTTGTGGCTGCGATGACCACTGGTTCGAAGGTGGATGGAAAGGGCTTGGGTTTGACGGATGGAGAGAGGACTTTCCTCCCCTCTTCGATGAGCCGCTCGAAGACCAATCCGATGACGGCGCTACGGTGTGGGGTCCGACCATCTGCGGAGGTTCTGAGCGAAGTAACGAACAATTCTTCGTTGTCTGAGGATTTCAGGCCGGTCTCGAACAACCGGAGGAGCAGCTTTCGGATTGTCGAGTGCCTGGGGAAGGGGGTTAATTATAAATCACAAAGCGGGCGCGGGAGCGAATGTTCACCTTGCGGAGAATGGGGAGAGAAGCTCTTGAGTGATGTTTGTGGCATCTATCTTCGACTTGAAGTCTTCGAAAGCGAGGCCACGAAGGGACAATTCACCGATCTACACCAAACCGTCGTAAGCGTGTGATCTCCGCTGATAGTATTATCCATATCCCCCACCAAGCACGCGAGAGTATACACCGATCTAGGGGAGGGGGGAGACAGCTGGAAACCCTCCGCCCGTCGGCGTCCCACCTTTCCAGAAGTCCCATCCTCTACGGGTACTGGAGGCTGAGAGCTGAGCCTCCCGAACGTGATTTTGTTTGTGTAGAGGTAGTACAAAACCGCCCTCCAGCTGAACAGGACGGGCATTGAGCTGGACGTTGGACGGAATATTGAAACACTTACGTTTTCCACGCACCCACATTGAGAACGCCGAAGAATGCTGTCGAATTCTCACGAAGGCTGATTAAGCCTGCGTTAGTACTCTGTCGAAGGACGGCAGGCGACAGGCTGACCTCCGAACTTGTACAGGCTTGTTCTCTGGAGTAGACTCGGAAACCTCGGCGTCCTCGACATCGCTGTCACACTCACAGAGGCTATCCAGCGCCTCATTGTTCACAGAGGAGATCTCTTTCATGTCTAGCCAGACGCTCAGTTAGTTGAATTGTGGAATGGAAACAATTAACCAAGAAAGACGCACGATACAATATCTTAATGGAGCATTCACTACCGACAGCACTGCAGAAGTACAGTGGGCGAAGCTTCGGATGACTACCGGATGATCTAGATGTCGAAGCATATAGTTCCATATTCAAGAAAGCGCCGCTACTCAGGGATTTCGTGAGTTCAGCCTTCAGGACTTGCCAATCGAATCCGTCCCCCGAGGGTGCCCGGAGCGGGCGCGGGGCGCGCATCGGAGGGGTGACCGGCCGCAGGAGCTGAGGTTTGGCAAATCGGCGATACAAAGCTGGGAGAACCTCTTGCGCGTGAGGGAGGCCTCCGGCTGTATAACACTCTATCTTACGCTTCAGGGCGGCGGTTTTCCAAGGTTCACTAGAGGACAGCAAGCTGCGTGCAAGGTGCTCGATTTGCACCTCTCTGATCTCCGGAAAACTAGAATATGGACGCTTAGCTGGGATGGAAGATGGGAACATGCCAAAACCGATTACCGAGACGTGTACTTGCTGAACGCTTCTTCGATGATGTCACGTTCGTCGAGCGTTCGTTTAATTTCTTCGAAGGCAAGCGCCTTCAGACCTGGGATATTGTACTAGAGAGCAAACTGGGGTTTGAGTTTGATCTTCGTGGAGGTGCGGGAATCACCTTACCTTAGCAGCTAGTCGGTAGACGGATTTCGGTGACGGCTGGGGCACTTGATGCGACTCCCCACCAATTTCCAAATTCTCTCGCGACTTAGGGTTCCCATGTGCGAATTCGATATCCTTGGTGTACAAGTACCTTAGGGCAGCCCGGAGCCTGTTCTTGTGATCGTGAAGCAGCAGCAGTACCGGATGGACAGTTGGAACCCACGTGACAAAAGCAACATCCGAGATGACGACGGTTTTTGCCAGGTGTCTAAGGACGGTCGTGCCACGACGGCTAGAAGTCAGGTTTGTAGATGTGGGGACACGGAGAGACCTTCGGGTACATGGACGTACTTGACATCGTCAAACTCGGCGAACGTGGATTCCACGTCTGATGCGGACATGACGCCGGAAGTTTCACTCCGAGCGTCCTCTTTCTCCATACGGGCAATATCACCACGTTTCCCCTCGTCAAGAACAGAAGGCGTGTCTTCGTTTGGGCGGATTACATCTCCCACCGCCTGCGATTCTTCCACTTTGTGCGGTTCGATTTCCTCATCGTCAACCTCGAGGTCGCTATCTGAGGAATAATCATAGTTGTCCGAAAAGGATTCGAGAAGATCCGGAAAGCCCTCCCGGACATCCTCTACGTCATCGTCGCCCGACAAAACTGAAACGAGGTCAAAGTCGAGCCGTCAAGTGAGCAGACTTGTATGACTGACCATGCTGGAAGTATGGGAGTGACCTTAGGACACGTGAGTTCGCGAAGAGTGGCCGAGGCCGCCCCACACGCCCTGTTATCCTGTTCCGCGAGGAGAAAGCCCAGAGCTTCGCATCGACAAACTTTCCAGAAGTTATCGAGTCGCCCAGGGCTTGCTGAAGTGGCTCTGGTATGTCCATCGAAGATGCTGAGAGAGGAGGGGTGGTTGCTTCGGCGCCGGTTGGCACGGTTTAAACGTGTGGTTGGCCGATCGAACGCCCATAAAACTCCGGGCTCGGATTCCCTCGTGACGGATTGTATGCCCACTACCACAATCCCACTGTATGCCACCGGAACACGTTCCGGCAGACCAATTTGATTCGTGGAGCCTTGTGAAATGACGAGATCACTGCTCATTGTGATTCTCACCGAAATGCTCAAGTACAGAAGCCAGAAGGGGGACACCGGTACAGGGAAGCAGGAGCCCTTACCCAGTCGTGGCCCATACGCAGTAAGGGATCGGAGAGGCCGAAAGCCTGCGTGGCGGTTCCTCGGTAGCAGCGATTGCAGCTCCATCGCGTCGGGCTCGGATCGAGGGGGCGTGTATCATTGAATTTGAAAAGATGGAGGGTAACCCCGAAACCGGCGGAGAGGTCGTGCAAGGCTTAACTAGTAATTCTCGACCAGGCCCAGTCGTATTCTCTGAACGCACTGAAGCGTGAAAACCCCGTACAATCATGAAAAGAACAGGCCACGAGCATATCAGTTAGCTTGGAAGCGACCCAGGACACTTCGAGACCCAGCACGGAGTGGTAGCTCGGGATGAAACGTGAGAACCCTGCGAAACCCGACGATGCAGTCGTGGGAAGACCATTTCGAACCAGACCCCTTGGGGTGGACCGCCTTCTTGCTGTTTTGGACTGGGTCAGGGAGCACCCCGTTTATCGACTCCTATGGTCCTGTCTACTTGGAAGCGAATTGGTATCACTGCGGTTGGTTGTCTCACTATCAAGGCGTGGCGAGCCAACGAACGCACTGCTGTTGTGTGATGAATAGTTGAGTTACGTACTCCTTTATCACAATTCTCTAGTACATGTTGGTGGACTACTACTAGAGGTACGGCGAAGGTTTTATCGGTATATCATTTTTCATGATATAAACTCTCGTCGTATCCCTATACTTCAAATCCCTCGACCTATACAGAACCCAAGCACCCAGATGGTATTCCACAAGGGGAAAATGCGGACTTAACTCGATGACCCTCATTGCTCAACATGTCCTTTCCTCCCTTCCAACACCTTGCTTTCGCCTTCCTCAATGATTCTCACGCCAAATCCCTCACATCTCTTATCTACCCTCTCAGCGCCTGTTCCCGTTGGTCAGTAGGGGTTAGGGTCACCCGGATGGACCCGCGTAACCGAACAGGTTCGCCCAAGAGAATGCGTACGATCTGGAGCGTATAGAAATCCGGAAGCGCTCTGCATGCGTAGACTAGTTGTGGCGTCGCGGAATCCACGGCTCCCGTTGCCATGCCCGGGATAACATGCGGGTCAGGGCGCATCAGGGTGAGCTCGGTAAGCCTTGCAAGCTCAACCACAAATCCTGAGGTTAGAGGCAGTCAGTCACCGTTCGCGCTATACGATTTGTTCATCGGAGAATACAGCGTTGTCTCTGATCACGCAGATGGCGTCCTTGGTGTCACAGCAACATCGGAGAAGGGGATAAGCTTCAGGAGGTATGATCAGGGTTTTAATCTGGGTGAGGTATGTCCGTGCGCAACTAGTATCCATGGTGATATTAAATCTCCTCAGGGTGCCCCCCTCTGGGCCTGGACTTCGGCTTTGGTCCAACACGAGACGCTCGATACTTCCCATATCCATGGCAGCAATCGCATCCGAATCGCCTTGCACGTCACGCTCGACAACTGCACCCGTCGCTGATGCATGATGGTTTAGTAATCACTGACCCCCAGAATGGAAAGGGTGAGCTCGCCTTGGAATTCGAAAACTGGGAAACGGAAGGGGTCGGATTAACGTTTAACGCTTTTTCCAAGGAACTGACGCGAGACCCGTACTGAGGCTGGTTTTTGGTACTAGAGGTCCTAAAGGCTTTGATAGTGGTACGACTGCTGGACGCTGTTTCCTGCAGAGGCCATTCGCGATCCTGGTAAGAAACGTTGGGGTCTCTTCACGGGCAGAGAGAAGGATAAGGTGTGGTTGTGGCTGAGGCACGCGCCTTTGGGTGAGGATCTCGAGACTCACTGGTACTCAGTAATCAGCGTTCAAGTTCAACGCTAGCTGTCAATCCCGGCGCGCGTGGACCAGGCCATCAATTCGATTCCGACAAGACTTTCAGCCTGGCAGGTTGAGACGCTTCGCTCCTACCCGTATCGCACATTATCAGAGGAATTTGGACAATAGGGGCGAGAATCAAGATCGAGGGCCAGTATCACCCCAGGCCTGCCTGGGAGGTTCGACTTACCTGTTCCTCGCTTCTCGCTGTCCGGACGTTACAAGTCGATTGCTCCGCTCGTTGATGTAAGTACATTCCAGGTACATGAGATTGTGGTCGTTACACCTGTCGCCGGCACTATTCGATGACCTTAAGCAGGCCAGTGGTCGGTCCATATCCCACAGACCCGCGCTCCGGCGACTACAGGTACATACGTATTCACATCAAACTTCTTTTGCCACCGGTGGGCGCTGGGCGCTGGTATGTAAAGTGAAACTTTTCTGGTCACCCTGTCTTACCGTCTCCCTCCCAAACTTCGTGACCATGGACCTGGAGCCGCGCAGGGTCGGTAGTTCATCGTCGACGTTTTACTGTTGGGCCGAGGATCCCAGAGAGGCGTCGATGCATGAAGATGTCTTTTCCATGACCGTGAACCGGAATATGCTCAATTATTTCTCGCAACCAGGCGGCAGAATCAATCCCACGTCGTTCGTTGCGATTTATTGTTTGAACCCGGTTGGGGACGACAATTGTCCGGTCGGGATATGTCCAAATCCTGATATCGCCGGGGTTCTAGTCCGGATTGCGCGTACGTTCCCTGTCACATTCCTCCAGTGGAGGGCCATCTAACCTGTACCAATCCATCAGATTACGTTACAGCATTTTGTTTGAGTGAGTCCCACAGGTGTCAGCGAGGGAGTGCCGGTTAACGACAACCCCCGCCAGCTATCCTCATATTCAACGCCCCAAGACGGGTGAAAGACGCATTCTACTACCAGATCTCCACCGTCTATGCCATCCTCATTACATGTTCTGTATCCCTCTTCCAAGCAAACATCACGCGCCTCCATGCAACAATCGCAATCGGCATTGCATCGTCCCCAGTCTCCATCTACTTTCTGGTTTATTCCATCAGAGCTTTCTGGGGCGAACACCGGCTCGACGCAGTTCTTGGAAAGAAAAACTACCTGAACCGCGGATTGGTTTTCCTTGCCACTGGAATATGGATCTCCATTGTCATTTACACCTCGCTGAAATCGACGCAGGGTCGCTTCACTCAGGGATCTTGTGGGACCTTAACTACACTAGAGGTACTCGGTATACGGGGGTTGATTGGTTCCGGATCTGTCGTCACCTCTGCTATTGCGGTGGTCTCATGGACCGTCTCGATCGTGTTGGCGAGGAAAGAGATTTGGCCACCCGGGGAACAATACCGACCAAAATTTTGCACGGTGTGGTAAGTTTGACTATAAAATTCGACGCGACCCCGCCTAACCAGGGCGTATTTTACCGAACAGGAGGACAATCAGCCGGCGGTTTCCGTTCATATTCTTCATGTCCGTTGGGCTGGTCCCCTTTAGTATCTGGGTGTGGACGACGGAATCGACCCTGGGCAGCTCGGCAGGCATACAACCTTCTGACATATACGATGACAAATTGTCCCTAAGTTTTGGCCAGGTATGTTCTGGAACACCATTTTGACGGGCTACATTGGGCTGACACGGATTCCGCGGCGGTTCGAGCAGATCTTGGCTCTATTCATTGCAGTCCCCCCATTCCTCCAAGTATGCCAAGTGGTTCCTCAGATATGGTCGTGGTTCATCAACCTTACGTGGATCGCGTGTTGCTGGAGAAGAAAGGGTCGAGGGGAGCAATCCGCGCCTCTCAGTAGATCTGACCTCTCAAACGATACAATCCACTATGTGGGCTTGCCTGTGTTACCGGAGGGCCGGAACAGTCATTTCTACGGGGGAACGCAAGAGTCGGCTATGGGTCTGGAACCTAACCGGTATCTCGGAGCTTAGGCGTGGACGGAAGCAGTGATTTCCTCCGCCTCGTACCGTGTTAGTGGCGCCCAGGTAAACATCTTCCCTCTGTCGTGCATCACGGATTGACCTTCCACATAGACCTCACAGGAGTTTGCACCATCGTCGCCACGCTTATCCCCCAAGAAGACTGGCGTTATACTCTCGATGCATCCATCGACTCCAATGGGAGTCAACTTCGTATCCAGTTTGGTGGCGAAACTAGATACTATCTCCCTGGGCGGTTCACTCTATGTACAATATGCCCTTCTGGATCGCAATGCATCGTATTACGCGGCTGCGCACCACAATCAATCACGGAAGACGTGGGCTCCTCTGCCAACCTACAATGGACCTTCGTCCACTCCAAATACTACAAATTTGCTAGCAATTGCCACCAACGTGGCGATCCCCTTGGATTCTTGCCGTTCCACATGGCCCTGCATCCACGGAAGTGAGAATTTTTGTCGGGCAACGGCCACACAATGGCCACCACGTCGAGGTTCGAGGTTTTTGCCCAAACAGGTTTTGGATCCCTCTAAGACGGAAGGGCATAGTGAAGAGGAACAAAGTCTGAGATGACCTTGTTCTCAGTATAGAGACGGACAATGGGAGTGCGTCTAGGTTCGACGCTGGGGTCACTTCACTGTTCAGCTCCACACTAAAAATGTCACAAAAAATCTGAGATTATAATTAATTATAATCAAAGAGCCTGGCGGGGCACCACCGTGGCTCCACAGATCTCTTTGATTATAATCGATTATAATCACGTGTATTTTTTATGATGAGTTCGTCTGGAAGTTTGAAAACTGCGAAACGGAATGGGACGGTTTAACGTTTAACCTTCCACCAAAAGAAGTGACGCGAGAGTTCATACTGGGGCTGGTTTGGGGTACGGGGGATTTCGAAGACTTTGATAATGGGACAACGGCTGCGCGCAGTTTCCTGCTGAGGCCGTTTGCGATCCCGATAAAGAACGTCGGGGTCTTTTCATTGGAGCGATCCATGATCCATGATCCTGTAACAAGAGAGTTTCGCCTCCCGTGACCCAATGAGGCGGGGGGAGAAGACGTTGTTGGAGCTGGGACATGCGTTCTCAAGTGGGGGTCTTGAGTTGAGAGCGCCGGCTGCCGATCCTACGTTACATGGACCGCTGGCAGTGGCAGCGGCGTTGAGACGCTTCACTCCCATCATATCGCACTCTCTCCGGGGAGTTTACACGATAGGAGACTGGAATCAAGACTGGGCAACAACGCCGCTGGTGTCCGCTTCAGATGTCACTCCCTCTGGGCAGTGCTGAAAAGCTGACATCACCTTCATGTGCCCCAGGTACCTACCAGCGCTTCAATCGTCGCGACAGTTACTGGTACGTACACATCGGACTCTTTTTGCCCTCAGTTGGTGGGCGCTGAGCGTCGGTATGCAAAGTGAAACCTCACGAGCTGCCGGCCAACCGTCGCCATCCAACGTGATGTTCTCCCAGGGTTCCACCATCCGCCCATATCTGCCAAGCAAACTACGAGGAGTCCCATTCTACAGGGTTTCGTGTCCACACGGGGACTTAGCCCAATGAATGAGGTCGAGTTCGGCTCACCGTCGTCAGTCTCTTCGCCAGACGGTGGAGGAGGTCTCGAAGAAAGGGTACGAGTAAACTAAAGACCTTTCCCCCTCCTTGCCCTCAATTGATAACATCCGAACGGTGGCTATCTGTATCTCATCTCCTATGTGTCGTGGCAACAACCCCCGCTTGGCGATTCTTAGGTACCCCTTGGACCGAACCCTCACGACGACCGCCGTGTTCACCACGCGTTTCCCCACTACCCTGTCATCCCAGTTGCTCAAAGTCTCTGCCACCAAGACATCAAGTACCCGGTAAACCTTGGATAGGAAAACGCGTCGCCGTTCGAACGACTATGAGTCTTTGGTCCTCACCGGTCTCCCTTGTTATTCTACTCTATATTCTATGGATATCAGCAGCTGTGCGCGCATATATCCCAGCAACACCCACAAATGATACCGACACGGCGATTCAAAACGGTTTGAACGTCACTGATTCTTCGTACCTCATCACACGGTGGTACAGTAATGACGGGTACATTCTTCCTCCGCTCTGCAATTCTTGTCTATGGTTGGGTTTCTCAATTTTGACCCACCCCTGGTTGTATGTAGGTACAACCTCACGTCCAGTTCTGGTCTCACTTATGAGTTGGTGGGGGCAGGGACCGATGGCGTCACCCGGGTGGGTTGCGGCGCCCTCAGACGCTTTACCCTCTCATTGATATTGTTCCGCAGGGCGCATTCGTGCATTTTAGCGAGGACGGCCTCACCAACGACACCAGTGTGTAGATCGGCTTTCCGCCGGAAATTCTGGAGCTCACTCACCGTACCCATTCGCCAGCCATCACTCCTTGGATAGCCCTCATTTCTTGTGATGGCAATTCGACAGATGCTTCCGACACTGACATTTTCACGCTCGCAAAAGAGAGGGGCGCTCTCGCCGCAGTGGGTTCCATAGCGATCGTTTTTGTCCCGCCCATTTCTTACTCCCCGTTGATCCAGGTCGTATACCCCACCTACTCTATTCAGTGCATGATCAACAAGGAGTATGCCGCAAATTTCGACCACCTCTTCGACATCTTTATAACGCACTGGCTTACTGACGCTGAGTCAGTTGTCGATAATCCCCCCTGGATCCGCGAATTGACCCCCGGACAGCATAATCGAGTACAACTTTGGAAAGATGAACCGGGAACTCTACGGGAGCTTCAATGCTCAGCGCCTCAACGAGTCGTTTTCTGATGTCAATCGCACGCTCAGCGGTGGAGATTTCGCAAAACCCGGCCCAGGGTACATGATCGTAGCCTTACGGGCGTGGAATCTGACCGAGCCTCCCGGGCCACCACCGTACGTTGATGGCGATAGGGACAACCAACCACAGGGGAAGTGGGTGGGTTTAGTTATGTGTGTTCCGTTCCTGCCCTGCGTGCAACACCGACTAATTCTGCGACTCAGGGTTATGATATATTTTCTGTTTTCGAACTGTCTGTGAGGACTTGCCTGTTTTACTTCCATAACCCCCTGTGAGGTTTTCGTTTCGAAGTGAGCCAAGCCGCGGTATATTGCTTCTCGGTCCAACGATTTGAATAACGTAACTCGGAACGGTTCGTGTGGGGAGTGTCGCAACTCACTCGGAAAGTGCATAGATTGTGCGGATGGGGATCGTTGGTACTCTTAGGGTGGCATCGTCACATCCTCTCCGGGCTAGCGATTGAGTTGGGAGGAGGTAATTGTGGAAGTCAGGTACCTCGTTGGCTATTGACCGCGATCTTGGCTCGACCCCAGATCTCCCGGAGGCGGCGCACTGCAAGGGTGTCCTAGTCCTGCTGATGGTGCGGATCGCATTGGATTGTCCGTCACCTTCTCATACATCCGACGTAGCGGTTTGGATCAAATATGGTTGAAATTTTTTTTCCAGACGCGGAACGTGAGTACAAGTGCGACGATTGTAGAGCATATATCGTGTTCGGGCCCCCAGTAGTCTGGTGGCAGTGCGGTTGCATCGACAGTGCCGCCCTCACTTGAAGTCTTTCAGCGTTTGGGTTGGTGCTGATAGGAGTTCTTTGCATGATCATCGACCCTAGAAGGGAATACTGAAGGTCAAGAGCCTACATGAACTGGTGAGCCGTGTACTGTCTGCAAACTAGGCTCAATGATACCGAACGGCTTTAGCAGGCTCTAAATAACGCGCGTTCGTACGAGAAGACTTTCATTTTACATGGTACAAACTCTTACTATCAAATTCCTATACTTCAAACTCCTTAGCTTTCACAGAACTCAGATGGTATCCCGCGAGGGGATGGCAAGGTCTTAACTCGACGACCCTTACCATGACTTTCCTTCCCTCTCCCTCCCGGAATTCCACTTTTGCCTTCTTCAACGAGTCTATTGCCAAATACTTTACACCTTTCGCCTGTTCCCTCGATGCCTGTGCCCATTTGTCCGTCGAACCAAAGTTCATCCGCGCATACCCACACGTCAGAATAGGCTCATCGAGGAGATAATGTACGATCTGGAGTGTATCGAAATCCCGAAGCGCCCTGCACGTGTTGACCAATTCTAGCGTTGCGGAATGGAAGGTTCTCGTTTCCATGCCCGGGGTGACATGCGGGTGGGGGGAGATCAGGGTGAGTTCGGTGAGCCTTGGAAGCGCAGCTAAATGACCTGAGGTCAGAGGCAGTCAGTCCCCATCGGCGCCATACGAGTGCACAGGGTATTGGATCACTTACTGGATAAGCTGCTCCATGAAACCAGGGGGATCGCCAACCGTCTGACTTTCGAATCCAGGTTTGACGCAAGCGCCCCAAGGAATTCATCAGAGGATACAGTGCCATCTATAGTCACACAGACAACGTCCTCGACATCACAACAGCATTGGAGGAGGGGATAAGCTTCCGGAGGTATGATCAGGGTTTTAATCTGGGGAAGTTTTGCGTGCTTAAGCGAGTTCTTGAGTGGGGTCGTGACCGAGCCATCTGCCCGTCCTATCTCCAATGTGTGGAGATTCGGGAGGGACTCTAGGCATCTGATGAATGGGAGAAGACCATCACCACCCCACATGACGTTCACTGTCATGAATCTTAAGAGGACGCGAATCAGCATCGACTCAGGGAGAAGTAAGGGCACAGAATACCTCACGCTGGCAGCAAGAAATACGTTGGTACGCAAGGCATCCATGATGGTGTTGGGTCCCCTCGGAGGGGACGCATTGGAACTGAACTCCAGCTTTGGATCAACTTGAGACACTCGACACGCTCCCATATCCAAGGAAGCAACCGCAACCACATCATCCTGCACGTCATGCTTAGCAACAGTAGAAACCGGACCCGTCGTTCATGGTAGTTGTTGATATCCATAGAGTATTGAACACGGAACCGTGCATAGTGTCCGGTGAACTGCGGGGCTGGAGAGACGCAACAGAGAATGGACAAGATGAGTTCATCCGGGAGCCGGAAAACTGGGACATGGAACGGGTCAGATCGACGCTTGATGTTCTACCCGAAGAACCGGTGTGAGAGCTCGTACTGAGGCTGGTTTGGGGTACGGGAGGTCCTAACGACAAAGATAATGGGATAACGACTGGGCGCTATTTCCTGCCGAGGCCGTTTGTGATCCTGGTAAGGAACGTCCAGGACTTTTCACGGTAGCGATCCATAATCCCGTAACAAGAGGTTCGCCGTCCGTGACTCAACGAGGCGGGGGGGGGGATGAGAAGATGTTGCCGGAGCCGGGACAAACGTTTTCAAGTGAAGATATTGAGAGCGCCGGCTGCCAATCCTAGGCCGAGCCGTCATGCGTCAACGTTCAACATTCCAGCCTGGCAGGTCGAGACGCTTCACTCCTACCCATACCACGCCGTCTCCAGGACATCTACACGATAGGAGGCAGGAATCAGATTGGGACCGCAATATCCGCCTTGGGTGATCCTGGACTGCTGCTTCTTGCTTCTTGCCATCTGGATGCCACATACAATAGATCCCTTCACTCGATTTAATATTCCAAGTTGTGAGTACATTCCGGGCGCGTACTTGAGATTGCGGCCCACTACATCTGCTGCGTGGTGGTGGCACTGCTCAACGCTTTGAACAGTGTGGTTGATCGTTTCACTTTCTCCCGTCAAGAAAGACGCCAAATGCTGACCAGAACCAACCGATACTGATGCAATGTCAGGGGGCACTGGTCTGGCCAGCGCTGACCTGCAGGAAAAAGACCTCCGTTGGCGCCCTTGGACGGCACTGAAAAGATGTCATCATCTGTTTTTGGCAGTGTCCCACCCACCCGCGTTCCAACCGTCGCGGCGAATACTAGTATGTATACATCGAGCCCCCTTTCGCTCCCTGTCGGCGGGCGTTGAGCGCTGAGCATCGGTATGTAAAGCGATACCTCACCGTCCAACCATCGTTCTTTCTGTCTTTCCACCTCCCTCCCAAATCTCACGACGATGGATCTGGAGCCACGCAGGATCGGTAATTCGCCGTCGACACTTTACTGCTGGGCCGAGGATCCTAGAGAAGCATCGATGCATGAGGATGTCTTTTCCATGACCGTGAACCGGAATATGCTCAATTATTTCTCGCAACCAGGCGGGAGGATCGATCCCACATCGTTCGTCGCGATTTATTGTTTGAACCCGGCTGGAGATGATAACTGCCCAGTCGGTATTTGCCCCAACCCTTGATATCGCTGGAGTGCTGGTCCGGGTTGCACGTACGTTCGTCGTATCCCTCCGGTGAATGGTCATCTAACCTGTCCCCACCCACCAGATTACGTTACAGCGTTTTGTTTGAGTGGGTCCTGCATGCGTTAGTGAAGGAGTGTCCTGAGTCATTGACATCGACCCCCACCAGCCATTCTCATATTCAACGCCCCGGGACGGGGGAAAGACGCATTCTACTACCAAATCTCCACCGTCTATGCTCTCCTCATTACGTGCTCTGTATCCATCATCCAGGCGAACATCACACGACTCCACGCGACAATCGCACTCACCATCGCATCGTCCCCGGTCTCCATCTACTTTCTGGTTTATTCCGTCAGAGCCTTCTGGGGCAAACACCGGCTTGACACAGTTCTCGGAAGGAAAAACTACCTGAACCGCGGACTGGTTTTCCTCGCTGCTGGAGTATGGACCTCCATTTTAATCTACACCTCGTTGAAATCGACACAGGGCCGATTCACCCAGGGATCTTGTAGTATCAAAACTGCACAAGAGGTACTTGTTCTACAAGGGCTTATTGGTGCTCCATCTGTCGTCATCCCGATCCTCGCGATGATCTCGTGGACCGTGTCGATCGTGTTAGCGAGGAGAGAGATCTGGCCGCCTGGGGAGCGATATCGGCCAAAGGTTTCTACAGTATGGTGAGTCTAACTCTGAAAATCGGCATGACCCTGCCTGACCCGGGCACGTTTTCTCGAGCAGGAGGACAATCAGTCGCCGGTTTCCGTTCGTGTTCTTCATGTCCATTGGGATATTCCCCATGAGTATATGGGTATGGACGACGGAAATGTCCCTGGTCTCTATGAAAGGCCTGCAACCTTCTGATATCCACGATGACGTGGTGTCTTTCAGTTTTGGGCAGGTCCGTTTTCAAATACCATTTCGGTGGGCTACGCTGAGAGGTACAAATTTCGTGGCGGTTTGAATAGACCCTGGCTCTGTTCATCGCGGTCCCCCCATTCCTTCAAGTGTGCCAAGTGGTCCCCCAAATATGGTCGTGCTCATCAACCTCTCGTGAATTGCGTGTTGTTGGAGAAGGAAGGACCGAGGAGGACAACTTAAATCCGCGCCTCCCAGTAGACTTGACCTCCGGGGCGATACGGTTCATTATGTTGGCTTGCCCGTGCTACCGGAAGGTACAAACAGTCACTTCTACGGAGGACTCCAAGAGCCGACTACGGCCCTGGGGCCTAATCCGCATTACGATGCTTGAGCGTGGACAAACGCGGTGGTGTACCCCCTGCCTCCTACCGTGCGAGTAGCATTGGGTGAGCGACCCCCTTCGTCGTACGTCGCGGTCTGCTCTTCCAAACAGAGGTAGCAGAAGCTCGTGCCACCGTCGTGTTTATTCCCAAGAAAGCCGGAGTTATATCCCACAACGGTTCTCGCCACCCAAGAGGTGTCAATATCGTATCTGATTCGGTAGTGAAAGTAGACACCATTCCATATACCAAAGGCAGCCGATCGTCACCATGAGATCAACGCCGCGATGCTGTAATACGACCAACACCGTGGCACGACTTGGGAATGATCAGGATCGAATCCGGCCCACGACCACCGCCATCAGTCTCTCCGCTCTGGTGGAGGTCGTGAGGGAAGGCTAAATTGACGGTAGCCGGAACCTCAATCTCGATGATCACCGTGTACAACTCGGGGCGCCAAATGCGCCTTCCTGCCTCCCTTCCATTCTATTTCAAGTCTATGCCCCCGGATGTTGAGCACCCGATCAGCCCAGGGATGGCAGGCATATCTCCGTTCAAACGACGATGAGTCTCCGCCTCTCAACGCTCTCCCCTGCCGTCCTGCTCTACGTTCTATGGATATCGGCGGCTGTGCGCGCATATCTACCAGCAACACCCACAAACGACACAGAGGGCGCAATCCAGAACAGTTTTAACGTTACCGATGTCTCGACGCTCAGCTTGCTGTGGTACGAAGACGGGTGCGCTCTTTCTCTACAACTCTTGTCCATGGTTGGAATTCTCAATTTTAATTGGCCTTCAATTTTGTGTAGGGGGAGCAACATGTATACCATTCACGTCTCCTATGATTTGACGGGGGTAGGGAGCACCGGCGTCGCTCGGGTGGGTCGTAACGCTCCTCAGACAGTTTACCCTCTCAGAGATCGATCCGTAGGGTGCATTCGTGCATTTTAGCGAGAGGAACCTCACGAATGACACGAGTATGTGGATCGGCTTTCCGTCGGACCTTTCGGAGCTCCTTGCTTACCGTGCCCATCCCCAGCCATAACACCTTGGATAGCTCTTATTTCCTGCGACGGCAATTCGACGGATGCTTCCGACATCAACGATACCTTCTCTCTTGCGAGAGACAGGGGCGCTGTCGCTGCAGTGGGTTCCCTATCGGTCGCTTTCGTCCTGCCTGTTGCTCATCCCGCATTTATCCAGCTCCTATACTCCACCTACTCCGTTTTGTGTATGGTCAACAAGGAGTATGCCGACCCTGCCAACTTTTATCCCCCTTTCGACGTCTTTTCAACGCAGTCGCTCGCCACTGCTCGGTCAGTTATCAATACCCCCTCCCCCCACCGGCGAATTGACCCCTAGCAGGTCAATAGAGGCACACTTTGATCAAACCAACCGGGACCTCTACGGGAACTTCAATGCCCAGCGCCTTAACGAGTCATTCTATACGATCAATAACACGCTCAACGGCGGTAACTCAACCAGTACAGGGTACATATTTGCAACCCTACGGACGTACAACGCGACCGGGTCGAACATGCCTCCAAACAGTGGCGGCAATGTGAATAACCAACCGCAAGGAATGATGATGGGTTTGGTGATGTGCGTTCGGCTCATTTGCCGTGTGGGATACTGGCTGATCGTGCGGCTCAGGGCTATACTCTTTTGTCTGGTTTCGAACTGTCTATGATGACGGGATTTTCGTTCCGAAGCGAGCCGAGTCATGGGTACGTCGTAACTCAGTGCGTCGGTTGAATGGAGTTGGCTCAAGGCAGTTTGCGCGAGGGTGTGGTGTTCCACAACGGAGCAACTTGTTTTGGAGGGCGTATTGGTGGGGCAGACGCTGTGGGAGATTGTAGGTAGTCTTGGGGTGACATCGTTGATACTTTCTGGGCTGGAGTTTGAGTTTGAGAAGATGAAGGTGGCTATGAAAATCTGGAATCGCATTAACCGTTGACTGTGTTTTATGCGAGGGCAATTAGAACTTGATGCTGGATATCCTGGAGGTGCCTTGTCGGATCGACCGTTGCCCTCGCGGCCTGGATCAAATATGCACAACAACGTTTTCCCGTCCGGAAAGAAGAGTACAAGCCTGAAGATTGTAGAGTAGATAGTCTTCGGTCCCCTAGCCTGGTGGCAGCATGGTCGCATCAACGGTGCCACCCTCACTCAAAGTCTCTTCAGCGTTCGGGTTGGCGCTGATCGGAGTTCTTGGCATGACCATCAACCCTAAGGGAGGAATACAAGGTCAACAATGCGATATCGCGGGAGTACACACAACTTACCAGTTCGTGCAGACTCGATAATACCGAACGGTTTCAGCAGACTCAAGAACGCGTTCATACGGGAAGACTTTCCAGCCAACTCAACGATGACGCTGTTCTCGCTCACATCCACGAGCTTGCCACCAAACTGAGCAGCAAGGACGTTGATGGACTGTAAGTTCTGCGACTTCAAATGAAGAGTCTCCGTCGGAGTGAGGGCCACAGGAGTCTCTGAGGGAGCGGTGGGGGCTGCCGCATGCTCAAAGTGCTCGGCGAGTGCTGTTTCTTGCTGCATTTTACTGGAGCGGTATTGGCGAGGAGCTAACGAAGGGCCACCGACGAGTTGCTCTTCAACATATTCCGGACCAAGAATAGAAACCTTCACGAGTAATAGCTCGCGCTCGATGCACCGTGTATCGGTGTAATCCAAGACTGCCCACACCGGCACCTGTCTCGTAAGGTCAGCCTGGGTCATACAGGTTTCTGTCATAGAAACGAGCTGACCAAGTCCTCAAGCTGTCTCCTCGCCTGCTCAACAACGCCATCTTGACCCTTCAACACGACAGACATCCGACTGAGATCCCTAATTTCTGTCCGGCACACGACGAGGGACTCGATATTGAAACCCCTTCCGGCAAGGATACCAGAGACTCTCGACAACACACCAGGCTCGTTTTGCACGAGGCAATTTAGGACGTGACTGCGAAACCCAATAAGTAGAATCCCGAAAACACCCGCGACGCCACTCACGTTTTGAAAGGCTGCAAGGATGGGGGTGGTGTGTTGTATAGAATGTTCGTCACGGCCTCCTCCGCTGTCCTCGCCCTGGGGAGATCCATCGAGGGCAAAGGTGGAGGGTGTACCCTATGGGTGTTTTTGTAGTCCAACGCCGAGGTTGAATCGTCGATTGGCTTTGGCGGTTTCGGCGGGGCCTCGGGTACTTCATCGTTCTGGTAGCGCGTCAACGACGAAGAAAAACATCGTAGCTGGCTATAGTTTCGCGACCTGAGAGCTGCAGCTCTCAGTCTGGAAGCAACGAGGCTGGCCATATTTGTCGACCGCAGGTATTGGGGAAATTTTGAAGTGAATCGAGTCAAGAAAACGGTTCGAAGCAGGACGCGGAGTAGGTTAAAGTCGTGCTTCCTTTTGTGGAAATTGAGCGCCCAGATCACAACGCTGGTCCTCGCAGGATTGACCTACACCCTGTGGATCTGCATAAAGGTAGTCCGACGGAACACGTCGTACACGGAAGCATAGTATAGATCGAATTCAACCAGCCGCGTGCTCCTTTGCGTTTTCCAGAACCGCCCGAGCCAGCCTCGCGTACTCAGCCGCGTTCTCAACCTCACTTCCTTCCAATTGCGCCATCTTCTCCCAATGGGAGAGCCCACTTTCGATCAACGTCCACGACTCTTCCTCGGAATGCTCGTCCACCCACCTAACGTACTCCGCTTCCGCCCATCCGTGAAGACTGTGTGGCAAGGGGATCGGCGATCGGACGAGAATATGATGAAGTACGACCAAAGGTTGCAACCCCGCAGTGTGCTGTGGGGAAGCCAACATGCTGTTTTCCAAGAACAGAAGAGGTCTACGACCCGACTCCATGTCACATCAATTGACCATCGATGGGATGTTGCAGGCTTACCTCATTGCTCTCAGTGCACGATAGTCATCCGCCACCGCAGTCCAATCTCCACCACTCCGCCTCCGTGGTTGGCTCTTATCCGCCATGAAAGCGCTCAGGGCAAACTCCAGCTCTGTCATGTCGCTCGTCAACTGAAGCTTCCCCGTTTCGCCAAGTGGTTTTGTAATCGATACGTGTAAGACGAAAGTCCTTATCACGTATTTCACAATGGAGATTACCCTGATAAAGTCAAGCGATCGAGATATGAGATATGCCGGCAGAGAAGTAAACGGTCATGCGGACGGCGTGGGATAAGAAAACGCACCACTGGCGAACTACATCCATGCCGGAGTAACGCTCCAGAATCTCCTGTTTCACGAAGTTCATCTTGGCAGAGAGCTCTTCCATATACACGCTCGCCCCACCACCCCTGATTGCAGGCCCGCTTTTGCCGAAGTCGAGCCGGTGAAGTGTGGCGATAATTGCCCCGCAATCACGCTTGACGGCGGAGAGCACAGGGTCCACCACCTTTTCATATTGCTCTCGCATCGCCTGTCTCAGTAGATCAATGAGTGGGGGCCTAGGGGGGGGGTATGGAGGACGCACGTCTGCCACTGGCTTCAGAAGGTCAAAAACTTCTTCGCCGCACTCGTCTTTCAGCTTGACGAGTCGGGACGAGCATTGGTATAAAAATGAAACAAGCTGAGCGTTAGAGGCCTGTTGAGGGGTGGCGGTCGGCCCACTCAGCAACGCAACGGTCCGATCCCATACAACCTAAAAAATCCACGCTGTTGAGGTCCACCAGGATCCATTCACTAATTATGGAACTCACAAGGTTGCTCCATCGGGACATCATCTGCTCGAGAGATGTGACTATACCCTTCGCTATGGCTTTGGAAAGCAACGGATCAAACTTCGCGGCATCCAGCTCATTCGCTATGGCTCTCCCGATCGCGATGCCTTCGGCCATCCCGGGGGCGCTCCGGGCGCCACCGGAGAACACCTGGCCGACCGCCTCGTTGACGCGGTTGGAGCACCGAGTGAGGAACGAAGCCTCAAACACCGAAAGTGACCGAAGAACCAAGATCGTTTCCGGACTGTGGATAATTAGCGCTGAATCTTGTGGAGAACGGAGTCAACTACCTCTGATGGGCTTGTGTGTAGACTGTGTCCGTATGGACCGCGACCTTCGCGAAGAACTCGTGGATCAAGCGCAGCAGCCTTGGATAGTTGGAACTCAGGGTCGTTTGCAGGAACGAGGAGGCTACACTTTTGTTTAGGAGGGGCGCCTGGAACATGCCTGCGAGGTTGAATTACCTTTCGACGCGTCTTTCGCGCATTTTTCGAGGGAACGGCCCAGGGAAGTCCAAAACGTCGCCGTGGGGTTATTTTCCAGGAGCTTTTTTCGTTTCGTTCCAGTTTCATCCTAAAAACCTAATACACCAACAAACTCACCTTCATAGCCTCATCCAAAAATATGGCGCCGGTCCCTGTGTCCTTCTTTAATTTTAGAACCTTTTCCAGGGTGTATACCTGTTGATTTATTTAACACACAGTGTGGTAATTGGATAGATAGCGCATCGTACCTTGATGCAGCACACCGTCATTTCATCAACAAGGCTTTCCAAATTTCCCCAGATCAGCGCGGTGAACTGCGGGGCTGTGACCGCCGTTGGTTCGGTTCTGATCCTTGATTTGTAGAGTAGGCTCCCCCCTGAAGAGTGTTCTATAGGTGGCGTTAGTTACGGTACAAGGGTTCTCCGCGAGAACTGTACCTTTCCCAACCATCTCCCTAGATATCCGCGCGATATCGAACGCATACCTGATACGTTCGTCGATAGAATCCGACAAACCAACTACCAAACTCTGGACAAGTTCAGGGAGAACGCGAAGGTTGTGCGCCGTCTGTAACGACGAGGCGAGGGCTGAACGATCCTTAGGCGAGGTCAATAGTTGTATTCCAGCTATCACATGAAACACTCTCACCAGCGTCTCCAGACCAGATAGAACTAAAGTTTCCATTTGGCTGGTAACGGTTAGCCGCGCATTTTCCAGACCAGCGATGTGGCCAATCACAACGTTGATCGATCGTAGGGATATCCTCCCGGTGGAAAAGTCGTGGATTGGCCGCTCTTCGCCCCCGAGAACAGGTTCTGCTGAGTCCTCGTAAAGGGTAGCTAGATATGCTGTTTCAGATAGAGCCCGAATGCGCGGTAGGTTTTACCAACTTAATTCCGCGATCGTGAGGGCTGCTTTGGCGATTGTGCGCTCCTTCTCATCTCCGGGCTCCTCATACGAAGCACCTACAAGCTTTGTTGGTTCTGTCGGAGTATCAATGGGGGTATCCAAAGGCCGATTCAATTCGGCCATCTGTAGCTCCAGCCTGCGTGCAAGGATCAAAAAGCGTGAGATCCGACGCAAAACGTCAGAAGCTTGCTGGAGTTTATGCAGTCGGTTAACGTGACCCTGCAAGGACTGGTATGGTACACGAATCTTCAATCGCAGCCTGTGTGCGAATATCAGTCCCATTCAGTCTAGGCCCTGCGCCCAAATTGCATACTTTTCGAGTGACGTGTCGAGCTCGGATAGACCTGAGCGGACCGAATGCAATGAATCCTCCAGATCAGATACTCCCGCTGCTTGGGTTAGCAGTTGTTCGTGGTGTGTCGTTACCTGGCGAGATGCATGGGATAGTGATCATTACATGAATGACTTACGGATCCGCTAGGACGGAGGGAACTTACGACATTTTTCAGCTGTTTGGAGATATCGTCGATCCCAGAATTGAGTTTGGTGATAGCCACTGAAATGTCCTCCTTGGCTGGTTCGACCGCTGACAGCTTTGTCTTAGGTTTAGACGCAGACTGGGAGGGGTACGGTTCCCCGGCTAGCACAGCATGGGCGTAGTCGTTCGGATTAAAGTCATGGCTCGCGAATATCGCGTAGTCTGCAAAGAGCGGCCACGGTTCAGCCTCGACCCCGTGAGTGGATGATGGGACGCACCGGACATCCAGGCTATTGCTCTCAGATAGGCAACTTGATCGTGGGAGAGGTGAACATGGGGGCTTCGGCCGTTGCCGCCACCCGACCGAGCCGCACCACCCAACCGCGAACCAAAGTCTTCACCGACGGTGTGGGAGGCCCCCTCACTGGCTACTTATCCAGCGATCTTGAAGTCTGATATCGAACTTGTGAAGATTGACTAGCGTCTAGGTGATCCTATGGCCGCGTCGGGATATAATTGTGGTTCAGTCTCGGTTGTATTACATCTCCACCTGATTGACCTTTTTCTGGATTGGCCTGCCACGTTCCATCTTCATGCCCACTCTGGGACGGATGGCTATCCTGTTTGACTGTCCACTCAACTTCCAATCCCCCGCTTTTCTCGGAGGGATGTGATCCGGCTCGGGCGTCACAGGCCCCTGACATTGGGCACGGAAGTTAGGCGATTTCTCTGGATTTGTTTTTGGGGGACCGAGGATCTGCCCGGGCTGGGGTCTGACATCAAAACCAGGCAGCACGTTTCCCGCCCATAACACTGCCTGGCCCAACAAATTTTTCTCCGGAAACCTGCCGGCCGTCTGCGCCCTAGAGCTTGAGCTTGAAATTTGAAAGCCGACCAGGTGCTGACGAAGCCGACATGATGGCAATGGCTCGCGCGTGACGTCAGGCGCCCAACCTCTGTGGCTAACCAATCTGGAGCGTTGAACGTTCTGAGGTTCATTTCAGCTCCGAGGTCACTCCAATGAGGTGCGAGGCCCACTCCCACCCCGGATATATAAACCGTCGACCAATCTCTCCTATCCCCCACTCCAGCCCACCCCCCTCCCCCCCACGATGTCCCACAACTATTATCGCTCAAACGCCCCCGGTTTATGGGGAACATCCAACTATCGCTTTGGCCAGCCACCAGAACCCCACTTCAGACCCCAGCTTGGCTGTGAGCCTCGTTCAATCCTGATCCATCGATCCTCACGTACTCACCGTATACGTCACCCCAGGGAGCGGACTGGACTTCTACCAGGCTCACGCCGCGAACCCTGATCCGTAAGCGAGACTCACAGTTACCTCGATCCTTAACCTCACCGCCCACGATAGTTCCCTCTATCACCGCGCTCGGGAGGGTCAATACGATACAGAAGGTGCCGGGCTTCAAGAAGCCAGACACTGGCACCAACAGGCCTATGGTGGATTTGGGGACATTCGTTCCCTAGCTCCTCGCGAAATAGGCCACGCGGCCGCCTACGAAGCATACCGGATCTGGATTCACAATCGTTCCATAAGCGATATGCGATCAGAGCACGGTCAACGCCGTGAAGCGTTTATCGCCCTCGCCATCGCAGAGGGTCAGTGACATCACCTCCACTCGCAGTTCGCTTCCAATTGTGTCTTACTATTCCTTTATTTTCTTTTCCAGTTTCCCACATATTCCCGATTGGTCAAGTGAATCACGAACGGCGAAAGATCCGGGAAGCCTGCGAGCACGCAGCAGCTACTGCCTCCACCATTTTCCACACAGTGAGCCCCACGCGTTATAGTTCGAGGCTCGCGTTCTCCGATCTAACCCGATCCCGCTGCAGCTGGGTGATGACGGATATTCCGGCGGAGGCCACATGTCTTCCAGCCCATTCCGTCGACCTGGTTCTTCCTCAAGTGACGAATATGACGACGATCTGTATGCTTTTGACGACCGCGCCATGCCGCACAGATCGCATCACCAGCGTCGTCGCAGCTCCTCGGTCTCCTTCAACTCCCGCCCGACAATAATCCCACCGAATGGTTCTCCCTACCAGGCTGTCTCCAGTGTCCCGATCCCAATCAACAACAACTACAGTGGAGGATCTCCATACCACGCGGGCGGTTCTCCTTATTCCGGCTCATCCCCGTACCACGCTACAACCGCCTACCCGCAACAATACCCTAGCAACGTACAACCGATGCCAATCGCCGGGAGCACCTACGATCCGAACCAGGGGGTTATCTACCAGGGCAGCGGGTCTTACCCTCAACAGACCTATATCCAGGCTCAGCCTGGGGTCCCACAATCCCTCCCAATGGTCCCCGGCTCGTACATCATACAACAACCCAGCCAACACTCTTCCTCTTCCTCACGTCATAAACGTCACCACAAGCATAGATCTGGAAGTAGGGACGATCGGCGCCGTCACAGATCACACAGTGACGCAGAATACATCCACTATCACTGATCGAATCTTCATCCCCGTCTTGAACGACGGGGCGTCAGGGTATTGGTGCTTTCTTCTGATGTTTTGGAAACCGGTTTTCATCGTGGCCGCTTTGAATTTAACACCTTGCCCTGCTGGTCCACCCACCCATCGCTCTGTCGTGCGATGTCCCTCCGAAAAGTGCTTTTCTACGGACTGTTCTCTCAAAGCCCTAATGACTTACACTTTGTACTTTTACTCCTATATGCACCTGCACTTCTAGATTTTTACGCTCTCCGTTCGCCTTCCGTGATCTAATCCTTCATCGCCGCGATGTGCAGCTTCACCCATCTTGTTACGGCTGGTATGAAATCCCTCCAATAGACCCGTTCTGGAGAACGACGCGGAAGGTTGTTACCCAACCGTTTCTGAGAAACAGTAACTTGAGATGAGACCATCCAGGAGAATTCTCAGCCCGGGTACGTTTACGCAACGATCGTGGATGCATGGGAAGGAGGGCTACACACATACACAATCACAAATACAGTCAGTCATAAACTCGTCAAGTACATTACGAGCATCAGGTTATGGGGGTGGACACCAATAGTGAAAGTGGGAACGAGGCGAAAAAAAGGGTGTGTGAGGGGGAAGAAGGGTGGGTGTAAATTAATAGCAAGCCCGAAAACCCGCGGCACAATATCTATTTTGTTCAGGCGCCTTTGTTGAGAAGATCGCCTGGACGTCATTGTTGAATGACGTCCACCATAGACGACAACCCATTGACTGACGCGCCCATGTTGGACAGGCGGTAGGCAAATAGGTATCTAGGATGCGGAGCAGGATGATGAATCCAGTAAAAATACTCCGGAACAAATAATCTCGTTGAGAGATCGACAGAACCAGCCTAAGGGTAGGATCTCCCGCAGATGAATGCGGAAGTGGCGTCTTCGAGACGCCGGGTGCACAGTTGAAGTGATGGCACGATCGGAGGAATTCAGGTCTGGATTAACCCGTGTTAAGCATGCTGGTCACCCTGATTCGTTCGCGAACTGACCTTGGTGAGGGGAGCAGTCAGTGGGAAAGAAGTAGAAGGCTGCGTCAAAGCCCCCGCCAGACTTTGGATGAGCACTTGCACAGTTGGTCGTAGATTGTCCGCCCGACAGATGGCAACCGCAACCGCCACCTGTTGGTCAGGTTGCAAGCTCAGAGAAACGGGGAGGTCGGTGAGAGGTGGATCAGGTAAGGTCTGAACACCCGCAGCCCCCAGTGAAGGAATGTCGAGGTCGTTAAGTTGATACCAGGAAGAGACTAGGGAGCCACATTGTGAGCTCACATACACATGGTAGAAGGAACTGCGTACATTGGTCGGAAGGAGCAGCGAACGCGGAGGGCAAACATGAAATATTCGTAGCGTCAAAGGAGGGTGTAGCCTGACCGTCAGGGACCGCGGTGGTCTCAGAACCGAAGGGGAACGAGAACTCCGAGGACTTGAAGTCCGACAAGTCCGTGTGGGAGGAGAGCCCCTGTAGCAGTGACTCCAACAGCTTTCCATCGAAGGTGTCAAGATTTGGGGTTGGGGGCCCAGCGGACGATAGTGAATCGGGGGACCCAGGGGTATCCGTGACCATTTCAATGGGGTCGACGGGAGATGGAGCGGGTGTGGTTAAGAGTGAAGTATCTATCGCTGAAGCTTGGTCTATATCAGTGGATGAGATGTCCTGTAAATCCATAGGAGACGAGGGGTCCTCGCTTGGGGTCGAGGAGGCTGTTGAACCTGAAGGTGATGAAGAGCGCTTCGACGAGCCCGAGCGGTTCAAATGGCTGTATCTAGAATGGTGCCGAGATCAACACACGGGAATACAATAACGGCGAGGGTTCCCACCTATTCTTCGCCGCCAGCGCAGTGCGGCCGGGAAAATATGATTTAACGATCGTTGTCCAGCACGTGCCCATGTTCTCAACGGCATCCAGCAACTTGGTGTCCTGATTTTGAAACCGTGAACACGATGTCGCTTATTCGAGTAAAACGTTTGACCGTACCTCCTCCGTGCTCCAAGCACTGGTAAACGTAAAATAAGCACACGTTCTGGACTTGCATGACGTTGCACTTACCTCCTGTCGATAGCCGGGTTCAATGTGTCTTGCCACCGCTTTGCGCATTCTGCAGAGATAAATGTTGGCAACCATACCACGTAGCATATGATCTGATAACTCACGACCACTGTTGCGGGTCTCCACCAGTGAAGCTACGACAGACCACCTAAAATGACGTTGATAATCAGTATCTCGGCAAAAAAGAGACGGTGACGCTACGTGCTTCATCCCGTGTTTTTCGACGGCATCGAGTAGCTTTCGGTCCTCCTCTGACGACCAGCCACCCTTGGAGACAATAGATGCCATAGTAGCACACCACCTTTTTCTGCAATCCTTGTTTGTTCGACCAGGAACATGTCTGGCAATCGAGTGCCATTTCGAGGGACGATCAGTGTGGGGTTCTTCTGTCAGACCAAACCGGTGAGCGATACGTCTCAGCTGAGATGACTGGGTATATGCTCTCACCTAACTTAATCGCGGCTCGCAGCATATTGTCCTCTTCCTTCGTCCATGACCGGCGTTCTCGTACTCGCATGATGAGCAGTCCAAAGTCTTTGAAGCGTAGAAAGAAAGTGAAAGAAAGAATACAAGAGAGCAGGCGTTACACCAGCACGACGTTTTGTAAAAAAAAATGCCGTGGACACAACGTTGTGGAGAGATTGTGTAAAGATCAAAATCGGAAGAGTCCTCCGATAAACGGTGTAAGTCATGTGACGTACACCGAAGGGGATTTGACGCCCGATACATCGTCCCACTTTCATCTCAAACACAAGGTATATTCGGTTATAATCGATAATTAGCTAGACCATATGCACAGCGACGAACGCAGAAATGCACCACGCGTGTACCCGGAGAAATGGGTCAAAGCAAACGGGTAGGGGCGGGGTCCGTGGTGTGCGTCTTCGGGTGACGAGGGTGAAACTTAGGCAAGCGATGACGCTGGCGGAGGTGAAACGTGTGAACCGTCTTGAGTGGTATGACGGCTGGGGCGAGATCTCCGTTGGATGCGGACCTGTATGTCTGAGTCGAGAGCTGGTTTCGACCCCCCACGTTGCAACTCAATAGAGCGGTCGTTTCCGTTTCGGTCATGTGTGGCGGACCCTGTGATATAGATCACAACGGTCTCTGGTTCCTTGTGTTCGCCCAGGGCACTACTCCTCAAAGAGATATCTGGGAGGGCGATTGATAACCAGTCAGCTGTGGAGGCCGCGATGGAAGAAAGGAGCAAGGGGTGACTCACCATGAAGGTCGATCAGAATCCGTTGGCCAAGAATCCAAACGAGGGTGAGGCTCAGTGGGACCCTATTAGTAGAGTGAGTTGGGGATATGCTACCAAGACATGTGAACCCTTACGCTGTAGACTGCAATGCATGGAGATCAGCGGAAGGACAGGCTTGGAGACGGGGGAACTAGGGAAATACCGACCTGGGTGTCACTGTCCTGGGATTCATATAGTGACAGGTTCAGCGCGTTGACGACTAGTGGGACTTGTCAGATGGGGTTAGACAATATCCGCCTACGATCGCTCTCACCGGTCAAAGAAATGAAGTACACCAGTCCGTGGGTGATCAATCTGGCCATCAGAATGTCAGCCCGTGACCTGAGCCACAATATGAGATCGGCCTTACGATCTTTTTAACCGAACCATTCTGCGTAAACGCGGGTTGAGAATCTGGGAATGAAGGGGGAATTGAATGGCTCACAGGCTAGACCTGGTGTCGAGTCGGATCAGGTAGAACAGCGCGATGCCAGTTGTGATGACATCGAAATTTACGGCGAGGAGGTAATAGACCCATGCTACCCGATGGCAATCCACGGCGCGACAACTTGTGAGAAGTGGCTGTGAGACGAGATCGACCGTAGAAGCCGTTGATCAACTGACTTTCCCTACGAATCGAAGGGTGTCAAGGTCGGATCGGGTGGGGCATCTCGACAACGTACCTCGCGCTGAGATGGTTCGCGACCTTGAAGATTGGTAACCCACTGCCCCTAAGATGATCACGATTGTCCCATTTTTCGAAAGTTGACCGAATTGAGTTGCACGCACGATGCATGTGCCCAAGAACAGCACCCCCAGGAACCAACTGATTCCCAGGTGGCGGCGAGAGATGTTTCGACACCTTTGATCATGTGCAGAGCGTTTAACCCCGTATCGAGCCGGACAGTGGGATCTCAACGTACCTCCATGCCATAATCGCCTGAGAAATGAGGAGCTGAATGGCTGGACATCGAGAGATCATTGGGACGAGATCGAAGGTGAAAACTTGGCTAGCGTTACGAACCTTTCATAGAGGGGGGGACGAGGAACCATCTTTTGCATTCAGCTGCTGAGAATCCACTATCCCAGTAAGTGTAACCGCCCATAACGATAGCGGTGATGCTGGCATATCTGTCAACAGAACACCACTCGGTGAATCTGTGACTCCAGCAGCGGAGATAACTCTGGGGATTCACCTGAGAAGGATGAAAAGGCAGAAAGCGATGCTGGATTCATGAGGAGTACCGTCAAACAAATGTCAGGACAAACCCCATGTCGGGAGGGAAGGGCCAGAGATCAACCTTATCTGGTTTTGGCGATATTGGGACTTCCAGAACCGCCACTCCGCAGGAAGGGTCAGAAGGTAGCTGTCGTTGGTGGGGCACGAATGTCGATGAGGAGCTCGACAGGAGTTGTCTCGTCACCAAGAATCACGTACTCATAAGCGGCTATTGCCATCGACCCGACTCTGATCCCATTCGCGATGCTCCCGGCCAATTCCAACTGCTCGCCCCGACCTACGTTCATGCGGTCCCCTAGCAGAAGGCGCGTCCGTGAGCCGTTTCTCTCGCACCAGGACGTAGGGACGGAAGGTCAAGGGGCTTCCAGCCGGATCAGCGCGCCATTCTCTGCGGTGGGAAGGTTGAGATGGGAAGCGAAGGCACATCACGCGCGCGGAACAGACCCGTTACGAACTAAGTAAAAGATGGTGGCCAGAGCATCTCTAATTGTAGGTGGTCAAGGGTATCCACATAGTGTATGTATGCCTACAAATTTTGGCAGGTAGAAAGAACCCTGGGATCAGCTCTAAGGGCTCATCGTCCCGACTATTACAAACTACATGACGTGAGGGTATGCATTTATATCGTACAATATCAACATGGTCCAACGTGAACCCGCAACACCCTTACGATAAAGGAGGGGAAGAAAAGAAAAAGCTGTCCAATGCAGTTCAATGGGTTTGCAACCGTTGAGAACCCTGATCAGACAGACGGATACAATCCGCACTCGCCCGACGTTTTTAGACCGTTACTGAAGAAAGCACCACTGGTTGGCATCAAGGGTGGGCAGCGGGTACTCTGTTGCCGAGGTTTGATTGAGCCTTCACTGATGGTAGTGTCTGAGAAATTGTCAAGAGCGCGGGGGGTTGGTTCTCTCACCCGAGACGTTCACCAAATGGCTGACGCTCGACCAAGTCTGCTGCAGCACCTGTCGCTGGCCAGGATCCCCAGACGACATGCCGATTGCGGCCGTGATATTCATGTCTGAAGACATTTTGTTCGCTGCCTATAGACCCAGGATGATCAACGGGTTTGCTTCCCCACACGGTAGCATGCGTTTCAAACGTACCTGTGCAAACGCGTAAAATTCTATGATCGAAGCCTCAGCATAAACGACGGCGGAGATAGGTGGCTATAGACTCACCGTCCAGGTGACTGGACTGCAACCATGCGAGGACTATTATAGAATGCAGAATGGATAGATTGGGTCCAGGGGGCAGGGAGGAAAACAGGACCTGCAACACATCGATCAGCCTGTGCCATGGCGAACACTGCTCCCGAGCGAATGGTCTACCTTGGCGCGGGACACGTATTGTGCCGAAACAGACATCTTATCGAGTTTGCCGAGTCCCGGTATCTTCTCGTACCTGGGAACCACATGAGCGACCTAGACCAATGATCGCGTCATACCGGCTTGACCCACCTCGTTGCCCAGGCTGCGATGCAGTTCGCCAGCACGTAGTCGAGGTCGTCCGCATACACTCGTCGTACCAGCTCATCATAGATCAGGAATCCGAACTGTTCACCTCCAGTACGGAAGAAAGCGTCCACAAAGCTGATCATTAGCATCGGGTTCGGTCTCTGCCACCGGTTAGGGTCGAACAATGGCGGCGAGGTGTCGTCTGGAACGGGGGACCTGGAGCTATACACAGGCGGTGGACACTGGGTGGGGAGAGGTGGGGTGCCCCTGGGTTACGCATAGTGAGGCTCAATGTATGAGGTGAGCAAAATTCCACTGACGGGTTAGTCTTGCTTGATTTCTGTGATCGCGACGATCCAGGCCGCTTCGTGGGTTCCGGCCCTCGGTGAGTGGGGTGGCTGGACACATAGTCTGGAAAGGTGTTTCGGGCTCGAGGTGATAGTTGAGGTCGTTGGCTCCCTGATGTATTGTTCGCGGCGTTAACGGACTTGGCGGAACGTTCGGCGAAATATTGGTCCCTGTCGCGGAATTCACAAGTTACTCCGGCATTCGTGCAGGATTCACAAGGCGCGCTCTCTCCACCCTTGATGCACTTGAGTTTTTTCGCCCGGCTGGATACAAGGTGGAGGGTGAAAGGAAGATTGAGGGATCGGCATGGCAGGTTAATCGGATATGGTAAGGTCCGGCGCACCAATTATCGCACGACGTTACGAGTCGAGGACGCTTCTTGTGTTCGCGTCGATTGTTGTCCTGAGGATGTTCCAAAACGAAGTGCAGGTCCGACATGGGTCACGTCCGGGGTAGAAGAGGTGGACCAGGCGTGACGGTTTGGACGTGGAGTATATATACCATTGATCAAAGCTTATAGACCGCCGACCTTCATCAGGTTCTTTGCGCGAAAGAAAACTAAGCATGAAGCGCCTGTTATTGATCCTGGAATGACCCCCGTAGCGTCGGAACGTGTTCCCGTCCGCTGTCGCCAGATCGCATAATGGACGCAGATGCGATCCGAACACTCAGGAACCCCACTCCCTCCCTTCCTTCCCGTGGGTTCTTGAAAGAACCGAGGAACGGGGGAAAAATAAAAACAAAATTTTGTGCGTGAGATACAAAGTGGCCCGAGGTCACGAAATCGAGTTTTAGTTGACAGTTATCAGATTGAGCGGCCCGTGGACGTGCCTTTGAGCGACATTATCATGAGGAGGGTCATGCATACGTTATAAGTCGAAATTTTACCCACGCAGCGTACCAAATATCTGTGGTGTGGTGATGCAATGAGTGACGAAGATGTTGAGATGAAGAGACGATTCATTGGCCAGGCACGCCTCCCGGCTGATAATGGACCGGCGACCATGCAGCGGAAGGTGACATCTGGCCTATCTCTTTCGTTCCGACAATCATTGGCTGCTCTGCGAGGGTTTGATCCCCTTAGGAATTGAAAGCACAGGGCCCGTGTGACCGGCGCTGGCTGGGGAGGTAGGTTAGATCGAGGAACGCAGGTCAAAGAGCGATCTGCTGACCCTCGCGGGCCTTGGATGGAAGGTACGGACTCAGGACGATTCCACTGCCGCGCTCCGCTCTCGTTCATCATCTGTTGGCAATTGAGCGGGAAAACAGAAGAAACCGAATGCCGGCCAGCCACTTCAGGCCACCAGGACCCGCGAAGGGATAGGGTCTGGAGCCCAATTCACAATGAGAATCGCGCTCGATTGTTGAACAGAACAGAAGTCTTTGACATTTCCATCAAACCCATCAGCATCCTCAACGACGTAGCGCATGTATCATCAAACTTCACGAACATGATAACGCTCATTCGCGCTTCGGAAATTATCTACGAGTACCAATTGCTCGTACACATTACATCAGCGATCTCAAGAAACTCTCTACACTGGCTGCGTAGACCACCTGAGCTCCAATCAATCTCTTCGTCTTTCCCTCGTTTCTTCCGGATCGCCACCGTCTTCCTCGTCATCCAGGGCAAACAGAACGTGGCTGTCATCTGCCCGATCACGAGAGTCCTACGTTCAACAGAAATTCAGGTTTATGTAATGCCGTGACACTGAATAAAGGGGTTCAAACCGCATTATGTGCGCCCTGTCCGTCGGAGGATAGCGGAGAGGAGGTGGCCAGTGGCTGCGCTTCCTCGGCACTAAGTCGCGTGTTCTCGTGAATGTAACCAAGATCAAGGGCGACGCCACCGGCCTCAGGATCTTCGTCAGATATCGGGTTACCATCGGAATCTAGCGGTACTTGAGAACTGATCGATTTGTGGTATTTGTGGTATGTGTACAAGCAAATGCCTAAAACGGACGGCGCAAATCAACCTTCCCTTCAGGTGAGGATTGAATGTGGCGGAAATAACTTACCGGCGATAGTTATGCACACGCCAGTGATGTTCAATGGGGTCAATTCGTCACCAAAGACTATCGCAGAAACCGCGATAGTGGTAACTTCCTTCGCAATCCCGGCGATTGACATCGGAACAACTCCCGCCCGTTGAATGATGCTGGTCGGTCACAGGGAGGTTAAAGAAGTCACTTGTGAATGAGGTAAAATAAATAAATAAAACTCACTAGAACTCGCTGAGTACCATGCAAAACGCCACAATGCCCGGAGAGATCAAGTAGAAAGTGGTTCTGGCTGCATCCCCAAATGAACCATAGAAATCCCTGAAGATCGCAGACCAAGACTCGATTATAATGCTGATCACGCCCAACGTAAGTCCCATCGTCGGGGAAAGCCAGAATAACGTTGCAGCCGGGTTGTCCATGCCGAGTTGTTTGTTCTTGAGCAACAAGTGCGTCAAACTCCAGCGCAGACCACTGAGTGCGCTCGCGCTGATGACCAAAATGAATCCTCCGAGCACGAAGTGACTCTCAGTCGCGACCATCAGAAGTACCCCGGAGAATATCAGAAATATCACACCAATGAGGCGGAAAGAAAAGGTCTCCAGGCGGAATAGGAATGCGAAGGTCAGGACGAAAATTAACGATGAGGATTTGCACATAGCTAAAGATAGTAGTCAGAGGGGATCCTCGGATCTGTATTGCAAAGATCCCTTACTGTAAAATGATAGGGTGATTGTCTTCATGGATAAATTTGAGAAGCCGATATCAAGGCTAGTGGTGACAGCCGTAGGGACAGCTTTCTGTCTGCAAAATCAAGGTGATATCAGCTTTTGGATCCGAAGACGCTGATCAGAAGAAGGGAAGCCCGAATCCAAAGAACGTGCACAGTGCGGAAAACGTAACGGAATCTATGAAACCCGGGAGGGATCATATCCCGACGAGCGTGAAAAGCGAAGCGACTCACAGATAATCTTTTGGTGTCGGACGGGCCTTTGGCCTGAAATGATGCGGCCATAGCGCTCGAATCAATGCCGCCAACGAGAACTGGATGAACATGTGCAAGGTAGTGACGAAGAGGGGTGCGGGGAACCCAAAGAGCTGCGGTGAGAACATCCATTTGTTGTACACAGACAATATGGTGGCAAACAGGTACCTAGCTGAACCGTTAGTGGTCTGCACGGAGTAGAAGTGGTCTGATACTCACCATGAGGCGATAAAAAGTGAGTTTATTACTGCGTTTCTCCACCAGAGCCGTTTCTTTTCCGCCTCCGTGGCATAATGAATGCCTCGGGTATCGTGTAATGGTTCATTGTCGAGTGTGGGGTCGTAATATTCGCGGTCTTCGTCTGCGGATGCGCGCGCCCTCTCAGGCTCAGAGCTCAAGAGGGTGTATTGTTGGGGGTTTGGGGATGCCATCGGCGGGGCTGGCCATGACCAGGTTCGCCTGAGCACGTGCGCTCTACATGAGCGATCGGCCCGAGGACGCCGCCCACCGCAGTGCGCGAAGTTTAGTCAAACTACTCTACTGGTTTATCTACATTCTCGGTCTTAGGGGGTTCTGATTTCGGAGGATCTCGCCTGGGCATTGACGACGAACGGGGTGTTGATCAGCCGGTTTATTCAAAAGGGGAAGGGATGCAGTGGGACACAAACCACGTTCGCCAATGATCAAACTGTTTCTGGTTCAAGAACTCTCGCCACTCGTCTTTGGCAATCTCGGAACGGAACTGCGCGTGTTGTAGCAGCTCGAGGTGATGCAGGGCGTGGGGGTACCTGGTGAGAGATGACGATCACGACCTCGGGGTCGTTCGAGGAGACGCACTGTACAAATCGTGCGTATTCCTTCTCCTTCCAGTAGAGGAGGTAGTGGAGGTAATTCACGAACGCGGGCTGGTTCAGAATACCCTGCTGTGCAAGGGAATGCAGATAATACGGGTTCGCGAGAGCTTGGACGAATTCCAGCTCGAGCTCGAAGCGGATGCGATTCGATGTCTTGGGCTCGTCAACGGACGCCTGAGACATTTTTATCTGGATATATGCGAAGTAAGCGTGGGTTCTAGAGATCCCTCTCCCTTACACTTTATCAAAGTCTCAGTCTCACCTTGTGGCAAACGGCAGATCGGACCCAAAAAAGGAAGGTCACGCGTCCCGTATGTCATCCACCGGTGTTCAAACTTTCTCATCCTGTTTCTCCACCTACCATGAGCTCCGGAGAAGAAAACAGCGGCTGGAATTTGACAGAGTCTGGTATCTGATATCTTTTCTGGGCTCTTGGCGTATCGTTGACCCTGAGGCATTCTAGACCCTGGCGTGTTCACGTGAGGATACTCATCATCTTGCCGACCAGATGACGCTGAACATCAACTGAAACACAGGGAACTCCTCAAGTCTCTGGGGGTGCCCATGGTCTTTGATGACCTGTACTCTCTGGATCCATCTGCCCTGGCGGATCACCAGCCACTGCATGCCTTGATCTTCCTTTTCAAGTGGACGTCAGATACACCAGACCCAACCTCCGGCGGAAGCTACGATTCAGATTTCCCCGGTTTCTTCGCCCACCAAGTTGTTAACAATGCCTGCGCTACTCTCGCGGTATTGAATGCCCTGGGAAACATCCCCTCCCTCAAGTCCGGCCAGTCACTTGGAGAACTGTTCAATTTCACTCAGGGCATGGATCCGCAAACACGCGGGCTGGTGATCACTAGCGCGGGTTGGCTCAGAGAGCATCACAACTCCCTTACGCCACCATCAGCGATCTCTCTCGATGGCTTAGGTCTCCCAAAAACCACGGAAGACGCGTACCACTTTATTGTTTACATGCCGTTTATGGGATGCGTGTACGAGCTTGACGGGTTGAAGGCCTCGCCGATCCGGCACAGCGCTTACGAGGAGAATGGTGAAGGTTGGGCTGGGAAAGCGAGGTTCGCATTGGTATCTTCAAACTGAACCGCTCTGATCCAACGACGTTTCCTTAGGGAGGTCATTGAGAGCCGGATAGCCACGTACCCACCTGGATCCCTCGAGTTCTCGTTACTCGCTCTCCATGACGACCCGCTACCAACTTTACAGGAGCAGCTGGCTGTTGCCCAGACCGCGGGAGATCAGTCGTTGGTCGTAGAGCTGATGCACAAGATTTCCGACGAAAACGCGAAGCGAGAGCGTTGGGCTGTCAGTGGTCGTATTGCACACTTCTCGCCCTCGGCTGACATCTTTTCAGTTTGAAAATGCTTTGCGGCGCCACAATCATACGGGTCTTACGCACGCCCTGCTCAAATTGCTCGCCAAAACAAACAAGCTCGGCGCCGCAAAGGAAGGTGCGAAGACGAAGATGACTGAGCGTCGCGAGAAGGCGAAGGCAAAAGGAGAGGCTATGGATGAGGATTGAATCCTTCGATTTTCACGGTCTGCCGCCCTACGTTGTTCGCGTTCACAACCCGGCGCGGGTGTTCCATTACGGCAGACGGAGACAATTCATGGTTGCGATATCGATCACCTTACACCGGGTCGTACTCCGCCGGAGCCATCAACATCGCTACTCGGTTACCCCAATAGGAGGAGCACCTCGAGTTCTGATCGTTGGAGAGGTCTACTGAGTGGGACGCTTCTGCAAGGTTGTGATGATGCTCGGCTGCCAGGGCGTGGAATCCAAGTCCGCTCCGTGTAGCGCCTACGGCTAATGGAAAATCTTTTAGGCCTTATGTTCTTGCGCGAACGCCGCTGACCTATCGTCCCTTCCGCCCCATCGCCGCTGCCGTGAACGCGGGATGTTCTCCGGCCTACCGGTAAGCGGGGCTGTGCTCAGAGCATTGGACGAACCCCAGAGAACGAGATAACGTCGGGTGTTTTAAATCAGATTCCACGCGGCAACTGAGTGTTGGGAAACCCGTGTGCTTAAGTTGAATGAGGTCACTGGGCAACTGGCTACCACTGGTCATTATGATCTAAAGGCCCCGAATCTGCATGTCTTATCGGTGTGCTTACTACCACTAGTGCGATCCCACTCCGGTCTCCGAGTGGGCTTGCCAAATGGCTTGCCTCAGCTGGGAGTATATATGCTCGTCCAGTAATCCAACCAAATCCAGACCTGGACCACTGCAATGGCTTTTGCGCTCACGTCTACGACCCGTTTACTCGGTGGACATCAGATCCCATTGCTGGGACTCGGAGTGTATCAGAACTACGACGCGAAGACCTCAGTATTGCAAGCGTTGGAAGCCGGTTACAGGCATATCGACTCGGCCCAGCTTTACCGCAACGAGCAGGCCGTAGGCCAAGGCGTCGCGGAAAGCAGCGTCAAACGAGAAGATATTTTTATCAGTAAGGAATCTTCTATCGATAGATGCTTTGGAAGAAACTCACCGTGATCTCTTACCCTCTGGTTCTTCACTTCCTCATCAGCGAGCAAGGTCACGGGGGGTAATCAGGGATATCAATCAACTTTGAAATCCGTCGATTCAAGCCTCAAGAAGTTTGGCTTTGGTGAGTCATTCCGTGATTCTGACCCATCATCCCTTGTTTTGTAACTATGGTGGGCGTGGGCTGAAAACCCTTGTGCGCGCGCAGATTACATCGACCTATTTCTAATTCATGATCCATACCCTGGCAAGACCAAGCGTCTCGAGACGTATAAGGCGCTAATGAAGGCTCGCGATGAAGGGAAGATCCGCAACGTTGGTGTGTCAAATTAGTGAGTTTCCCCACCACGTGGTGCCAGAACTTTGAACGAATGGTGCGTGTAGCGGAATTCACCATCTCAAAGAGATCACCGAGGCGGGATTCGAGCCCCCGACCGTGAACCAGATCCAGGTGAGATCATAGGTTATCCTCCCAGGTTGCCCGCTCTCAGCTCATTTCGAACCGCTTCTTTTGCGCTAGCTTCATCCGTTTTGTCAACAACGAGAGATTGTGGATTATTGCCACAAGAATGGCATCGTAGTTCAGGCGTACAGCCCACTCATCCAGGCCCGGAAGGGGATGTTCGATCATCCCACCATCACAGCAATCGCGAACAAACATGGGAAAGATAATGCTCAAGTACTGATCCGCTGGACTTTGCAGAAGGGGTACGGTCTCTCCCTTATTCGAACCGTGTCGCATTGTTTGTTGACAGTGATAACTTCGTAGCTGGGTAACCCTACCCAAAAGCTCGAACCCGAAACGAATCGTGTCGAATGCGGCCGTTTATGACTTTGAGTTGGACAAGGAGGATATGGCAGGTTTAGACTCTCTCGATATGGGTGACGATGGGGCTATTCTATGGCACCCTGTCAACGCTCCTTGAAGAGCTCCCTGGGGGTGGGATGTAGAGTAACGGTTGTGAACTGTGCGATCTATGTGTGAATCGATTTGATTAACCCAAGAGAACGAGATAACGCCGAGTGTATTATAGGCAGCTCCTGGGTGTTGAGATCTCGAGAACCGAATTTTTGGTGGGGGTCACCGCTGCTGCCACGGACGGGGCCTAAAAGTCTCGCGCTTGCATATCTGATCGGGCGCCGGGGACGGTACATGCTTACTGACGCGATCCCACTCCGATCTCCGAGTGGGCTCGCCTCAGCTGGGATTACGCGTTAAGAAACCCAGCCGAACTCCGACCGGGACTACAACAATGACTTTCGCGCTTACGTCTACGACCCGTTTACTTGGTGGGCATCAGATCCCGTTACTGGGGCTCGGCGTGTATCAGAACTACGACGCGAGAACATCAGTATTGCAAGCGCTGGAAGCCGGCTATAGGCACATCGACTCGGCCCAGGCTTATCGCAACGAGGAGGCCGTAGGCAAAGGCGTCGCGGAAAGCCGCGTCAAACGGGAAGATATCTTCGTTAGTGAGGAATATTCCATGGGATGATCTCAGCAGAGGTTTCGGAAGGAACTCACCGCGATACCTCACCATTTTATCCTTTGTTTCCTCATCAGCGAGTAAAGTCACAGGAAGGAATCAAGGATACCAATCGACTTTGCGATCCATCGATGCAAGCCTCAAGAAGTTTGGCTTTGGTAAGAGTCCCAACCCATCTCTTGGTTTGCAACAACGGCGGGGTGTGGGCTAAATTACTTATGGGCGCGCAGATTATATCGACCTATTTTTAATACACGATCCATATCCTGGCAAGACCAAGCGTCTCGAGACGTATAAGGCGTTACTGGAGGCACGCGATGAGGGGAAGATCCGTAACGTTGGCGTATCAAATTAGTGAGTTCCCCTGCCACATGGTGCCAGAACGATGAACGAGTGGCGCCTGCAGTGGCGTTCATCATCTCAAAGAGATCACCGAGGCGGGGTTCGAGCCCCCGGCCGTGAACCAGATCCAGGTGAGATCGTAGGTTATCCTCCCAGGTTTTCCACTCTCAGCTCATTTCGATCCGCTTCTTCTGTGCCAGCTTCATCCATTCTGTCAACAACGAGAGATCGTGGATTATTGCCGCAAGAATGGCATCGTAGTTCAGGCGTACAGTCCACTCATCCAGGCCAGGAAGGGGATGTTCGATCATCCAACCATCACCGCCATCGCGAGCAAACATGGGAAAGACAATGCGCAGGTACTCATTCGCTGGACTTTGCAGAAGGGGTACGGTCTCTCTTTTCAATGTTCGGACCACGTCGCGTTGTTTGCTGACTGTGGCGGCTTTGCAGATGGGTAACCCTACCCAAAAGCTCAGACCCAACACGGATCGCGTCGAATGCCTCTGTTTATGACTTTGAGTTGGACAAGGAGGATATGGCAGATCTTGACTCTCTTGATATGGGTGACGATGGTTCCGTTACATGGCACCCTGTGAACGCTCCTTGAAGACCTCTGAAGATGGGTTGCGAAGTAAACGGTAATAAACTCGTATATATTACCCTCCTCCCGGATACGAAATAGAATATACGGATGGCAACTCACCCGAACAGATTGTTAGAAATGGAATGGCGTTTACAATATTCGTTGGTCACAGCTCGTGGTCATCAGAGCGGGTTTTAGTCGGAGCGGATATTAGAAGGGGGTCGTGAGCCACGACACAGGAGTGTAAGGAGAGTGCCCGACCGAGATGTGTGGCGGAAAGATCAAAGGAAGGGGAAGGGGTGGCATACTATTACCGTTGTGGCCACCAATTTGTCGGATAGCCGATCGGTCCTGCAGCTGTCCTGGCTTGATCCGTTTCTCCATGATCTCCTGCACCAATATTCAAACCTTCCGTTCTCCACGTTCTCCTTGCATCGTGACGATCGCCAACCTGCTCTACTGAGTCTACTCCGAACCCGGCGTCCACCATCCCTCCGAAATGTGTTTATGACCCTCCTCACCGGAACAGTCTCCGGTAAAACTAGCTTGAGCCGGTAACGGGTGGTCTTGGTCAAAGAATTCTACAACCACTGGTACGAAGTTCGACCTTTGGGAGGTGACCGATGAACCCCTCGTGGTGGTCGGCATCGCGTGGCTGACCTCAAGGAACGGGAGGGGATTAGTCGACGGGTAACGTCTGGGGGTCAATGGAGCCTCGCTGAGGAACGCGCACTTCGACATCCGGAGGGGACTTCGAGGTTTTGGACACGGCCCGTAAGTAGCGGATTAACCTACACGGACAGGGGACCTATGTCGTGGGGCCGCGTGGACGATAAGTGCATCCAACCAAATGCGTACGTTTCACTCTCCGTCATGGACTTCTCGTTGACAACAGCCTCCGGTAATTATAGAGGGGTTCACGTGTTAAATCGCTGGTGTTGTGGTATCATTCCAAGTCGTCATCCACCCTCGTCAACGCCATTGGATTGGAGATGTGCCCATACTCGCTCGTCGTGAAAGGTTCGCGGCAACCCAGCCAAAATACAGCTTTGATCTCATCACATTCTCAAACGAAGATCAAGTAGTTCTTTGGGAAGCAAACATACCGGAGGAACCAGACGGCGTCGTGGAGACTGCATTGCTTGGATGTGTCTCACCGGTACAGAACACGTCATCACACTTTCTCCGGGGATGATAGCGGTGCTCTCCCTCCAGGGTACGCAGTTTTGGCGGGCCCCCCGAGAGGAGTAGTATTGACACACTCACCAGGTCGGATACTTTGTCCACCTGCCACCGTCGTACTCCCTTACGCGGGCGGAGATCCAACTTCCTCCGAGCCACGTTTCCGACCGCCTCGCAGGCCTCCTTTCTTCCATTCGTTCAAGTCCAGCGCTACCCTCTGTAACTTTCACATTCCACGTATGATACGATACCAAGCCCTTTCCGTCTTATGGTCGTCAGGTCGTGTAGACAACTTGAAATGGGGTGACCCGAGCTGGGAGTTGATTAGTAACGAGTTGCTTTTGCTACGCTCGCTTTTACGCAGCAGGTGCAACGAGTTTCGTTGACGCCGGATCCGCTCCGCTCCGGCGCTCCCGAAGCGTACGGCGCGCACAAAAGTACTCTCTTCCTCTGAACCCGCATCCTCCATCCATGGAATCGTTTGCCCAGGAGCTGATCGATGCTATCATCGACTACCTACCACGTTCAGATACACATTCCAGCTCGCTCGTTGCGAAGCGGTGGCGACGGAGGTCCCAACAACATACATTCACTCATGTCACGTTCCGATGGGAAAGACAAGTCGTTGTGTGGTGCACGAACATCCCGCAGGACCCAAATGGTATTCCTTCATACGTTAAAAACGTCGAATTCCTCATGATCCGTTGGTCGAAACCAATACTCTTCGGCCGCGTGCTCAAATGCTTCAGCAAGCTGAAGTCACTGGCAATGCTCGGCACCACGATCCCAGAACCGGAGGAGCTGGACGGTTCCATACCGTTTGGTGGGTTCGGTCAGCAGATCTCGCAACTCATCCTCTGTTCGATCGGATGTGCAACCACAACATTGATGAGCTTGATCCTTTCCCTTCCAAACCTCCGGGAGCTGTCGCTCAACGACGTAGAGACCGAAGGCGAAAGTTCGGTCCCTCTGGAAGGGTCGCAAAGCAAAACGCTGCGGCTCTTGGAGCTACACGATGTCACCGCCAATATCGTCGCCACCCTCTCACGGTACGGGTTCACATCCCGACAAATTTCCATGGGTGCGCTGGCTGAGAGTCTAAGCGTGACCCAGCTTCTTGCACCCTCTTCGCAGATATTAGCTTGCTTGGAACTTAATGGTGCGTGTTATGTTGTAGGTCCTTCCGTCAGGGGAGTGATGTTGACGGATTTCCAAGATTCTTGGTCCCTTAGAGGCGACCGATCCACCCGATACCCCACGATTCAAATGCCACAGCTACCCGCCCTCGAGACCTTGGTCGTCGAAACTTACACGAACGACCTATCCAGTCGTCTCACGGATGTCCTGTTTTCGATCCATTCAGCTCCGCGGTTGTCCTCGGTCACCTTTACGTTCTCGAGGTTGTTCGGTAGTACCCTCCCCGTTTATGACGCGTGGCGCGGCGTCGACGGTTGGTTGGCACGGTTGGCTGGGACAGGCGCCAAAGAGAAGGACGGTTTAAAAGTGGAGATAAGGTTGTTGTCGCAGGACTGGCCCGCCGCTGAAGGGTTTCTGTGTTTATTCGAGAAGGCAGGGGGGGAAGTTCAGGCTATCAAGACCCTGGAAACGATGTTTGTTGAGGTTCCCTAGGAGTTGTACTACACCCGCCAACAACTCCTACGTGTACCCAAAAGTTGAACGTTACATTGGGGAATTGTACATGCTACAGCAGATCCGGAAGCACGTCGCCCACCGCGACATCCAGTCGTGGTATGAACTTTTGGAGCTGGGAGACCAGACGCTGGTTCGGCAAGTCGCGTGTGCGATTGACAATCACTACTCGGTGTAACCGAGCAGCGGTCGAGCGCCTTCGTTTTTCCAATATCCCTTCCAACCCGCAGACCGCTTCATGAGTCACCTCACAATCCAGGAACGCAATGGTATTGAGTGATTGGCATAATACCGGCTCCTCCGCCAACACAGATAAGAATTCGGGACCAAGGCAGCCTCCGGTGATGACGAGAGCTTCCAATGCTGGTAGTCGTTCCAACTCCCAGGACAAGCGGTCTTGACTTCCAAGGGGTAGATGGAACTCGCGAACAGCGTTGGTGGCAAACAGATCGAGTTCCTCATAAGGTTTCTGCGGGAGGTAGTAATTGTGGAAAGAGAATGACCCATTGTTGCCGGATAGGTGAAGCCACCCCGGGGAAGGCGAGTGTTTGATGGTGGTTATGGGAGCAAGCAGGTCCTGGATGTGGGTAGAGTGACAAGGTAGAAAGTTGGCCAAGCCACATGAGGTCCAATCAACCGGATGAACCTCTATCTTTACGCCACGGGGAAGGGACAGGCAGGAAAGCAACAGCACCGTGCTGGTTTGGCATCGACAGTTGAGTGTTAGGCGTCGGAGTCGAGGAAAGGAGACCCCGCTTTCAGGGGCAGTCAACGGTGCTGGGGCAGTGGGAAACAAGATATCCAGATCGAGGATTTCGAGGTTGGGGTTTG
>Ga0307511_10000199_pt1 | contig 60109 bp, 75 predicted proteins | sample 13_EM_MG_FD_200266 | JGI IMG/M metagenome (GOLD analysis project Ga0307511, IMG submission 200266) | Populus trichocarpa ectomycorrhiza microbial communities from riparian zone in the Pacific Northwest, United States - 13_EM | ecosystem: Host-associated > Plants > Roots > Unclassified | place... | reverse complement strand
GGGTTATGGACCTCTGGAGAAGAGGGAAATGGAGCTTCTGGTGATAATGGAGTCCCTGGGATAATCCCTATGGAATGCTTAGATCTTCTCACAGGTCTCTAAGAAACGGTGTAAGGACTACTGACTCCTGAATTGCATCATTGAATTTCTTGTTTGACAGTCTCCTTTACTTCTGTCTCTTTGAAGCCTCCAACAAGGTCAAGCCAGTTATTGTGTGGATATGAGTAGGGTGTTGGAGAGAGTGCATTGATAAGATGTAGAGAGGTAGTAGCAGTCAGGCTTTAGGTGTAAGTTGAAAGAAAAAAAGGTGTGCGGTGGGTGTGACACCATAAGCAAGGCTTCAGCCACAATCTCGAGACCAAGCACAAAATCTTGAGATTGTTGCTCAAGCGTGTATTAGTAACAACCAGCAACTGCTGTTGTACAATATTTGGGGGCACAGGCACCCAATACAATTTTCCTAGACATTGTGGCCCATTCAATCACAGCCCTGGAACCAAACATGGTGATCGGCACAAAAAAACAGCAACCCTTGCTGCCCTGGGATGGAAATTCAGTATGCATGGGGGTGTATTATTATTTTTTATCACCAGGAAGCATGTACAGGTGGACTACATAGATTGCCATGCAGAAAAACACCAACTAACGGATGAATTAAATGTGCATTAAAGGATGTGTTGATGAAAAAGGATGTGTTGAATACTGTATATGTTGATGTCTTTTTTTTTCTTTTTTTTGTATAACCTGATAGATTGTGTATGTACCACAAACACACACTCTATGGTTCAGGAGTGCCAGGAATTACACCCTGCTGGTATCAAGAAATGTGGTAAAAGGGGGAAAAAAGGAGGGATGCAAAGGGCAAGGGATAGTGTCAAAGTGGGGGTAAGAAGTGGGGATAAGTGCGAGGGAATAAATGAGTGAGGTTGAAATATATATTCTAGAAAGGAATGTTTGTTGAGCTGTACCAATCCTAGACAGAAGGGTTAGTAGTGGGATGGGGGGAAGAAGGGGAAGTTGGGTGATGAGGACCATCCAGATCAATCTGAGGTGCAGGATGTCAGTAGGGCTTGACTGCCTGAGTAATTTGGCTGTCTAACTGGTGCACCACCACACAGTTAACAATGCTTTCTGCAACCAATGGCCCCCAGAGGAGATCTCTGAACTCAAGTGAACCCCCTTATCCAGGGTTAGTGGGTGGGGGGGTTCATGGTGCTGTTGGAAGGTGGGACTTGAGATCACACAAATCAGTGATTGGGGTGGGATGGTAATGTCAGCCACTGATGTTAGGGTTGGTTTGAGGAGCTTTGGCACTGCCAATGGCTTGCAATGGAGCTGTCAACTCCCTGTCGATGGGGGAAGGTGTGGGAAAATCCCCAGATGGTGGCGGTAAGGGGACAAAGCACGACCATGTTGATATCATCTCCCCTGATGATTGGCATGTATGTTTCCAATGTACTCCACCCTGTGTCCTGAATGTAAACCCTGGGCACAGGGTGTGCACATACAAACTACAGCTACAATTTCCCCAAAAATGTGATCAGGGGGCACAGGCTAATTACACTTAAACCTTGTTCTCGATGGGATGGTGGATAACATGGAGGTCCCTTTGTTGGGTACATTTTGAATATGATCAAACTAATCCCAGTGGGCACATTATGGTTACACTGTCTGTACTCCCAATGTGTTCAGCATGTGCCTACTGTGTATTTTGGTCCTTGTCCCTAGTGTGCTCTGCCGCAATGACAGGCAAGTACCTGGAGGTGATAGAGAACCTCAATGAGGAGATTGTTCATCATGATCTCTTGGTGAGCCCAATTGAATAATATATCAATCGCCACTCATCTGGGACTCTTAATGTTGTCAGGAGGTCATTGATCATCAGACCTACAATGACTTGATGGATGTTCACTATGATGAGTTGTGTAGTGAGATGAAATGGTTGAGGGTGTAGCATCATGACAACCTTGACCACTCAATTGGATACTGTGGAGGCAAGTGTGGCATTGATGAGGGGACAGCTCATGGAGTTGAATCCACCAAGGGTTACAGTGGATTTGACCAAGGTGGAGGATAAGGGTGGGTTCAGTGGGCCAATTATATTGGCTGAAGAGACTCTGATACCCAAGTCAGTGGTACCACCTACAGAAGAAGAGGGAGTTGTGGAGGCAACAGTGGAGGGGTTGAATACCCTGCTTAGAGAGTGGACACATAAGCAGGAGTGGCCAATGAGCAAGGGGAGTCAAACTCCAATGGGGCAATGGAGTCCAGAGTTCTCATAGATACCTAAAATAGACTGGTTTGACATCATCATATGACCTGAAAGATAAGATAAAGGGAAGAAGAGATAGATAAAGGACATGTGAGGTGAGCAAGATAAGACAAAATAAAGAATGTGTAGACTTCAAATAAATAAAGTGAATGGGCACCTGGAGCTTAGTGAAAAATGAGTGTGAAAGGGCAAAATCATGACAATAATCATATAAGTGCATAAATTTTTCACAGAACCAATGTCATGCAACCAGAGGACTTTGGCTGTAACAGCTCAGTTTATAAGTCTGACAGCACCCAGACAACTGTTAGCCACACAACTAACCATGGTGCCCCAGCTTGCCCCTCCTAAGCACAAAATTGCCTCACCCAGTGTAAGTACCAGGAACCCAATGGCAGATGAAATGCAAACCCATTGACCTAAGCTCAGGCCATGGGTAAAAACAATTTCAAATTTGTGTGAAATTAAAGTCACTGTGCCAAAGGTTTATTGGGAAAAAAAATCCCCCTCCCTCTGGTCATCACTGTGGAAGAAAAAAAGGTAAAAGATTTGGGGTTTTTTGATAAAGGTTGGATTTCTTGAGACTTGTTGGATAACTCTTTACCAATGCAGTAAATATTGATTCCCTATACCTGTACAAAAATAGGTTAAGTAATTGGGGTCTGGACGAACATATCCAACAGCTGGAAAAGTTCTCATAACTATCAGGAAACAAAACTTTCCAGAAACCCCCTGATAGTTTACCAATTCTACTTGCACAGTGCACGGGGATAAAAGTGTGCCGTTTAGATCACCTTTTGATCACGTGATCTCCTTGACAGCAGCCGGGCGGAGTTATCACGTCCGTGGCGATTCCGCTCCTGATACCGCGGGCCGCGGGCTGTTTCGTAGACGTTAGCGTACACACCTCTCGCGCGCTGGGAATGGTACTCACTACGGCAAGGGCACAAACCGCCCTGTTCCCCACTGCAACCGGACGCGACATGCCGTTCTGATCTCGTACTCGAGACCACACACCTCATACTCGTTGCCGTCCGTCAGCTGTCCTTCTACGGTTTTCGATCCTCGCGATAACTGGTCAGCCTGAGGTAATCCGCGTGCCAAGGTGAGTAATACGCCGTTTGACACCGCTGATCACCGAAACACTGCACTCACAACACGTGAATCCATCGTTGCCGCCAGTATAAGAGCTGGGATGCGACGAAAGCACCGATACCCACCCGCCTCCCTATGTTCGAGCTTTTATACGCCGTCGGCATGGTCTTCAAATCGTTCGGGCTCCCAGGGCTTCGTGTTCTTTCCACGGCCATCGAGTGGCGCATGGCTTGCTGGCTCCGCATGGCTGATGCTACTGGACGTGACGAAACCTCGGCCACGGATCTCAAAAACGGACAATTGATTCCTGGGGCATTTATGGACGAAACCCTCTTGTTTTGTGCCGCACCCCGCCTTCTCTCCCCTTCCGTGCACAAGCTATCCCTACCGGGGCCATGGACACCGATCACGCCGTGCGCTGAAATCTGCGAATCCCCTATCCAAGACGATGGTGGTGCGTCTCCCCTCAACGGACCGCTCGATGATCCGCAGAACGAAGATATAACTGGATATTTATCAGACGAGTCTGTGCGTTTAACAGCCAGTTTTCAAGATACGGATATGCTCACTCTCTTATATGAATCCACCAGGACACAGACACTGCCTCCGAAGCCGAAATTAACAGCGAGCGGTTCGAATATCGCAGGTCGAGCACGTATGATAACCAACGATTCGAGATCGGGTACAGGGCACCCCTCGTTCCACAAAAATCACTGCCGTACCTTCCACCGGTCCCCACCGACAAACTCACCCGAAAGGTTCCTCCACTCAAGAGGGTACTCAGCCGGGTGTTCTTTGAAAACGGTGCCGATGTTGTACGTGGCTATCCTTACATCCGCTGGAGTACTTCAACTAAACTTCGCCTAGAAGCCTTCTGCCACCATGACGAACATCTTCTCAAAGGCACAACACGACATTACTCACAAGTTCACCCGCCACGACCGCCTTCAATTGGGGGATTCCCATGGGGAATCGAGCTCCAGTTACGACAGTTCCTCACCAGAGGTTTCACCAGCTCCGAGCCCCACGAACTTCTCTCGCCTCTCTGGAATGGTGACGGTTACGGACGTCTTTGAGCATCCGACCCACACCGTAACTCGCACCGTCATTCGTCCCTCTCCAAATCATTTCTTCTTTTCCCTCCCGTTCAAGCGTTCATCCCTCTCCTCTGGGTCAAAGATGGGGTCTAGGTCATCCCCTCGGACCCCGGAGCCGATGCCCGTTCCGGACTCCCCCTCTACATTCGAAGAGGAACTCGATTCCTATGAACAGAGGTGGGAAGACGAGAAAGAGGGACGTAACGCCATGGACATCTACGTTGTCGTCGATCGCGATATGGCTCGCGAAGAGAGCTGGCGATCGCTGGTCCAGGAGGTCCATTACAACAACCTTCCCCCGGTCAGGAATCTTACCAGCGAATGCGGTAGATGGTGAAAACGAAAAACTACAAACCAAAAGTACAATACTAATATGCTGTATCCTTATGTCCCCCAACGGCCGAGGGCGCTGAGTTCGGTTGTTGTTGGACGATGCGATCTATCGAATGTATCACGTATACACATTGTAGTTGCCTTATAATAGTTTACCATACATACTGAGCTCTAACTCTAGAGTTCTAATACAACGGTCCAGTCGCTTGTGATAATCGTACCAGGGTTCTTGATCGTCAGCTTGCTGGCCACACCTTCCTTTTTCCCAATCGCAGCTACTCCGCCTTCGAAGGTATACTCGAGATCGGTATTGCCTAGTGTGACCTTGGAAGGTTTGCTCTTCAGACCTAGGACGACGATCCTCTCCACCCGTACACCATCGAGAGCGTTGGCAAAAGCGTTGCCCCCGTCGTAAGTTGCGAGTTCAACGCCATCAACGGCACGGTCGGTGTTTTTCGAGGCGAGGTCCCTGCTCGAGATTTTGACTACCTTCTTGGTGCTCTCCGTGACGAACTCCCGCCAAACGAAGTTGCCCTCACGATGATCATAAGATTCACCGTCGTCGAGGTACAACTCCCCACTGGCGCTACCGGACTGACTGAGAGCGACCTTGAGGGTGAACGGGTCACGTTTCATCAGGGCTGAGGACCTGCGTGCACGTTCGCGAGAGGGAATGATGGAGCCGCCACGAATGAAAAGAGGTCCGCGTTCGAGAGGTGCGGGTACAGTAATATTCTTCCCCTTGGCTGAGCCTCGGTAAGCATGCCCCTTGTAGAAGTCGTAATAAACCTAGGACAAAATTAGTCACCCGCAACACGACCCTTCGGGACTGCTCCTCCCACCTGATCTTCGCCGATACAAACGGTGGTTTCGGTCACACCAGCTTCTGTTATTGGCTTAACCAGCAGACCTGAAGCACCAACATAGTATTGATCGTCGATGGAGAAGCCGGGTTCGTTCTTAGGCAGCACAACATATTGGGGTCTTCAACCTCATGTCAGCGACGATCGCAGAGATAATCCACCCAACGCTTACCTCACAACGGGCAATCCAGTAACGCTAGATTCCCTGAACGCAGTATACCACACGGGCAACAGACTATACCGTAACCTGAGGGTCTGACGAACGATCGACTTGTAAGGTTCCGCCAACAAATACGGCTCTCGCCTCTTGGTATCGATGTGCGCGTGGGCACGGAAGAAGGGTGAAAACGCGCCAACGAAGTACCATCTCGTCAGCATCTCGGGCTCAGGGTTGCCGAAGAATCCTCCGACATCGGCTACAGTAACCACGTCAGTTTCAGACTCCAAACATGACAGGATTACAAACCTCCGGCGAAACTCATGCCAGCAATGCTGTTCGAGAGAACCATCGGAATGCCGACAGCCATATGCTCCCATGTGCCCAGGTTGTCGCCAGTCCACATGGCTCCGTACCGCTGGGCACCAGCATAGAAGGAACGGGTAAGGACGAAGGGACGTTTGTACGGGGTCGTCCTCTCTTTGACAGCCTGAGAGGTGATGTTCACGAAAAGCATGCCGTTGATGTTGTGAACATCTCGGTGTTCCCAACCACCATAGTGAATTGAATCCTTCTCCATCGTAATTTCTGGTCCATTGAAGATGGATGGCTACGGAAAAAGGAGCGAGAGTCAACGCCGGCCCATACATAACGGAACGAAAAAGGGTGCTGTACCTCGTTCATATCGTTCCAGATGTGGACGGCACTTGTGCTCTCGGTCCAACTCCACTTGCCATCTTCCCTTCCGTTGAACTTGAACAAGTTCTTGTACCATTCCCAACTGTTCGGATTGAAGAAATCGATCCAGGCACTACTTCCACTCCAGCACCACCCTTCGAATTCGCTTCCGTGCTTGTTCTTGATGAATAGATCGAGCTCTTGTGCTTCCTTGTAAACTGGGTAGTCGGTGGTACGCTTGACGTGTGGATCCACAATCACAACCATCTAGACGAAAGTCAGGATCGATGGTATTAGATCGAATGAAGCTCCGAACCTTGCGAGCACGGGCCTCGACGTCGTTGGACATCTCCACAGGGTCAGGGAAGTTCTTCTTGTCCCAAATCATGTACTTGTGGTCCTCGGAATGCTCAATGTCGAGCCAGAAAACGTCAACAGGGATATCTTCTTCGTCGAAACGCTTCTGCACACCCCTGATATCGTCGGAACTGACATAATTCCATCGGCACTGGTGATAACCCAAAGACCAATGAGGAGGAAGTTGAACCGCTCCGGTCAGCTTTGCATACTGACCGAAGATCTGGTTTGGCGTAGGTCCAGGGAGAAGGAAGACGTCAAGAATACCAGACTCGGAAATCCAGTGGGTTTCAGTCGACTTTTGGGTAGGATGAGCGACGTCAATCCAGGTTTCAGAAGCGACGGCAACAAAGACGGCGACGGTCGAATCCACAGAGTGCGCGTGGATCAAGGGAATAGACCCGTACAGAGGCATGGTGGAAGAAGCGACGTATTCGAAGACGTCGGCGTTATAGAGTCGGTATGGGTCATCGAAAAATGCGCCTTCGCCTTTGGTAGTTGGAAGATCCAGACTGGTAGCGTGTTGCGGAATGCCATAGACGTGGCCATGATTGGGGAAGTTGATATCGAGGGAAAGAGACTCGGGACCTGTACCGGTGTGAGATTTGGAGTGGAATGAAACAGAAACTGAGCGCACCCTTCGGTTTTGTATCCGTCCACGACTTCCAGGTCTCTTGCCACAAGCCATCCTCGGTGGCACCCTCGAACCAGGCGTTTGGAGGGAGCTGAATGACCTTCTGTACGTCCTCGCCTTCAATTGCGGGCACATCCTCGCCCTTGGCCTCGACTTCTCCCACCTTCTCCTCTAGCTTCGCCCTGAAATGCTCCATATGCAACAGCCCTTGGCCATTCAACACGACCTGGTCCTTCCCGTTCCTCTTCATCCTCACCACCAACGGCTCAAACTCGACCGTGACCTCCACCTGATCCCTCTTCTCCCCATAAACAACCTTGACTTCCCTCTTTCCCACACTCCACTTCGAAGAAGACGACAGAAGGGGTTCCTTGAGTAACGCCCACGAGGCCGCCTCGTCATACCTCTTCCTCAACCCTTCCCTCTCATCCATCCTCACCCGAACGACACCGTCTTCGTGAACCCTCACATCCAACTCAAACTTGATCTCGGGGTACAGCGAACTTTTCACTCGACCTGTGAACCTCGACCCCCCATCCTCAAAGGCGATAGTGGATGCGTCAAGGGAGTAAGGTGATTTCCACTTCTCACCGGATTTTACGTTCTCCGCCGCGCGATCCGCCAGGGCCCGTCCACGTCGACAGAACGCGGAATCGTTGCATTTCTTGAAGTCGTGCTCTTTCACGGCCACGACAGACCGCGTGGGAAACACGAGGAGCAGCCAGGCTGCTATCACCAAAGACCGCATCCACGTGAATTCGTCGTAGACCTTAAGAAGAGAGGAGGGCACGAGAGACGATGAGCGGATGGATGGGTTGGGTTCCCCCCAGAATTTGAATAGCCAGAAGGGGCTACGTGGTGTTTGATGACCCGGCGCGCCGTCGACGACTGGCGGAGCCAGCCGAACGGTTTCCCACACTCGCTACGCCATCCCAGGTAACAAGCACGCCAACTCAGCCAAACCGTGGGGGGCAAAGCGCGCTCACGGATAGTCGAGATGATAAAAAGGTCGTGACATTGGTTGGGGCAGGAGAGAGAAAACTGGAGATGCTAACTAAGGTCATAACTGTACCCCGTTTTACCGCAAGGCGCAAAGCCGGAGACAGGCGAGTAATAAACAAAATTGGAGGAAGACAATCTTTGAAAGAAACGGAAAAGGATTGGGAAACAAGCTTTCGAAGAGGGTTGGGCGTTTTGGCTAACTACATGCCGAAAGAGTTCTGGGTGGGGAGAGTGATTGCTTCGAGGAAGGTTATGATGGCCCTACAAGGAATGGACTACAGAACCAAGAAATGCAGGGGGTCATTCAAACGTGTTTACTTCACATGGAAAAGAACAATGACGGAACAACGTGAAACCAAAACCGATGTATGCATGTGTCCACTGGTGGACGCGAGAGAAGCGAAAAGGTTACCGAAGAAAACCAAACGAGCAAGAACGTGGAGCTGTGTATGTAATTCATGGGATGATGGAGACTGAAGGAATAAATTGATTGAGTGGAGACAATCGTGGGTTGGAGGTGGTGCAGGACGAATGTTTTCACCAAGAGGCGTGGCGGATCCCACTTGCCCCGGTGATCATGCTCTTCCCGGTCAGGTATCCTCCAAACTGCGGTGGAGGGTACGGCCCAGTAAACGTATTGGGATATGGCGCGGGTGGGATCATTCCCGTCCCAGGTAGCCCGTACGGATACGAGAACGGCGTCGGAAAGGGTGGTGACCTTTGCTGCATCTGTATGAATGCGGGATGAGGCTGTTGTTGGGTCGGCGGGGGAGGGAACTGAACTGCGAATGGGCCCGGTGTTACGGGTCCACCAAACGATGATACTGACCCGGCAGGTGACGAGAACGCAGGCGTTGGCGGTGTTTGCGTGGGGAGAGGGACATTCATAGTGAGGCTCGGCGCGCGCTTCGAGTTCTTCGAAGGCGGTCGGTTCGTAGTCGAGCGCACGGGAGAGCTCGTGACGGGCGGTTGTCGATGGGCCGAGAGGTCCATCGACGACGAATAGCCCATATCATCGGTCGAAACTGTCGAGATTGACTCCCGCCCACGACGTGATCGCTTCTTGTTACATTTGACCGCGGGCTCGTTGGGACCAAAGACATCTTCCGGTGAGGAATCGTCGGCCGAGGGGGTAAATTCAGCCTCCGGCTTGCGAGGGTCATACGCGGACCTCATCCCGTCGACAAGCTGCCTTGTCTTAGACTTGCGGGCGTCAGCCTTGTCAGCGAGAAATGATGGCACTGACGGCCGTTTGGTCCGTGATTTACCCTCGCGATCGTCCTTCCTGGGGGCAGGGAGGATCGTTTGTCGAAGAGTGGGGAAGTTGATGATATCGAGGACTGGGGGAGAGGGTGATGGGGAAGGTGATGGGGATGATGACGAATGGTACTTGACGGGGGTAGGGACGAAAGAAGATGCGGTAGCGTTCAGAGGTTTCAGCGAGTGCGCCGAGACAGGAGAGGAGCTGTGGTGTCTCGCCCTGGGGGTGATGGGTAGGGGATCTGAGTCTGCCGACAACTCAGAGTCGGTTAGATCGGCACTCTCGAGAGAACGGATGAGGTCATCGAGGGTCGACGAATTGTCCAGGCATGAATCCCAGTAGGGTGAAAGGTCTTTGAGATGCTCTTCGCTATGGTCCGCTGAGAAGTCCGGGAGATGGGGCTCCTCAGACAGACGCTTGAACGATTCTTCGAAGAGGTTTCGCAGGTCCTCCTCCCACCTTTCTTGGTACTGCTCCGAGGATGGGTCGCCAGGAATGTGGTGTCCGTCATCGAAAACCCAACCGAGGTGAAAGAGGCGGAGGAAACGCTCAATCATGTCAAAGCCGGAACTCGACTCGTAAGGCCATAGGACTTCCTCTACCGCTCTGACCCCAACAAGATCTCGGCTGAGTTCGTCTGTCATCGGTGTTGCGATGTCTGAGGGCCGACGAAGAGGATATCTTGATAGACCGGCTTTCAGCAGTTGGCTGGCTCTTGAGAGACGGAGGAGAGTCGCTCTCCTGGAAGGTCGGCGAGAGGTACTGGCTTGGGAAGGGGGATAGGTCCAGGAGACGCTGTTAAAGAAGGTTCTCCACCAATCATCCTCTACAAGTTCCCATTGGTCTCCTTTGTTCTCATGCGGGCGGGTAATTTTGGAAGCCATGAAAGGAGGGTTTGTCTCTGAGACGGAGCGACCAAAGGCGGGATGTTTGCGGGAAAGGTTCAGGAGAGAAAGTGCGGCGGTAAGGTTGTAAGGAATGGCGGAAGAAAGTAAAACGAAGGGGATTATCGACCTGACAATCTAAGGGCATGCGTTCAGCCGGGGACAAACATCAGAAAGGGAGCATAGGTGGAAAGCAATGAGACGCCGGAGGGACAGCGCAGAGACTCACAATCGACCGAAAGCGTTTGCTCTCGTCTTCGTGAACCTTTCTTGTGTCGGATCGTCGTCGTCGTCGTCGTTGGCAAAGACGGTGCGCTTGGGCGTGGGTGAACGGCGCAGACGTGAAATTGCTATTGGTCACCTCAGCGACCGAGGGCCGCGTCGATTGCCTGTTTCGGTTGAGAGTGTTCGAGACCACTGACCGCGACGCGAGTTTCAGCCGTAAAACTACCACACTTTATTTTTATTCCTGCAGAAAATTCTCTTCTACCTGTCTCTCGTATTTCTTGTTTTTTTTTCTGCGTGCAGGTGTAACCTCGACTGGGCGCTGAACATCCGAGGTTCCAGCGGCAAGGCCACAAGGCGATCCGACATCGGATTAGGGAGGTCATCTGACGCTTGCCCCCTCGCCAATTGGAAAACGAGATTCCCTGCAACAAATCTCCTTTCCTTGCGGTTCCGTTGTATCGATGCAACCAACGGCCGTCGTCTCCGTCGACCACCGCTTGGATACGTGACGGAATGCGATCACCGATATGACCGCCACCACCCCTAAGAAGAGCGGAAGGGGATCGTGTGAACCGCAGCATCTCCCCAGTACAGAGGTCCTAGTATCCGAAGCACTCATCCTCGTGCCAACCATGACCGTAAGCTACGACGAGATTATCACCAACCTCACCCTTTCCTCCTCTTCACCATGGTCTGATACAAATGAAACAGTAGGAGATTGCCACGAAATCTACACGTGTTTGATTGACGAGAAACGTTCCAGATCCTCCTTGAACCCTACACACATATAACGTCCACTCCAGGGAAGGAGATCAGAACTCAGTTAACCGAGGCGTTCAACCTCTGGCTGAACGTTCCTCGGGAGAAATTGCAGAGGATCAATCGAATCGTAACGATGCTCCATAGCGCCAGCTTATTGTAAGTTGATTTTGCGATCCCCCACACTGGAAAATGCCGATATCGAACTCCGGCGTGCAGGGTAGACGATATCCAGGACGACGCTCAACTACGTCGGGGGGCACCAGGTAGGATTATCTCCCGTGACACCTTTGGACCAGCGTAAACCCAACCCTCTTTTCCCCGACCCCAGTTGCCCACAAGATCTACGGGGTGCCACAGACGATCAATTCAGCGAACTATGTCTACTTCCTTGCGATGAACGAACTATTCCAACTAGAGCCAGGTATGTTACCCTCCATGGTCTCGACCGTGGCCGTCAACGTTGACGGTCCGCAGAACAGCATCACACTGATCGCTCCCTGCAGCAACTCGTCACAGGTACGGCTCCCCGATCTGCACCCCTTCGATCACCACGACTGAAACTCAATCCCCGCCTAGATGAACTTTTGAATTTGCATCGTGGTCAAGGCCTCGAGCTCTATTGGAGAGATGCTCTGGTATGTCCCACGGAGGAAGAATATATCTCCATGGTCAACAACAGTGCGTCGTGAAGATGAGGCCGCCTAGCCACGTCCTCACTCGTTTCAGAGACGGGTGGCCTTTTCAGAATAGGAATCAAGCTGATGATGGCCTGTGGTACAACAAATACTGACATGTGCGGGTGAAATTTCCTTCCTTCGGGTTGAACGCTACCGACCGCCGATCCTGCAGCGATTACGTCCCGTTGGTGAACCTCCTCGGAGTGTACTTCCAGATTCGTGACGACTACATGAATCTTCAGAGTACGGAGGTATGCATGCCAACTCACCAGAACTCGGCCGTTTTTCCAACACCCTCTTCCCTCAGTACGCGCACAATAAAGGTTTCGCCGAGGACCTGACCGAAGGAAAGTTCTCTTTCCCCGTTGTCCACGGCGTTCGAGCCAACCCCTCGAACCGCCAAATCCTCAGTGAGTCACTGCCGAGCATCTGCGATCGACCTCCGTCGTTATTTACTCTCCGTCCAGATGTATTGCAGAAACGCCCCACGACACCGACATTGAAGAAGCACGTAATCAACTATCTTGCCAACTCAACCCAGTCCTTTGTGTATACCCTGTCAGTCATGGAGTCGTTCAGGACCAAGGTGGTACATGAGATCGAACGGTTGGGAGGAAACCCGAGGATGGACGCGATTGTAGAGCTGTTATCGAACGGTGTCCCCCACTAACTACCATTGTACGATGGGCCTTTCGGAATCCTATCCTCACGAGATCTGCTGACTCGGTCGGTTCGCAGGTCGTGGGCATTAATAATTAATAAAGCGTTCTTGCAACCTTTCCAGTGCGTTCCACCTCCTTTCCGGCCACCCATCCCAGTACCACCAGTATCGGAAACGTATCTATCAGCTGGTGGAATGCCCACCAAAATTCACGAGTTCTTGGGTGTTCGGGGGTCGCTAGTATCTCCACCTCGAGCTGACCGTTCTCCTCGCCCCTGTTCGTGTTTCAACTCCTTCAAACACGAATCAGAGGGTCCACAAGCATGACCCCCCCCCCCCCCCAGATTCTTCGTGGCCGCATCTCAAAAGCGATTAGACCGTGCCGGGAAAGGTTCAGCCCCCACCGCTAATCTGGAGATGTTGTCGATCCCTCAGTTGCATTTTCTCTCCCGTGGTACGTGCTACGGAAACTACTTCATCGCCACGTCTTATCATTCGACAATTGCTTATTAGCCGACGGAGTTGCGTCCACGTAAGCTTTTGCCACGCATCCCCAGACCCTTCCACGGGTGAGTTTCAGGGTTCCTGGGATCAATCTCCCCTTTGGGTGAACTCAAGATCTCTGGTCCTGGTGGGATATCACCTCTGGTATTAACGGTTCCTGTGATCCCAAAGAGCTCCTGGCAATGTCAACTTCTCGAGTTTCTACAAAGAACCACAGCCTCTACTCCACGGCCGCTGATCGGGATTCTTCGTGAATTTGGGACGGCACGTCGCGCACGACTACGGCCCCAAATGCGGGTTCTGTGTGATACTCTCGCTCACGTAGATATCATACCCTTCGGCGTATTTCACGATTTAAACGCTTGAGAGCCACTATATCCCACTCTTGCCTATATCGGGAATAGTCTCCGACGTCTCGCAATTCTAACACCTTCCTCCATTCGTGCGCCTGGGAGTTCCCGACGTTCGAGGAGCGAACGCTGCCGGTAACGGCGCTGCTATCTTTACGTATGGGCAGCTCCAAGGGTGGGGTACTGAAGATCAGATGTCGTGTATACACGTGCATGTTGGTTGGGCTGTTGCCAAATGTTATTGAATACACGAGACTCAAAATCCAGAAATCGGAAGTCAATTTGATATAGCTTGTGGATACCTGAGGGTGGACAACAAAGGAGAACTCTGTTGAAGGCTCTAGAGCCATGCAAACCCGGTAGGTGATTGTACATCAGGATTGTAAGCGACCTGCTTTAGGTTCTTTCCCTCTTCGACTCGCTGGAAGATCTTCACGCCACCACCTTTGGTACCACCAGCAATCAACCATTCGGAATTCAGGCCGCCGATTGCGATCCCACGAACGTGATTCAGACCCGTGGGTACCTCGGATATGAGGTCCAGGGCGTCATCCGCGATCGAGAAGATGGAGATCGTGTCGCCCTCTGGGGAAGGGTCATCGCGATTGGAGACATATAGGTAAGGGGTGGGGAACTGTTCGTTTGGAGTTGGGATGAGGATCTCTGCCGCGAGCATCCCGTTTGGGTGCGGAAGCGGATTCCGTTTCGTTGGGGTTGAGATGAGGAAGGTTGGTTCCGCGGGGAGAGGAGGGACTTTGTGAGCAGCTACGAAGCTTTTCAACTCCAAAATCGTGTATACGTTGTCTCCTGCCGCGTTCGTTAGTGTTCCGCTCCAATCTGATGGATCCGATCCAACGCGTACCGTAGAACGCGAGGTGCCTTGGTCCAGAGCCACCGTTGTACGAAATATGGCCACGGACTTCCCAGACCCCATCCGCAGATTTTACCAATCGCAGGGTCTTGTCGTCTCCAAGGTCTGGTACGAGGAGCTCATCGTGGGTCGGACGTGGGACCACCTGATGAGGGTGAGATGAAAGTTGCCGCTCCGGGTCCGCACCGGAACCACTGAGCAAGTGGTTCGTCGTGGACGACGCGACGAACGGCGGTGAGGAAACGAGGGGGAGCGCGACAACGTTTCCACCCGAATACTGCGCAAAACGTGAATCCACCGGGTACGTCGATCATGACCTCGAGGGAAAAGCAAACTCACATTTCCGATTAGCAGATCCCCCTTGTATGCCACCAACGTGCAAGGGTCCGCGCCTTCCGAAGAGAGCTCTCCGACAACTTTGCCCTTTCCATCCTTATCGTATTCAATAGCCACCACTCGCCCGTCGTCCTGCTCAAGCCCAGCGAACCAGATCGCTGGATTCTCCGGATGTGGCGTGATCCAAGACGGATTATCCCCCACCGTCACTGAAGACGTGGTAGAGAGAGACTTGGCATCAGGGTCGAACGAGAGCGTCTCGACCCTGTTGGTGTAAGTCGCAGTCAAGATCCTGAACACTGGCATATTACGGTGACCGTCTTGGAACTGGATGGTTGCACTTCCACCTGTTGGCAGCTGTGCTCGAGTATCTCGATCCTGGATCCTAAGGCCTCTGGGATTGAGATGGCGTTATTATTGCGATACCCCCTCCCCGAGCTGTTTTTATCCCCACTGGGAACACGAGTCGACGCTGACGGAACTCCGGGTCCAGGATTCTGAACTGTGATCGCACATTCATATGGTAGCTTCAACACACCGCCGGCTGCAGGTTACCGGTTACCGGTCATCGATTATCATCCATTTCGCCCGTGTACGCACCCAAGACAAAGGAGAGGGTGCCCCCCACGACGAGGTTGATAATAAAACTCCGAGATATCACCATTTCATTCTGGCGTCTAAGTGAGGCTCACTCAAAGGGGCGGTTCGGGGAAGCTCGTGACGGGATCACGGTCAATTAAGATGCCGACGGACACCCCATAAGTACAAGTGGAGGACATAACTTAGTGAAACCGAAAGAGAGAGTGAAAGGTTACAGAGAAGGCGAGAAAAAATGCAGTACTTCTGGCGAATTAGTTAGTCTGAGGAGAAGAGGCCAAGGGGGTAGAGTGGATATACCACAACGCAACAAAGGCAGTACATCGAAAGGGGGATGGAGTGAAAAGATAAGTACAATATTACGAAGGCTGTAAGTTACGGGGTGGGAGCGTCCGAACAAATGGATGGTGGTACACACAAACGACACAGGGGCGTATCAGGGGGGGCATAGAATAGGTTATTCAATTTACCGGTGCAAGCGATACCTTGAGGGGCATCTGGACGCCCTTGGCCTCTTCGCCACTCACGACGGGGACCATCACCGCACAGGGTAATCTCCGCACCTGTTCACTTTGCTTGTTCATCGAAAATTCGAAATTCGAAATCAGCTCGACCAAGAGTGTCTGGAGTTCCAAGACGCTTTGGGAGAAGTGTGTCAGTTTCAACGATGTACGGTGGATGGGCACTAGTCACACTCACGCAAATCGCACACCCTGGACGATGGACAAGTGTGATGAGTGATCCGTGCACAGCATTACCGGCGGTGACTTACAATGCATTTCCGCGGGCCCGTTGAGAAGGTTAACCTGGATCGGAGTTAGTAATTACAAAACGTGTCAATAGCGGATGACCCACAGGTTGCAGTATCCGCCAGTGTTCGGGCCAACCCTCTCCTTCTGCTCAAGCCACCTTTCCGGTCTAAAGACGTCTGCATCATTGCCCCAGATCTTCTTGTTCCTGAAGTACAAGGTGAGGCGCAAAGCTCGCAGTGATGTCAACAAACGGTCAACATACCGGTTATAGGCGGCGAACGAGAGGACGACGTTTGTGCCTTTTGGCAGCGGGACGTGAGTGATCACGGCCCCGGATCGCGCTTTAATTGGCTCGAAGAGTGGTAAGACGTCGTCCTCCCCGGACCTGCGCACGACGTTGGGCACCGGGGGGTGGAATCGGAAATGTTCCTGTAAAGTAACAAGTGAGCTCCTTGGGTGTGGCAACCTGAGATTTCGGTACCTTCACCACGGCCTGGAGGTACGGCATGCGGTCGAGATCTTCCGCGGTTAACGGAGCGCCGCCATTGGCTGCCCTGACGGATCCAATCTCTCGTCGAAGACGGGCTTGTACATCCTGATGTTTTGCAAGCTCCCATAGCATGAAACTTGTGGCATTCGACGTCGTCTCATGACCGGCCAGGAGGAGTGTGCTAAATTTTAAATCAGGAACAGGATCAGCTGAGGTTCTAAGAAGGTTCTAACCGTATTTGCGAGATCATCTCATATTCAGAGAGTCGCGTCTTTGGGTCTTGGGAAGTGTTCGCCTTGACTGGAGGAACGTTAGGGTTCACGACGCCTGATGCAAATAAAGATAATCACCCAACAGTGTCGTGATGTCACGTTGACCTTTCCCAACTTCGAGTGCACAAGATTTATCGGCGATCCAGCCCCTAGCAAGTTGGTGCACGATCCTCTGGTTCTCTCGCATTTGATCCATGATCTTGCCGGGCATTCTGGCGACTAGGGGAACCAGCAAGAACTCTGGGATGTATTGGAAGCAGGACTGCACCAGCAATTCGATCGTGCTGCCTGTGCCAGATGCGTTCTTCCTAGCGGGGTTTAGTCGGTGAGTCGTGGTATACAGCCAGAGTGGCGCTTCATCCACGCACATAAAATTATCGTAAGACCGGACCAGTGGATCATTGGGGCCATCAAGAGCCCTGCAGTCGTAGTCGAAAGCGGCTGAAGGAGTAAAGTTAACAGCCGCCTCGCTTCTGCTAGCGCACTAAACAAACCTCTCCCGATCCTAAGCAAAGAGTTCGGTTACGATCAGTCCACTGGTGTCCAAGATCGTCAAATATCGCAGGATGGAGACTGACACATCAATTGTAGCGCGGCTCAGCCAAGGCGCGACATTCATCTCGCTTGATGACTGTTCCATGTCATGTTCATCCGACGTGATCACCTCCTTCCACTTCGTCACCAACTACGCAAACCGGTTACGTCAGGGGACATGCTCGTGCAGAGAACATAGGAAGGTGTGCCTCACTTGAGCGGCAATTTCCTGAAAGACGGGATGCAACGCCCTAGTTTCAGATATCCCAAAGGCGGGTTGCATGACCTTGCGGTGTCGTCTGTGCGCGTCACCTTTACAACAGAATGTTCATCATCGCACAGCAAGTCGGAGGAGGTTTTCTCATACCTTCCATGGTCAGAACGCCATCATCACCTGTCCGAATATCAGGCTCCGGTAAAGCAAAACGAAGGGCAGGGAATTCGGTTACGTACACACCAACCGCGCGAATTCTCTACGGTCCGCAGGCCTAGGATATTTGTAACAGGAGGTGTGTAGGATGTGATGTATCGCCTTCGGATCTGATATCCAGAGCTACGTTGGCGCCATGATGAGCTCACCCGAGTGGGTCACAACAAGCTAAGATCCTCACTTGGTCCTCCTGTGATTGCAACAACGCCGGTGGGTGTCAGTCTTGGGCGCAAACGCGATCTCCCCATATTAGCCACGTACTCCGAAAGGAGCCTTTATGCGGGCTACGCCACCAAACTTCTCCTGCCACAGGAAGTCAGCCTCAGCAGCATCCTTGCGCAATAGATCCCCCAGGTGGCCTGTGGATCGTTAGGCGCGCGAAATCGGGGAGAATGGAACAGCCAACCCAGTAATAATGATGTGGGTTTCGGCCCTGGGATGTCGGAAAGGGACCTCTGCCTCCACCTGCGGTAGAGGTATAAAGATAAGAGGACGACGGGGAAGATGCACAGTTTGTACATGTGGGAAGGGGGGAATGCAGGACTTGAAGCAACCCGCGCTCACCCTGCTGCCTTAAGTAAGGCCAGGGGGCGTAGTACCTGGATCCGGTTCGATGATTTAATATCCAGAACCCGTGGCGTGCAAACACCCGGATGAGACCCTAAGGGGTGAAAGCAACGTCCCTGAGGGGCTGGGCAGCTGACGCTCAAGGGTTGAAAGACAATAGGAGATCGATCACATCCTCAGTATTCGGGATGGTGATCATGCGGCTAGGCTAGCCACTCGCACGAATCCGTTTGACTTCCCGTCCGCATCACGCGGTGTTCCCGGTTCCAACACGATGATTCCAGCCGGCGGCTTCTTTCGATATAGCCTACGACCGGAGAAAAATGCCGGATCCTCGCCGCAGGGTCCTCAAATGAGTACCCAGCTTTCGCTGAGATGGGCTGTGAATGGAACCAAATATCCCATTGGCTACGCATATTGTACGGTCGGTTGCCATAGGCGACACGTTCGCTGGTGGCCGGTTACCAGTCTTGAACATTGAAAAACATCGGGCATACCAGATTCTTGGGGTTTCATGGCCGTTCTGGGCCCCAGGCGTTTGACGAGGACGTGATGAATGCACAGGGTATGTGCATTGAAATGAATTTTGGTAGGAGAGCGTTCGCCTGGCATGCGGAGGTACCACCCCTTGATGTGGCCGCTATCCGCATCGGGGGAGGCTGAAAACAAGAGGCGTGACGTAACATGTCACGGACACAACTGGGCTAGCGCGCATGGACAAATTTCCGGAGAGACCGGGAATCGGGCACCAACCAAAGAGTTTCCATTACCGGCGATCAGGAAACTTACCGTTTGGGGAGAATGATATCCATGTTCGCACTACGCTCGTCCATTCATTTGTGCCTGTGGTGTTCTCTCACAGCCGTAGGATCCCCGGCTGACGATTTCTGGGTTACGTGCACAAAGTACACTATACTAAGGCTCCCTTGTATCGAGAAAGAAAGAGAAGACGACGAAATTGGGGAATAAACCGCTAATGCTGTTCTCGATGTCGGCGGAAATCGAAGCGATGGTCAACTTGGGCCTATGGGGAGCCTTCGAGCTTTAACTATCACCATACTGGTCCGTTTGCCTGTTTGGCGGACTCTACGCCTCCGGTTGTGGCTACTCGGGTTGAGTTTTCAGACTCGGTATAATCCGGTATATCGGCGGGCTCCAGATTTCCGACCTTATCTGATCAACACTGGTCAACTTGAGTGGGTGGCAAACGATGCTCATGACATTCAAACGGTGGGGTCAACTCCATTGTCCGCAATCTGACATCCAAACTACAAACTGTACACGTGAGAAATGGTAACCGGTACAGGCCGCGCGAGTGTGATTCCGTCACTTCATTTCAGGGACCCTGAGCCAGCTCCCGCCCGCGAGTCCGCGAAACAATCTCGTAAAGGTCTGTGAGGAAGTAGCCGGTTGAATAGGCCCAAGGACGCCGGACTTCATCTGCGACCCATATAGAGAGGAACGTGGGGTGCGTATGTAAATCTCCCTGTTCGGGAAGGTGGAATGGAACTATCAGCCATAGGCGACATTACACGCGACATATCTGGGGGGACATCTTCTGCTTGCAAAACAAGGCCAGCAGCCGATGATCACGGTGATGAGCGTTGCTTACGAGAAGGAGCGGTCCGTCCAGCTGGCCACCGTTATGAGCACATTTCTCTCACGCCATCTTTACAGCTCAATGGCACTGCCAAGTGGTGGGAGGTATTCGAGGGTAGGCTCGTTCCGTCAATTGGTGCCGAGGTTTTGGGTCGAAAGTCCCAGACCTCCAAAAAGCACCCGCGAATTCAGTCTGGATGGATCTGGTGATCCTTGGTCTGAGGTGGCGCGAGGAATAAATGGGGCGACGGCGGCCTCCGTCCTCTGCTAAGACGCCCGAGTCGTCATCCGTCGTGAGGCGCTGAATACAGAAAGACGGCAACCAGGCCGTGCGGTGATTTGGGGCTGGCGAGAAAATTTGGGCAGTTGTGAGCATCAGGTGCACAAATGAGTTCATCAAAAGGCGAAACTGGTTGTTGTATTCGTGGCTGCCTTTGAGTTTGGGGCACAGAGCGTCCGCGCCTACCCAAAGAACAGTCACAGCCTACTTTGCCTTTAAAATCATATAAGTATGTCAGACCAGCGAGATGAACGTAGGCCGGTCGGAGCACTCTCGTTTAGGGAGGGGAGATGAAGGGATGGATGCAAATCGGAATGAAACATGGAATGAGGCGTCTGATAACGAACGGTCTCTTATTGTCTTTGACATTCGATCAAGCCGGACGTACACGGAATGCTGAAGTGGGACTCTCACACCCTCTATTCGGATAGGAATGCGTCAACAGCATGAGAATCGAAAACCTAATCGTGACCGGCGTACACTGATCTCGTCCTACGATTTCGCAGGGCTCGGATGGCCGCCCTCGCTTACTTTCTCCCCCTTAGTTCCGTCGGACTCTGAGGTGGGTTTCTGGGGCGTAGGGTTCGACTTCTCCCACACCCTCAGAGCCGCCTCGAAGTTCTCCCATACTTGTCTCCCCAACGGCTCCCCTCCCATCTCACCATCATCGACTAGGGTCCCAGACTTATCGTCCGGTCTGTCCGTCTGTTTCCCTTTTCCCTTCGCCTTCTTTTCCTCCCCATTCTCTGGTGGCGTTTCCTTAGGAGGTCGGGTGTGTGGCGTTACCCTTACCACTGAACAATCAGCATACAGTGCACCAGGCCTCAGAACTTCAACAGTCAATTCGTCGGTTTCGTTATTATTGCGCGCCTCGCTCTTGAATGGAGTTGGCAGAAATAGCCCGTGGAGCACGGTTTGGACACCCGAGATCGGCGACTTCGTTAAAAGCCATAACAGCGGTTGAAGAAGGAAATACCTAGACCTAATATCAGCGCACCTCCAAAAATGGGAGGTAAAGGACTAACAAAATGGCACCGGTGAAAGCGAATCGCGAGAGGTTGTCCCTGGTGGCGGCAAGGAGTGGAGCAATCGTGTCCGTCTTGGTGATTCCCGGGGAAACTGCAACTGCGACAACGTTGGATCTTTGGAGTTTACTGCTCGCAACGTTCACAACCTCGCCGTCCACCTTTGGGGCCTGGGAACTTTGTGGCATCGAGTCCAGAATGCGCTGCAGGTGTCGAGTGAGGATAGCCATCTGCAACGAGCGTTTGCCCTCTTGTAAAAATATCGAAGGTTTCTCAGGGAGCATTTCCGCGGTGGGGGAGAAGTTGGTTACTGCGGCAGCGTAGAATGGGTTGACGACGTTCACAATACGGATATCACGTTCAGTAGGAGCGACGAGGAGAATGGGAAGTAGTAGGGTCGTAATCAGGAAGGTAGCAAGGGATCTGGTCTGCCGTTCCATTTCGTCTTCGAGGGGAGTAGATTTCGTCGGCAACGGCGAACCGATATGTGCGTATTCGTGGGCGAAGACGATCCCATCCAACCTGTTCTCTTCGGTTGTCAAGAACCGGGAACAGAACTCTCGGATCGACACTGGTGAGGATAGGTCACATTGTTCGGCAAAAATGTTCTGATTGGAGGTGGTGGAGCGTAGGAGTTCGATGATTATGTCCACACGTGTCGACGAGATTGGTTCCGGAGACAGTGCGATTATATGCGCTCCGCGTTTAGCCAACTCCTGAAGTAGAGTTAGCCCTAGCGGCGTGAAGCCACCCTGATCCAACAAATTCCACGGTAAATGTCTGGAATGTTGAGGGTAACTCTGGCCACGCAACTGTAACAAGAATGACCCTTGCATTGAGGTTCCGCTCCCGAGTCGTTTTGCGCCCCTGGGAGAGCGTCCGGAGAATAACAACGCCAACAGCAGCGAAAACGAGCCTCAGCCAGTAGTCCGAGGGCAACGCCCTGGACAGCGCGGCGTATGCGAGCTCCAGGACCATGACGCGAGACGATGAGGGTGTGTTATCCCGATTTGGAAATTAGACGCTTGTACTTTATCTTCTCCCTCACCCGTCATGTCTCTGAAGGTCCCAAAAGCACAGAACCTCCAGCTGTTCAAGGATGGTTATAAGGTCAGTGTGGTCGTTTTTCCGCTCGAGATTTATCTCAGTTCCCTGTGCCCTTATAGCATATCTCTGGTCTTGAAGATGCCGTGCTACGGAATATCCAAGCCGTAGCAGAACTATCAGATCTCGTGAGGACAAGCTTCGGGCCCAATGGTGCGTTTTCTGCTTTGATTATGTGATGTACGGTGCTAACTTACTACGGGGAACCGTCGCAGGTCGAAACAAGTTGTTGATCAATCATCTGGGAAAACTGTTCGTGACATCGGACGCGGCGACGATCATCCGAGAGATTGAGGTGGTGCACCCTGCTGCCAAACTCCTCGTTATGGCTTCTCAAGCTCAGGAAGCCGAGGTGGGCGACCTGATCCAACTCGGCGCGATCGCGGGACTTACGTCGCCCTCTGACTTCATAGATGGGTGACGCGACGAATACAGTGCTGATATTCGCCGGTGAACTCTTGAAAAAAGCGGAACATCTCCTGGTTATGGGACTACATCCGAGCGAGATCGTCAAAGGTTACGAACTCGCTCGAGTCAAGGCTCTTGCCGAACTCGAAAGTATGTCTCGTCAATCATCAGGAAGCCCCACCTAACCTCGTGGGGGAAATCGCAGAGCTCTCAACAACGAAACTTCCCACCCCCTTCACCCAACAGTCATTAGCCTCTGCCCTCCGACCCGCCATCGCTTCAAAACAATACGGTTATGAGGATACGCTTTCGGATCTCGTTGCCGAAGCCGCGGTTGCCGTCATGCCGCCAAATCCCAAGAACTTCAACGTCGATAACGTTCGAGTCGTCAAAGTAATGGGTGGGAGTCTATCGTCGAGTAGGGTCGTCCAGGGGATGGTGTTCGGTAAAGAGCCAGACGGTCAGAAGGATCCGGGTTGTGTTTTTACCTTGTGCTGACTCGGCCCACGCGGTTAGGGATGGTCAAGAAACTTACCAGGGCCAAAGTCTGTGTCTTCACATGTCCGCTGGATATTGCCCAGACAGAAACCAAAGGGACGGTTCTGTTGAAAAATGCCGAGGAGATGCTTAACTTTACACGGGGAGAGGAGCAGCAGCTGGAGATGGTGATTTCACTGGTTCTCCACCTTGATAACATCGCTCACCCCAAGCCCTAAGATTATCAGAGAAATTGCCGACTCTGGCGTAAAACTAATCATCGCCGGCACGTCCGTGGGCGACCTCGCCTTACATTACCTCAACAGATTCAACATCGCCGTCATCAAAGTCCTGTCGAAGTTCGACCTCCGGCGCGTGTGCCGAGTGGTCAACGCCACTCCCCTCGCCCGTGTCGGCGCACCGACACCAGAGGAAGCCGGCTTCGTTGATATTTTCGAGACCATAGAGATCGGTGGTGACCGGGTAACGGTCATTCGACAGCTTGTGGACGGAGATGATGGCTATGATCCAACATCCCCTGGCGAACGAACGAAGACTGCCACCATCGTTTTGCGAGGGGCTACGTCAAACCGGCTGGATGATCTGGAGAGAGCCGTCGATGACGGCGTCAATGTCATCAAGGCGCTGTTGAAAGACCCTCGGATGGTTCCAGGCGCTGGTGCCACCGAAATCGAGCTCGCCAGGCGGATAGACACCTATGGTAGCGGGCTGAAGGGACTGTCCCAACATGCTGTAAAACGGTACGCCTCTGCGTTGGAGGTCGTACCTCGCACCCTAGCAGAAAACGCCCTGGGCGGTGCAGAGGGTAACGAGGTTTTGAGTCGCCTGTGGGCGAAGCACGAGCAGAAAGGCGGCGAGAACTGGGGCGTCGATGTTGAGGTAAGACTAAACACTGCCTTCTCTAGTCGTTCTAATAATCACACTAACCAATTCCAGGGTGAGTCAGATGGGACACTACTGGCCGACGAGGCCCAGATTCGCGATCCACTCGCGGCGAAGACGTGGGCGATCCAACTGGGTACAGAAGCCGCTGTCTCTGTACTTACCGTGGACAGCATTATCATGAGCAAGCCCGCTGGCGGTCCGAAAATTCCAAAGCAAGCTGGCAACTGGGATGAAGACGATTAAATCTGAGGATAACGGCAGCGCTGCCGCGGACATGACTCGGTACTGCGTCTGAACTTTCCTGACCAATGGCCATTTTAGATGATGCGGTGGGGGTAATGACACGCTTGTATTAGATATTAAGAGGCAGTATCCTTGGGCGTTCCAAAAAACTCATGACTTTCTTCATTTACCGACCAGTAACGGCTCTCACCTATTTTTGTTGGAGAATTGTTCAAGTTTCCCTGGTTCAACCACAATAACCGACAGTTCATATGGTTTGCGCGGGGAATATGAATCCATTTCTTTGAGCAATGTATAGTACACATTGGTTCATCCGCGGGGGTCCACCATCACCGCCCACCGGGACGCGGGGAGTGTCCCTCGGGCTAAGCTCGGGATTTACATGTGATCCTGGAATTTCCCGAGTCACGTCAGCACAGGAACGCTGTCGTGGGCCCCACTGGTGCACTTACCTGCTGTACGGCGTAAGCCCTGATAGGAGAACCATCGAGTCCGCCAAGTTTGAGTGGGATGAAATTAACGACCCACTCCTTTCCGGGTGTCTCCTTCATGATCTCTTGGAGGTTGGTCAGGTTTTCCACGATCAAACCCCCCGACCCGAGGATTGCGTGGTGAAGCGCCCATGGATCGTCTCCGTAACGTTCGGTATCCTCTCCCCATACAGGCTCGATGGATGTCCTGTCTGGACTGAGAGCATCCACGCCGAGAATCCTGATCCCGTGCTCCACGAGCTTTGCTGCGACGTCTCCGGTGAAATATGGGTGAAGGAGGTAGCCCTGGGACCTCGTCCAAGAGAACTGGGTGTCCCAGCCCGTCCTGATCAAGAGGATCCTATCCCCCTGGCCGGCCTTGCGGATTTCCTCCTCGTATTCCTCCAAATGTTCCCACTCGACCCTGAAGCGGTCTCTTACACCGACTAACGAGCTAATGTCAATGACGACCGGCCGACCAATCAACCACTCCAAAGGAACCTCGTCAATCTTCTTCCCGTCTTTGTAGAAGTGGTAGGGTGCGTCAATGTGAGTGCCCGTGTGGGTGCCGAGGCGGAGAGCATGAACCCGGCATCCGTCTCCTCTTGGAAATTCGAAGGCGGGCTTAGAGGAGAACTTTGGATCGTCTGGGTATATGTGGATGTCCGACTCGAGGGTATGGGTCAAGTCTACGATTTTGGCCATTTCTTCGGGGTGAGAGGAGAGCGTTGGCAGTTACGCGTGGGACGGAGTGGTCCCAATAAGTTCAATCCTTGGTTAGTATGATGTAATCTCACCCCCGCGGGCCACTGACATCTCTTTTGTAACATCCGAATGTATGTATATCCTGCAACAGTACTGTCAAAGATGAGACACAGCTGGTTGAGAACTGACCACCGGCATCCAATTGTAAGAATCGCTAAGAACCGCGGCACCATGGCTTTTGGCCCACTTCCACGTGGTTCGAATTTGTTGCTACACCCACCCGGTAATCAGGAAACACCACGTCCTTATGTCAATCGATAATCGGGGTGAACACACTGTCGGTACCCCCGGCCTCCCCAACCGCCGAGGTGTCGGGGTCATGGCCCATCGTTTGAACCCACCCCAAATGCTGCACACCATGCCCCCCAGAAGCGGCCCCGTCAAAGGATTTGGCCACTCTTCTTGACGGTACCACGGCCATCGGGAAGAATCCTTTGTTCAGCGGACCATCATGCATCATGGCCCACCCCCAGAGAGCATATAAACCGACGCAGGTGCCCGGGTTTCCAGACAATTGTAGCAACGCTGTGCACGCTATGTCCCACCTTCCTTCCGCTCGCTCTGAACACGACTCCCCCGACGGAAGGCGGAGTGCAATCTATCTCCCGGACGGCTTGGCCGCAAAGTTACTGAGCGTCTGTGACGTGACTGCCGGAATAGAATCGTCTGAGCCGGGCTCCCCAATCGACCACGATCTTGACGACCTGTGGTCGGGCATCTTAGCATCTTCCGTCGATTCGCTTGGAGCGGAGGAGGTCATCCGACGTTTCGTGGAGCGGTATGGCCCGGTTCCCTGCCTCTCGGGCTCGGACCTGAAATGGCTTCACGAAGTAGACACCCTTGAAACACCCCCCGAGGACCTATACAAGGGTCTTTTGGAGGCTGCCTTTGGGAACCCAAGTGGTGGAACCGCATTCGAAAACGAAGTACAAGACACTGCCCCCAAAACGGGGGTTTCGTTCCTTAATGTGAGTTCCCTCCTCCATACCTGAGCGCCCGTGCGCGAGAGCTTCGCATCGCGACTCTGCCACGCGCCGCTCGATTCGGGTAGTGAACTTGGGATTGACCGATCCATTCTAGCTCGATGAAGAACTTGATGGCCCAGCCGAACCGACCCCTCAAATCGATCATTTTTCCGCATCCCCCGACCCTCCTGGGGCCCATTCCTCTCCTGGGGTGGCGAGAATTTACTACAACCGCCCACATACCCCACAGGTCATCAGAGTCAACCTCTCTCAGAAACAATCTTACGACTTTTGGACAATACCAAACCTTATGAAGAAACCGAGTCTGTTTCCTCCCACCCCCCGCAATATCAAAGACTGGCTCTTCTGGCGTAGAATACACGGGAGAGTTTGATACCCTATATACCATGCTCTCCCTCCATTTAAGCTACCCCTTGTATGTCAACTGCGTATATGAGTTGCACTATGTGAACCTTCTCGTTTCCTACCGAACCGCACCGGTTCAGGTGCACCATCATGTGACTCCGTAAGGGCATGGGTGAACGCTTTCGCGTCCGGCGCCTACCCGGAACGGAGGGTTTAGGTCGTGGCTTCGATTTCTCTTGATGGTATGTTTGATCGGCCACCCCACCTCGGCGATGTCTACAAGGACGGCCTCAAACGATTTCTTCAAATCACTACCAACGTTTCGTATCGTTTGTGAAACAGCACAACAGGGCTTTCTACTCGCGCCTTGGACTTGGCGTCGCTTCCGTGCTCCATGACCTGTCGTCGTGTACTGACCTGGCAGTGGCTCACCCGCTCCGTCCCAACACACCATATGCAGGACCGCGTCTGCCGCCGTTCAGTCCTTTAAACTATGACCACGGACCGTGGGCGCGTCCCATTTTCAATCGTGCATCTCGTAAATAACAGACGCTATCCGCTTCCCGACAAGGATCTTTTGAATCGGAGGCCGGACTGCGGTGCTCACTTGCTGTCATCAGTTTGGATAACACCACACCGCTGATTGCAGCAATTCTGGCGCCCTCGCTCCGATTCCACATATAAGGATGAAGGCCTTCGAACCTCAGTCCTTTCTCCATTGCGCAGGCGCTTTCGTCTCTCACTTTGGGTTTTCTGTTCTGAGTTTTTCTCTCAAGGGTGATACGAAATGATGGTCATGTCGCTTTTCTCTCTTCGAATTCTCTTCCTCGCACTGGTTGCCATTGGGGGCTCGGCCCTCACCCTCCCACATCGTCGTTCTGACTCGGAATCCCCCGTGGTCGAAATCGAATACGCTGCTTACCAAGGAGGGTTGGAGGGTAACGTCCAGCATTTCCTCGGTATCCCATACGCCCAACCTCCGTGAGTGTCTTCTCAGTGGTTTGATCACGCTAGAAAGATCAGGCTGACGGTTGGTTTAGTGTGGGCGATCTCCGTCTCCGCAGGCCCCTCCCGATCCCTCGCGCTGGCTTATCGAAGAAGCTATTCTCTGCTCTCGAGTTCAGTCACTCTTGCCCTCAACAAAACTACACACTCTCGAAGCTGCCAGGTATTGACTACTCCCCGCTTCGCGGTTTCGTCACTAAAGTCAATTCATCGGAGGATTGTGAGTCCAATTGTACGACTTTCCGCGTAAACGTATCGAGAAAACATTTCTAGGTCTTTACCTGAACGTGTTCCGTCCTGCTGGAGTTTCTACCGATGCTAAGCTTCCCGTCATCGCCTACATATATGGAGGTGGATTCGCCACCGGAGATGCTTCTTTATTCAACGCATCCGCCCTCGTTTCTCGTTCTGTTCAACTCGGCGATCCCGTCATTTACGTTTCCTTCAACTATCGTGTGAACGGTTTCGGTTTCTTGGCTGGCAAGGAGGTTAAGGAAGCTGGTATTGCGAACCTTGGTATCCACGATCGTGAGTGTCCCATGGTGGAAAAGCGTACCCGGTTCACGCCTTGATCTCATTCTGGTCACACACAGAACGGATGGCCTTGGCTTGGATCAAGGAGTTCATCGACAACTTCGGTGGGGATCCCGATAAGGTTATCCTCTGGGGTCAAAGCGCGGGGTCTTTGTCTATCACCACCCACCTGGCCACTCACCCAGACAGGGACGACACTCCATTCCGCGGAGTCATGATGGTCAGTTGCAAGCTAGAACCCGACAAACGCAAACACTCATCGTGACACCCAACAGCACTCAATCTTCTCCTCTCCCACCGTCACCACGGACCACCCCAAACACCAGGCTTTCTACGATTCCATCGTCGATCAGACCGGTTGCTCCGGGCAGAACTCGACCCTTGAGTGCCTCCGTAAGGTGCCATTCGAGAAGTACATGAGCGCGGTCAACCAGCTCCCGAGCTTGTTCTCTGACCGGGGCCTTAACCTCACTTTCGGTATCTCTGTCGATGGTTACCTGCTGAACAAGACCCTCAAGGCTGCTTTCCGTGACGGGGAGTTCAGTAGTGTTCCTATCATGTTGGGCAGCACTGACGACGAGGGAACGTAAGTATCGGGAAGTTAGTGCCGCAACTCGGGTTTTTGATTAATCATATTTTCCCTCCTTTCAGGATATTCACCGTCCCTGCTATTCAAGGAGTCGGCGACGACGCCCAATTCCGTACCTTCATCGAGAAGTACTATGTTGGAGCCGCCAACTCCTCCACTGTCGACCGCATCATGGCCGCCTACCCTGCGGATCGTGACTTTGTGAGTTGAAATATTCACCCTTTCACTGCAATTATGCTCAACGTGTCCTTTTAGGGCTCACCCTTCGACACCCCCACCATCCAGTACCAAGGCTTGTACGTGGATCACATACCCACACCGTTCCCAGTAGATACTTACTCTCCCGCTAGTCCTGAGTTCAAGCGTCTTGCTGCCTTCCAAGGAGACTTCGTCGTCAGTTCCGCAAGGAGGGCCATGTTAGAGGCTGTTTCCAAGGCCCAGGGTGCCTTCGTTTGGCGTACGTCTCACCCGATCGGGTCGCCCACCTCCGCTGACTTGTGCTGTAGTGTGGAAGCGAAAGAAGGGCGTCAAGTATCTCGGATCTGTCCACGGTGGAGAGCTTCCCGAGTTCTACGGAATGTCCCAGGAGGTCACGGACAAGGTCGCATTGGACAGCATCTGTGAGTTCGGGTCGCGGAATTTGAGGCCGCGGTGTTATTATGAGACTGAACGCCCTTTCTCTAGTGTCGTTTGTCAACTTCCAGAATCCCATCCCACCAAATCATCGCTTCTCTGGCTCGCTCCTACACAATATGACTTGGCCCAAGTGGGGTACGGATCGCGATCAACCTCCAGTCTTCCTCTTCAGCGACAATCCCGGGGAGACCTACGGGCTCGTCAGAGACACATACCGAAAGCCCAACATAGATCTCCTCACTCAGGTTCAGGTCGAGCTCGGCGTATAAACCTGTTCTCTTCCTTTTCCACGATTTTAATGCCGCGCCCACGAACTACGACAATACGATGCACAATCGTTTCTGGGAGATGGATCTGGCGATCCTTCTGTTTTAGTTAACTTATTCAAACCCTCTTTTTGGCTTTGCTCTTGAGCTTGAGGCTTCATGACCCTTTGATGTTCACGATTTTCTTGGCAACATTGATCATCCCTGTATCCCTAGATTTTGTATCACCCATTAGCTCGATATCCCCAATGTTCATTCTTGAGAGACTATATTGTCGCATGATCGTTTGATTTCGGATGGAGATGGGTCCCCCACCGCTGGGTCAGCGGCCCTACTAAAGTGAAGATGGTTTCACGGCGATCACCAGGGCGGCGCTCTCACGGCTACCATGTTCGGCTCACTCTTGAGCAAGAAGAAACCGTCGCAAAATTTCAGGGAGAAACATGTCTTCGCCCAGTAGGCATCTCGTTTCATCGAACCCCGCCCATCGTCGATCTCTTATACATCTCCCATGGGGAACAGCTTCATGGTGGGGAATACTTATGTAAATCCACTCAACAAGCAGCATTTCTGGTGGGAGCTGAAAGCGTCACCGTAGCCGTACACGGTCCAAGACTGGGTAGATGACATTCGATTGGCCCATGCCAGTGGATTGTGAGTATCTATGAAGCGGCGGAACGAGCGTAGCCGAGACACCGAACATAATTTCACCCACTCTCAGCGACGGGTTCGCTCTCAACGTCGGTCTGGAGGACTGGCAAGTCGACCGGGTCCGTGATTGCTACAACGCTGCGCAGAGCATCGATCTACCTTTCAAACTCTTCATCAGCTTCGACATGACGTGGGTGCACAGTGGCCCGTTTCCCCTCGGAATCGTGCCGATCCTGACTCCAATTCCTGGATTCGCGAATGGTTAGGTGTACCCCATGCGCGTCCCCGGATGACATTGGATGCCTGTTACGCTACGTACAACCCTTCTTGAACCACGGGAACCAATATTACAGGGAAGGAAAACTCGTGATCTCGACCTTCGCAGGACAAGACAGTAAATTCGGCCATCATACACCTGAGCACGGATGGGCTCATACCAAGAGGAGACTGGAAGAGATCACTCCTGTATGTGGGCGCGACTCCATGTGTCATGTCGTCGTTGATCCACAGATTTTGTTAGATTTGGTTCATCCCATCTTTCTTCATAGATCCCAGAAGATACCCTTCCCTCCCGTTCATGGATGGATATTTCAATGTGCGTCCCTCGTCTTCCGAACCTCTCTGGACAGTCACCTAAAAACATTGTGTTTCTCAGTGGAACGGGAGCTGGCCGATCCATTTGAATAAGGGTTCCCCTCCTTCTGAGATAAGATCAGCCAGCCTCGATACAGATCGACACCATGTCCACCATTTGGGCGGGCGGGCGTTCATGGCTGCTGTATCCCCGTGGTTCTTCACGGTCTGCCAAATCAAGTCCGATTAAGCTTAACCCAAGCTAACTGAGTCTTAGCATTATGGTCCAGATTCCTGGAACAAGAATGTGAGAACCCATTTGGGTGTATGAACTGGACGTTCTAACCATTGCCATAGTGGATGTACCGAGGGGATGATCATCTCTTCGTTCGCAGGTGGGAACAAATAGTCGGAATGAGAGACCAAGTCGATATTGTTCAAGTCATCTCTTGGAATGGTACGCTACTCGTTTCTTTGCCACAACTTTGACCACCGGTGAATGATATCCCAGATTACGGAGAATCCCACTACGTGGGCCCGATCAAGGGCGCGCAACCGAATTCCCAAGCCTGGGTCGACGGGTTTCCCCATGAAGCGTGGTTAAAACTCAACTCCTACTTTTCGTTCGCGTTCAAGAATGGACACTATCCGAAGGTTCAGCGCGACGAGATATTTGTATGGGGTAGGCCGCACCCTAAAGCGGCGCACGCGAGCCATGACGGTGTCCCTCGTCCGGATCATTGGGAATTGGTAGGGTTTCCAACATTCGATGGAACGTGTCCTCACATCATAACATTGTCCTCGCAGACTGATGATAAGTTTTGGGTTGTGGTTCTTGCCACTACGCCAAGCACGATATGGCTATCATCGGGGGAGTATGCTAAGTCATGGAACATCCCAGCTGGGCTGTCCAAATTATCCCACCCACTGGAACCTGGTGGCACAATGAGGGCATCATTATATCGAGATGAAAATCTCGTCACGCATGTGGACGCTGCCGAACTTGGGTTCCATTTTGACCCCTCTCCTGGAGTATACAATTTTAACGTATTGGTTGCGACGTCGCCGTAATGACGGATGTGATGTACAGTATGCGTATGTACGTGATTAAAAAGTAACGATTTTTTAGAAGACCCCTTGAAGCTCATCCTCTTGTGACGCCTTTAAGAGGTCTTTGGATTCGCGAGAAAGTCGCGAGATAGAATGCTTGTCACTCCCGATATTTTCCAGGACTTTCTTCGCGACACTTCGCAAGAGGCCCATTTCTTGGAAGATGCCGCTCTGCTCTGGGTCGTCTGCAGAGAGGACGGCGGAAGTTATATTTGAGCCCAAAACTGTTGCTGGTGTTCCTTCAACTAGGTGCGATCTGTAATTTGTGAGTGATGTGAGGGAAAGAACCACGACGAACACATACTGTACGATAGGCTTTAAAACTTGGGGTGTGGCGGAGAGGGACACAAATAACACTCCCATAGACTGGCAATACGGTTCTGTGTGCTAGAGTGAGAGGGTATCCTCGGGTGTACGGCACGTTCCACTATCTCACCTTCGTGACGTTCTTTGAAAGCATCGGATATCAGTTCTGCGCACGACTCCTTGGCTTTTTCTCCCACGTTTGAACTACCATTCTGAACGACGTTGGCCAGGGCCAGAACGAAACTCCCGGCAATCGAGTCTTCGTTGTTCCTGGTCCCCCCGATGAGTTCTGTGATCACAGGATCCACTCGAGGTTGGTTCTTCATCAAGGCGCCGAGCCCTTGCGCGGCTTTTGTACGGACAGCCAAACTTGCAGGGTCACCAACGCTCTTAACAAACGTACGTTGGAGTTGTGGGAAGAACGGCTTGACGAAGGCAGGGATCCTTTCCAACATAGTAGCCAGTGCGGTCAAGATGGCAATCTTCACGGCAGGCGGGTGAGTGGTCGCTTGGGTAGCAACACGGATGAGAGGCCCAGTAAAGGAAACAACAAATGGCTTCATGGAGTTCTCCTCAGTCCTTTCCACGAGGTCTCCGATGGCGTAAGCTGCCTGTTCCCTCTGATCGTTGCTCCCTGAGGTCAAACCGCCAATAATAACCGGGACCATAGGCGAAATGCCCTTTGGAAGGCTGAAACCAGGAACCCAGACACCTGGGGCCCCCGTTGATTCGATCGTCCTGCGCAACGGAACGACAAGGGGCTCGACCTCTTCTTTGGGAACAGACTTGATGAAGGTATCCAAGGCTTGGAATGCCGTGGTGTGCACCTCGACTTGCGGATCATCCATCATTGTGACGAGCTGACGGATCCAATCAACACGGTACAGCGAAGCGTCCAATTCAGACGTCTCGCAGAACGTGGCGAACACACGACATGCACTGGCACGGCGCTTTGGATCGTTGTGTTTGGCCCTGCGTGACGGTGAGTGAATTGTAGCATAAGAGAACGTATGTAGGCTTACCATTCTAAGAGAAGGAGCATAAGCGTGTTCAGACCTTCGGCATCGACAATCGATCTTAGAAGGGTCTCCAATGTTTCATTGACGGCGTCACCAAGTTCTTCGTCTGTCGTTGTCTCCAGTTCTTGAACAAGGGCCCCAACGACAACGGTGAGTTTTCGGCTGAGGGCATTTCCTGCCATAGTCACGAGAGACCCAAGGGCGTGGGCGTTGAACAACGTCATTGGACTTGTAATAAGGGTAGGGACGAGAATTGGGAACACAGTATGAGCGCGGACCTGAACCCGTCGTCAGTGGTTTCAGTGGGAAGTTGTGTATCCGAAACCTACATTCATGACTTCTTTGAGAGCTTGCAGGGCTGTCCCGGAGCTCTCTCCCGGCTGTCGGAGGGCCTCCAATAGGGTTGGGATGGTCTGATCAACTGCTTTTGATCCGAGCTGCTCTTGCAGGATATCGAAGGCCCTCGCGGCTGCACTCCGTACAATGGCTTCATCGTCAACGAGAGACGATCGGACGATAGTAATGATCGCATTTTCTTGATTATCTCGTTGTGCGTCGGTCGTACTTTGCCTACGTGCAGGGTTAGAGTACACAAGAGCAAAATCGGTGTCAACACGCACATGAGTTCCGCAAGCAGTAGACAAGCGCCAGCCCTTGTCCTTGCATCCTGGGAGGTAGAGCGCTCCTTAAGAACCAGGATAATATCTGCCAACAGCTTTTCCCCGGACTTCTTGCACAATTCCGTAGCAGTTCGAGAGGCGGTCTACAGAGGGTTAGGGGAAATTTAGTCTCAATCTTGCAAGGGCATACCTCTTGTTGTTCAAACTCTTCACTGGAGACCAACTTAATGAGTTGGTCGATTAGCTCTGAGAGGATCTCGCGAACTAGAACGATGTTCAGACTAGTCCACTGAAGACCTGAAGGAAACTCTGACCTGTCCTCGGGGTGTTGTGAACAAGTGCCTTCCAGATGTGGATGGACGATTGCCGGACGACATTGACAGCGTCTTGCCTCGCGATGAACAGGGCGGATAGAATCCTGTCGCGCCTTTCTCTTCCCAAAACCTCGACAAGGGCACGCTTGGACGATTCCGCAACGGCAACATCCGTGGCTTCGTCCTCCTCAATTTCGTTCTTGCCGCTGATGCCCGTGATCTTAAACAAGAGCTCTCCGACAAGGGTTATCGAAGATTGCTGCGATGAATTTCACGTCAATCAACTATCGGCTGCGGGGAACCCAAATGCAACGCACCCTGATTCTCCAGCCGGAATCAAACATCCCGTTCTCAAGTTCAGGCAAGAGGAGATCAATGGCTTTGTTGGCGTAGTTGGTAACGATCATTCTTCCAGCTCTCATGGCAGCATCCCGAACAAAATCTTCTGAATCTGCAAGACCCCCTAGAATCGGGGCGATAATCCTTGGGAGATGCGGTTGGAACCTGGTTCCGAATGTGGTAGGCAGGAATACCAGGAGAGTCATGAATCCTTCCTTGACCGTGCTACGGGGGGATTGTGCGTTGGCAATGATGTCCGGGAGAAGGCCCTCGAGACGTTCCATCCCCAATCCCGCCAGGACTTCACTGAGACCTTGCGCGGCCCCCTGCCTGTCGACACCGGACGTGTCTGCTTTAAGAGTGCGTAGGAGGCCAGGAACCAGATCCGGGAAATGGGCCTCTCCCAACCGTTCGACGAGCGTACCCAGAGCCTTGGCTGCGGTAGCGCGAGCCTCAGGCACTGGGTCCACCAGAACGACGTGTATGAGAGGAAGCAGCCGGGAAAGGTAAGGTACGAAGTCTTTCGACTCAGTCAGTGAGGCTAGATTACCGACGATCTGGGAGGCTCTTCGTTTGGTATCTGCACCGCGTTCACGCAAACCGCGTTCAAGAATAGGAACAACCTGGAAACAGCAATTAGTGAGCGTTGCTGTCACCATCTTAAATTGCGTACCAAAGCCAATGACGAAAGATCGATATAGTGCATAAAGGAGGTTTTCAGCAGGGCGGAAAGCGCGTTCGGGGTCTTGGCAGGATCGACGAGGGCTTTGAGGAACACCGGGACGAGAGCTTGGATCTCCGGGTTGCTGATAACTTCACCAAACTGCTTCAAACTCTTGTTCGCAGAGGATTTGACTTGGGCATGTGAGTCCGTCAAGACACCGGTGAGACGGGGGATGACAACGGGGAGTGACTGAGAAAGTTGTCGTGGAGCACAGTAAGCCATCATTCCGAGCAGCTCGATAGATCCCTTCTTCGTCCTCCACTGCTTCTCATCAAGGCCTGATAGTAAATCAGGAAGTATGAGCTTGACTCCATAACCTGACATGTTCCCCATCATCACTCGGGCAGCGTCCTGAGCGGCCTCTCGGACTTCTGGAGTTCCGTCACCGAAAGCAACAAGAAGCAGGGGAATGATGTGAATCACGTATGGCTCGAAGGCGCGCGTGAGAGTGGCAGACATTGTTTCGAAAGCCATCACTGCACCCTGACGAGCCTCGTATCGTTTCTTGTCTTCGACGTACCCCTTCAAGCGAGGAAAGACGCCGTACTCCTTGACGCCTCGGATGCCAACGCCTTTTATGACGCCTGCAAGACCATACGCGGTGCCACGTCGAGCAGCATATTTCGGCGCTTCTGCCAGGTCCACCAGGAGTCGATCGACGAGCTGTTGGATGGGTGACGTCATCTTGTTGACGAGGGGAGCAAGGCAATCTGCAACTGCGATTTGGACCTGTTCCGCTGGCGTCTTCAAAGCTCCGACTAGTCGTTCAACCAGTGCCGGCATCCGTGGGTCCGATGGGTCAAGGTGACGGCCGAGGCGACCGAAGAGGATAACCACGGCTTCCTGGATTTGATCTTGTGTCTCGGTGGTCGAAGCCGCGACGAGTTGTGTCTCGAACATCGATATGAGCCCAGGTAGGGAAGATGCTCCATGAAGATCAATCACTGCCGTGCCGGCATCCAACATGGCACGACGGACGTCTGATTCTCTATCTCCAAGAGCTTCCTCCTTGATAAGGAAGACAAAGAAAGGCTCAACCTCGGACTGTGTGAAAGAGGGGGCGAGGTGCTTGAACGTCTGTCCAATGGCCACGCGGGCAGGCCACGGATCTGAACGGGTGAGACTGGACTCGATGACTATTCCCTGTGCAAATTTGAGTGTTCTGTTCAGCGAGCAGATATCAGAAGCTTTACATATTGGTCGAATTCTGGGGCGAGTATCTTCGCCTACAGAGATTGTCAGTAACCACCATTGGCTGGACTTCAGGTGACCCCACCTTCTCACGGTACAGATCTCGCAGCGTCCCGATCGTCGGAGAGACCGATTGTGGCCATTGCTCCACTGCTTCCGCAAGGGCTGTAGCAACGCTGACGCGAACATAGGAATTCTCGTGGTCTAACCGCATGTGTCATTGACAACGATTTGGTGGAGGGAACGGGAAGCATACCCAGATATGGAGTCAATGTGTCGAGGAAGGCCTCGGGGATATCTAACCCATTGTCCTCCCAGAGGTGTTGAGCAAGGCGGGAGTTTTGTTCGTCATCGTCGTGGGTGGCGATCAGAAGTTCGGGTGACCAGTCCAGGTCGGTCAGATCAAATGGCTACCGAACGAGTTAGAGGATTTTTTTTTGCCATAGCCACACCACGCACCTGGAGCGCTTGTAAACACGACGTCCGCACGTACACTTCTTGCATCAAGGTTCCACGAAGTAAAACCGAATTCTCCTCATGAGTGGCGTTGGCGTGAATCGCTTGTCCGATGTCGATCAACGCGAAGGACGCGTCCTTAGCGAGTCTGGGTTGTTGACGTATCACATGGATCAAGCTCTCCATGATCGACTTCCTCGGGAACGCTGCATCCGAAACTAGAAATTACTGACTCGATTAGAGTCCGGAAGGAGTATTTCAGGAGACTGACATTGTCCAGCGTGGAATTTGATCACATCGAGGGCAAGGGCGATTTGCTCGAGAGGGTCATCTTCCTCGGTGAGAGAAATACCACCTTTTAGCAGCACTTGGGTTAACAGGGGGGAGCAAAGAGAAAACGTCGCTGCATCCACAACGTTTTGTTCTGAAACCGTGCGCAGCCGATAGAGGACTCGTAAAACAAGATCTGCGACAGGTTAGCATCCCCCACATCAAGAAGGGGATAAGTGCGTGTCCTTACGATTTAGTGGCTCTTCCTGCATGTGGGAGGGGATTCCGCCGACTTCGAGGGAACGCAATATAGCAACGGCGATCCAGGTACGGGTCGATTCCAACTTCTCGGACGATGCCTCGTTCACTCTCTGACGAGTCCATCTCAGCGTAACTTCCTGAGGGTAGGGATCAGCGGACTCACAAGGAATGTGTTGAATGGTTTATCTCCAACCAAGGCTACGGAAGCTTCGGTGAACGCGTTCAAGAGAAGAATCGAAAAGGTTTGTGGGGCATAAGCGCGGAACTCTTCGACGTTCGCGGAAGAGAGGGAGTGTACGAGTTCCAGCCCATGCTCCAGTTTGGCCTTGATCCCAGAAATGCGCTTCCTGATTTCTGCTTCCTTCCGGAGTTGTTCATTGACGAGGGCTTGATCTTTCTTGGATAATGTGACCTGAGCGTTCTTCGCGTTTAACTTCTGACGAACTTCTGCCTCCCACTTCGCATCCGCGTAGCCTTTCCCCTTCTTATCCAACACATCCGGTCTCTTATTTGCGAGGACTGACGCGGTGTTTGAATATACTATCCCTCGTTTCCTACAGGAATTACGCACCGTCAACATATACGGAGCCTTCAGGGGTGCCCCATATTCCGAGGTCAGTGGGAGTGACAGCCTTCAAATCGTCACTCTCCAAGTCCGACTGAACACACTCCAGGACCTTAGGAATCACGAGGTCTGGCCAAACAAAAGTAAGAGTTCGGATAGCATTGTAGCCGGCTTCCGCAAACGGTTGAACCTAAGGCTGGTTCAGCGAGCCTCCAACGTTCATACGAACATGTCCTCCTACGTTTGAATTTGTGGCATCAAGGGCAACCTTTAACAGATCGTCCAGTTTAGATCCCACGAGTTCGCGGGGATCCACATTCGCCCTTTGGCAAATCTCGATCCAAAGAAGTTGAGAAGGTCCCGCTGGAGGGAAGTCGTCAGTACCAAGTAGGTATACGCGCCTCATTACGGCTCACAGATCCGCTTGTGATGTGCCAAGGCGACCAAATTCGTGAGGATTTGTTTGCGGACCTCGGGGTCTGTATCCGCCGGGAGCGCAGAGGACGCGGAGAGAATAGGTGACAAGCGAATCTGGTAGTCAATGGATCTCTCGGTCTCTTCTGGTACGAGTTTTGCGGGCGGCTTCTCTTCTCGAGACAGGAAAGCAACCAACGCATCGGCAACCAGTTGGTTTACCAATCCTGGTTCAGTCTGCGCGACCGATCGAAGGACAGAGTGAACTTGACTCCTGATAGCGTGAGACTTGGACTCGGTTCCCAAGTGGACGAGTAAAGACCCCGCTTGGAGACTTCGGAGAGAATTTCAGAATACTGGTCCTGAAGTTCAACGGCAAACTGCGTACCGGAGGGGTGTATTCTTTGATAGTTCTTCGGAGATAAAAGGTATCGTGACTTGGATAGCCTTGAGCAACCAAGATAACTCTTCCGCATCGGACAGTTTTTGGTAGACCTTGTCAAGAAGGAGAAAAGATGGCTTAGGGGCGGCGACCGAAAGAGACTGGATGATAGGATTTCCGGAGATGACGGAATCTGGAATCGTGATCAGTTACACTCTTTGGGCCCGGAGCAGGAGAAATTACCATGCTTTCCGCTCCACTTCAGTGGCCCAAGCAGGAGGGCGACCGCGACGTATCCCTCCAAGGGACCAGCGGCGACTCCGACTGGATTGGCTGACACGTTTTTCAAACTCGTTTCCAAAGCAGGAAGGATCGCCTTAACCAACGCGGCAGGAGCCTCAGTTCCTAGCGAATCCAAAGACCATACGGTGCCTCCAATAGCGGAGTAAAATGCTCTTCGGATCGGAGGTTTTGTATTTGCCAATTCCTTCACTATCACGTTCGTCGCAGGTGCGGGTAACACTTCGTTCGCTCGCAGCTGGTAAGAAAGGTGGGAGGAGAGAGCGGAGCTGAGAGCTACAATTGCGGGATCGCTGGTTTCCTTAGTCAAAAGGGCAGGAACCGAAGAGACGACTTCAGGCGACGTGACGGGAGATGAGGGCAGTGATTGTAGCATCGTATACAGAGCGACACGATGGTCTGGTCCACTCGTCTTCCCGGCCTTTGGGAGGCTTAGTACCTCTGTAACAGCAGTCTTCAAGTCCTCGTGCTTTTCAGCATGCTTCGAAACAATTATCTTGAACAACTCGATCGCGTTCGACCGAACGAGGGCATTACTCGACTTAGAACAGTTCAGGATTGGTGTCAGGACGCGCTTGAACGCGCCTTGTGGTAAGGAAGAGGGGTATGCACGGAAAAACTCGCAGATCACTGTCAAATGTCGATGAGAGAACGTCTGGATATTTCGCGTGCAGAGTAAACACACCAAGAAGTGAAATCTCCGGGGAGCGGAGGACCGACTTCTCAACTATAGGAAGGATGGATGATGTCAGGTCTTCTTCGGTTACAGAGGTCTCAATGAAGTCGTGGAGCGCGATCTAGGGGAGAGAATTAGCTCAGATTTGGCGGAAGTGGCCTGGGCTTACAGCTTGATGCGGGGAAATGGGTGTTTTCGACATGAAGACGGAGCCGGTGTAAAACGCCAAGACCGAAGCCTACGAAGGAGTTAGTAAGCCGAAGATCGCAAAGTAAGTCCAAAAAATTACCTTGCTTTCCGGGGTGACCCCTCTCAGGTTTTCGTCCTTACCCTTCAGCCGCAACGAGACATCAATTGCAGTCCCGATCAATGGGAGGTACGCGAAGGGCATCGATCCCGGCTTTGCCAACGTGATGGATGTATCGATGACCTTGGGGATCCATTTCGCGGCCTGGTCACTTCTCTTCAATCAATAGCAGGAACGCAAAGATGATGTTGCACCCACAGATCGCAGTGCCCTCCGTAACCTGACCCTCGTGGCCTTCGCGATACCGTGACGCGTTTTTCCGGACGAATGTAGTATCGAGTCAAGGAAGATGGCGATAACTCCAACGAGCACGTTCCATCCGCGAGTCTCGGGGAAATTCTCGTTGGCCTTCAGACATGCTGTGTAGATGACGCAACACCAGGTGAACGGGACGAAGAGGCCGGTGGTGGATCCCGACCTATCGAAGGAGATGAGTGCCTCAGCCTCGTCTGGAAACATTCTGTGCGTACCCCGGAAGGACTTGTTTTGATACTCGACCGGCCTCGCTCGCACACCATCCCAAGATCTTCTCCGTGATCGCCCCGCCTTGAGGTTGGTCACGGAGCACAATTTGTGTGATGACATCTTCAACAGCATCTCTTGACCTGGCGTCTGTGTAACGTGTGTAGACGTGAGTGAAAATTCCGAAGATCTCCAATGTCTGTGTTGCCGTCAGATCTTCCAAAGCTTCAGTCTTGTCATCGCCGTGAGCTTTGGGACCGGAGGACTCACTTTCGTCTTTGACGAGAGGCACCACCAACCCTTCGAGAAAGTCTGCTCTAGTTTTTGTGCTGCTCGACGAGAGATTCGTCTGAATGATTTGAATGCCGTTTGCCCAGTCCGCAAGGACGCGATTCTTGTCCCATTCGCCGGTTTCAGTGTTGTCAGAGCCTTCGGGGGCGATGGTGGATGCAAACACCCATTGTTCAACATCAGCTTTGCCCATCCTTACGCCGCGATCTTCATAAGACGAGACACGGAGGAGGAGCGGTGACCGAAGCGTGAAGCGCGCAGTTTGGCAAATTTGAGACCACGTGCACTAACATTCGATCGGGCGAAGTTCAACCACAAACTAAGCGCCGTCGCACCTCAAGGCCTCATTTCCCGACTCTGTGTGGATGTGCATTTATAAGTCCATTGCAGGTAAGCATATACGAGAACACTGGGATACAGGAAAACATAACGCAGTACAGTCTACTTGAAAACATACGGATAGTGGATGTCTAGGGGTACAGATGATGGATAGAGTGCACGTGCCATCGAGAACGAACTGAAAGCGAACCAACGATCTACTCGAAATCCTCGTCATCGGAATCGAAAACAGGGCCTAGAAATGCGCAGATGTAACGGGCAACAGAGTTGGGGTCTAAAGTGTCGTAATCTTCATCCTCTTCGTCGTCGTCTTCGAGCTCATCGTCGGCGAACTCAGCCTCAAACCCGAGGTCACAATCGAGGTCGTCGTCAGAACCGAAGATGTCGTCGTTCGAAGCTTCGACAAGAGGCTTAGAGGTGAAGGGTGGTTTGTGGACGAAGATGGGAGAGGGGGTGGGGGAATGAATATCGAGGTTGTGGAAACGATGGAGGGTTTGGGAGATCCTGTCTGGGTGATGCTGGTCACAGACATCCTCGACGGTGGCAACCTCGACAGTTTCGTTCCCTTGTCGGGCAGGGGATGGTGGGATCGAGAAGACGGGCTTAAACTCGTACTGAAGATGGAACGTTGTCAGCATTCAAGAATCCCTCTTAGGTTGGACAGAACAGACCTTTTTCTTTGGTGGCGACGGCTTTGGAAGTTCAGCAGGCGGGAACTCAGAGATTCTCCTCATCTCCCCCTTATACCAAACCCAACCCCATCGAACGATCGTGTCTTCGTCTTCGTCCTCTTCACTGACGGTTGAATCGGTGCCACTGCTCAACCCAACGTTCGAACATCCAGAAGATGATACCGTGCTCTTCTCCTGACGGGTGAAAACGGGTCTCTGGAAAGGAGATCGCGTGAGGGCAGATAACGATGGAGCGGTTGTGGAAGTCATCGAGAGGGGAGGAAGTGGATCGTCGAGTGGGACGCGTCGAAGGAAAAGTTCAACAAGTTCAACAAGGCACGAGTTGATCCAGCCCGAGGTTGAAAACAAGATGAAAACGTGGTCTGGGCTGTGAACCACCCCATTTTGAATCAAAATCCATTGTCGTCCAAATATGGGTGGTGTGACTATTGTTTGATTGCACCAAGCAGAACCACCCACGGGTATTTCCAACTCGCATGGCCCCGTCACCGCCGAAATGATTGTCTGCTCGCATCTAAGACGAGATGGGCTGATTCACGGCCGTCCGGTCCCCCGAGGGCGACTCGCCTGTGATGCGAGGTGGCGCGTCTTTGTGAAACGACAGGGCCGTGGGTCACCGGTGGGTGTCACCCAAACTTCGCTTCGGCGTGACTCGGCCGTTCGGATTTTGCCAAGTGGCCATACAAAAAGCCGTCAGGGTGAAAGCCCCAAAGGGGTGACGATTTGAACGCGCCAGCGGCCAGGGCTCGCGTTGTTCGGGAGGGGACTAGTTGATCCAAGTTTTGTGCGGTTTCCCACGGACCATTTCTGCACGCTGACATCTGACCTCGCGATGAAGATGCGGACTTTGAGGTCAGAGCACATTCGCTATTCCGCGCCGGTCATCATTCCAGAATGTTATTCGGATGAAGAACCTGGATGATTCTGTGAGCACATTGTGAATATTTCCCGTATGTCCAATAGGAAGTTCAACGACGAATCCATCAGGTATCCGCGTGGTTCTTGGCCTTCGACCAGAATCGAAGACTCAATTTCAGGCGTTCCATGGTGGGGACGACAAACCCAGTGTCGCGTCTGGGAGTCCCAGTACCACGCTCACGCCCACACACACTCCAACCCACCGCTCATGGGGCACCGTGATCTCACGGCGCCCGACTGTCGCTTTACCCCAGCAGGGATAGTCCTGCCTTTCACAAATCGCCACATCTCCGAGAACCATCTGGTACACTGGACGTCCTCCGGCTCACCGGGTGTCCCTATCCTCAATGAGCGATAAGATCTTTTGGATCATGATGATCCGCGTCATGATTTTGACTCCGTCTCGGTCTTCCATTCAATTGGCCGAATTTTTCACGGCCTTCCACTTCGAGCCTACCGGTCACTTACAACACATTCTCGTAACGGGATCTATTACCCATGGCTTTCATTCGGGTCATCGTTACCAGGTTGCTGCCGAAACTGAACGGGTAACTCTGTTCTTGCTCGGAATGAAGAAGGGCTCCTCCCATGATCGGGAAACCGCGGCGGACTTTCAGCCCAGACCAACTCATACTTATGGGCTTACTTCGGTAGGTCTCGTTGGCAACGATTCCCATCATTCTTTCTGTCTCCGAGCTCGCTGAATGGGATCTCTGTGTTTAGTAAAGCCGGGACTATCGGGGCGGTAGAAGTTGTATTCGGCCCCAATCATCCGGCTGATCAAGGAGGGGTCAACGGTACAGCCCTCTTTTATAATATCAGCGCCACCCACAGTTATCTAGCCGCTTATCAGCTACATCCTCTCCTATCCGCAGCCTGCGAATTATCAGCGGGCGCCTCGTGTGGTTGAACTTCGGTTGCTATAAATCCCCCCTCGAGAGGTGGTTGAACTTCTTCGCGCTCGTGTGTTGACGCTCAAGGCGACGCAACTTTCACCTGCGACAACCCGGGACACGACAATGGCGCGTATCTACCCACCAGCACAACCTCTACTTTGTCGAGCCACGTCTCGGGCGGGGAGGATACTATGATCTCAACAGTTGAACTTCGAGGACGACCCGGATCTTGCGTGTGACCGACCGACACCTCTTCGTACAAATCCGCACTTCTTGCGTATCCCCGCAGAGTTCCGGCCTCCTTTTTCACCGGAACTGCGATGACCTACAGATTGATCACTCCAGTCAAGATTCCAATTCTCCCCTCTCCAGTTTCACATGGCAAAGGCTTCCACCGAACCGGCACCCGGTCAAAGAGCGTATGGGGGTGCAAATTATGCGAAAAATTCACGATTAAGGGATGATGGTGTACAGCCATTATACGAGGGATATACTATGGTAGATAGACCAATAAACAAGAGCCACTGATGAACCGATAAGCGACCTTTCGCTGATTGGGAGCAGGTTGGTATCAAAGCAACCACCAAGGTCAAAGCACAGACACAAGGAGCCGACCCGAAGAAGGCGTGGTACAAAGGCATGCGCGCTAAATCGTCCAGTGAACTTGGAAGAGACGCAGGAACAGGAGGCAGGGGATGGAGGCTAGCAAGTGCAGGAGTCGACAAGGCGGCCGTTGGAACCAGTGGGAGATGCGGTGGAACCAGGGAAAGCAGCAGACTTAGAGGATTGGCACAGGAAGTCAAAAGCGGTGCGTTGGGGTACACGAGGCGGGTGCAAGGGAGTAGGTGGCGCTCTGGAGACGTTCCTTTGTGCTTGACGTGGTGCGGATTTCGGATCCCAGGTGGTTCCGAACGCAGATCGTGAGCGACGATGGACTGACCCGGCGCTGCTAGGCCCACGTGTAGGGGAACCGAAAGACGGGACTCCCGCTGTTACTGGATCAGCGAAAGGCAATAAATAAGGGTCACCTGGAGCAGCTTACGATTAGTGGCAAAGGCCTCTGACATCTCCACGTCCTTCACCTCTGGGTGGAACACGACACCGTCCATCGGCACTACATCCGAGATTCCCTGCGGACGTGAGGCGCCTTTGTTCGCAACCTCCGGATGTGGGACGTCCTCGTAGACCTTCATGGGCGTTGCATGTTCAGCTGTCGAGGGGCGTACTGTGACAGAGTGAATCAGCGCCACAGGAGAGGACGTTGGAGTGCTTGCAGGAACGAATGCCGGCACACGACCACGAGTAGGGGTTACAGTGGAGTGAGCAGAGGACAAACCAGTCCCAAGGCTCAGGCTAGCAACCTGGGAGACCAACTCGTTGATCTTTCGGTCCTCGTAAGGGAAGGAATACGCATCATCATCTTGGTCCTCCGGCTCGAGCTCCTCGTCTGAACTGTCCTCAATGATGTGTGGAGAGCTTCTTAGAACAACCGTAGTACCGTTATTCGACCTCGCGGTATCCGTCTTCTGAACCAGCGTGTATTGTCGAGGAGTATCGTGAAAGGAGAGGGGCGCGCCGTTTGTGAGGGGTTTTTCGAGGTTGCTAGCGGGCCGCCCTACTCCCAAACCATTAGTACCCACCTGACCCGAACGTACCATCCCTTCTGCACTGCTAAACGGCGATGGCGATCGCTTGACGCCGGCACCCTGTACAGACAATAGAATATCTGCCAGTATTCTCTCGACATCGCCTACTCCCATCGATGTTTCGAAAGGGTCTACATCACTTTGGCCACTTGCAGCCACACATGGATCGAGGAACGCGGAGGATATGGGCGTAGAAGGATCTGGGGAATTCGCTAGCTTCTAAGTGAGAATCCCCCCAGTAGAACGGAAGAGGGAACAAGACACACGCGGGGACAAACTAGGAGTCGAGAAGGGAGAGGAGGAGCGTTCTATAGACGGAGCGTGTTAGCGGTATCGACGGGTAGTGTAGAATACGAAACGTGATAACCTGGCGTAGTATTTCGTGAAGAATTGAACGAGACGGCTGTAGCTACGCATCAGAGCTATGGTCACATAACAGTGCAGAGACAGTGAGGACTCACGATCGTACCCGGACCCCAGCGGTGGAGCTGGCGTAGGAGTGTCCGGAGTGGCGGGACTAGCGACGAGGGGACGGAAGGGGTTGAGGAACAGAACACTGTCACCCTGAGCCAACGTTTGTCCCCTGAGTTGCTTCTCTCGAACGTGGCGTGGAAGTGTCGCAATCCTCCTCGCATGAATAGGAGTCTCACTGAAATCCAACCCTTCAGGGTTTCCAGGGTCGCCGAATGGCTGAATCGTAGCGGGCGTTTAGGGGAGAGGGTTGAGTTGACCGGTTACGACTCACGGTGGTGGAAGGCATGAAAACCCGAGAATAGACTGCAAAAGAACAGAGGACAGCGGGATTGAAAGCGGGGGCTCGAAGGTTGGATAGCGGGGGTGGGTGATCGAGCTAGAGGCTGGTGTGGGGAGAGACGCGCACAGTGCTTAAGTAGTCATCTAGAAAGGGGCTGGAGTCCAGAGATAGTGTGTTTCTCTGAAAATGGATCGTTTTCTCTCCAAAAATACCATAGTCGGAAGCAACCTTCCGCTGACGTCACAGTCGTAGATCAGGGTGAAGCGAACGTGGGAAGTGTCGGTCGAGGCCGACTTCCACCATCATCATCAGCTTGGCCGCCCGCCGACGCTGTCACTTATTCCACCGCGGGTACTTTACTGCTGTTTGCGAAAGTAATTTGCGAACATTATTCAAATCGATCACCCGAAGCCAGCGCATTCAAGTCTCCGCAATCCCCCTCTAATCTGGTCTTAGAACCGTCAAAGGCACTGACTATCGTCGCCAATTAGCAGCGCTATCGGGATAAGGCCACTAAATTCGAATTTGGGTTTTTACTGATAACGATGGTGTTCGTCGGCTTTGACGTAGGCTTCTTGGCGTACGATGCGCTTCGGGAAGGCTGCGGAGTGGTGTGGAATTTGTCGTTAGCAGATTGTACGCGGGCTCCCCGCCGACATCCATCGAATCGTCCCAGCCCCTGCGGACCTGTGTATATCATCTTCCTCGCGTTCCCTCCTCTGCTGTTCTTTCCAACTCTTCACCCTATCAGCCAGTCGACCTTCGACCGTCCAGAGTCGTGTGCCGTTCGGTTGTTGGGTGGACGCAAACCCATCGACATACTTGGTGACCATCATACCGGAGCGCAGCACCCGAATCCACCTGTTGTCCTGGTCGCTGGTACGGGGAGACCGTCCTTCGCCGTCGTCGTCATCCTCAATGATCCCTTCGCTAACTTCCTCGCCCTCCTTCACGCCAAGGACAGCAGCCTCGTTGATACGACCATCGGTGTCCCTGTTCCAGAAGCCCCTCTCGTAGAGCTTTCGTCCACTCCAGACCATCCCCCTCAGACAGGCATCCTCGGGAAGGGGGGAACATCCGGCGGTGATGATTGACGGCTCACTTGAACCCACCACCTCGGTTGAAAGCTTGATGATGGATCTCGGCACGCTGCTCAAGAAGACCGCGAGTTCGCCCCACGGGATGACACGCTCAAAGATGGGCCAATGGTCACTCTTGATAGCCGTCGACACGAAGGTTAGGATGACCGTTATGTAAGGGTTCAGCGTGTCCCTCTGGAAGGGGGTCCTACGCATCGGTTGGGAAAGAGCTTCAGAGAGCATGGAAAAGGCAAGTTGAAGAGAATGTTTCAGATGCACAGGTAAGTCGCCGTCCTGGTCAGTATCGACCCTCGCGATTGCTGGGGAACGGGTGACCTCTTCGGCATCAACGTCCACAATATCAGAGTCCTTTCGCTCTTCTTTCTCGAAGGAAGTACGAGATTTCAGTAACGGGGAGATCGTGGGGACAATGCCGCCGATTTTCTTGAGCACAGCCGTCGGATGACCGTACTCGAGGACGGAACCGATGTTAATTACAGCCATCATCATCCAATCTCGCTCCTCAATCTCTTCGATCTGGAGCCGTTCCAGGAGCCTTGAGAGCATAAGCTGGAAATCGTCGAGTTGGATTTTGGTGAAGAGCATCCCATGGAGTAGGATGAAGAGGTCGGATACGTGAGCTTCCGGGGAAGAACGGCGCAGCTGATCAGACGGTACCCATAGCGCAAGGATGGACTCCCGGGCAGCGGTAAAGGGTTGGACTGTTGTCATGCTGCGGAGCGAATGTAAGCGTGTGAAGCGAGCTGCGGAGGCCGGAGCGTACCTTTTGATAAAGTGATACAAACCCCTTAATTCCCCGCCCTCACCAAATTCCTTACACAAAAGACCCATGTAGTGATGCAGCCTGCCGGTTCCGGGGCACTCGATAAGCTCATTCGAGTACCATTCCATGGCAATGTTTCTCCACCTCTCCCGATCCGGCAGGAGCTCCATCGCTCTCGCAGCTTCGGTGCCGACGCTTGAATTGTTGCCCTTGAATAAAATCGAAATATCACTGATTTTGTTAGCTTTCGTATCGTCTGCACTGATCGACGTAGTGACGTCATTAGAAGCATCCACCACTTGAGACACAGCTGATTGAGTCAGGGAAGCGGGGTGGGATGTCTTGCTAGTCGCGGGCTCCGGTGCGGCCATCCGATACCGTGCGAGGTTGCCAAGTGATTCAACCCAGCTACTTCGATAGACCGACAAGTTCTCCTCCTCGAAAAGGCACGAGTAGAATATATAGGCGTAGTGGATGAAATCTTGGAGGTGTTCAAGGGCGACGATCGAATTGTTGGAAGTGGCACAGCGACGAAGGTTCTCGAGCGGGCGATGGAAACCATTTAGCCAGAGTCGCATGATGAGGTTGTACTTTTCGGGGACAGCCCTCAGTGACAATGGAGCGTTGTGGGCGAGAGTTAGCCGCAACAGGTTATGAATCATGTCTGCAAGTCTCCAGTGGGCGTCAAAATAATTCTGTCAATTCGAGGTAGCACTTGAACCCACTTCTTGTGATTCTCGAGCACACTTTTCCACCTATCACTTTCCGTATCGTCGTCCTTCTTTTCCTCGCCCTTGAGCAGCACCCTGGGTTCGTCGAGGATTTCATCCCTGTCGTCACGAGATGCCTCGGCTTCCAAGAGAGAGATCTCACGATACAGCCGTCTAAGCTCTGCGGAAGGGACGGTGCCCGCAGTCTCCGATCGGGGTTTACCCTCAAAAAACGCTGAGGAAACCGAACCGTGCGTAGTCACGTATCGAGTAGAGGGATTACTCTCGTTCCCGGCGTACGATTGAATAGAAGAGATTGTGGAGCGCCGTGATGGGTATACCTTTGACTTCTCAATTGGTCGGGTAGACGAGTCTGCACTGTCCCCAGGCTGCATGAAATAATGAGAGGTTGAAATTTCTTGCAGTTGTGGGCCTTACCCCACGCGTCACAGTTGGCTGTGCTACCCGCCTGCCGACTACCACATGGTATACCTCGACAGGGTCAGGATAATGGTATTCTGGGCGTGAGGGAGGTCGAGATTTTGTTGGTGCCACCCTATCTGTCGCTCTGTGTTCGATTTTACCGCGTTCATACAAGGGAATGGGTGGGGTAACGCTAAGCGGACCGACGGACAGCGGGTTCGTCGACGGTTCTACTTGGTATCCGATCGTTCCCACTGACAAGGCTGTGAGCTCCTGGGTGACCCGCTGGTAGTGGAAACAAACCTCCATCCCAACCCACTATGATTCGTGGCCGCTTCTCGATTAGTCGGGTGGACAAGTCTGCACTGTCTCCAGGCTGCCTGGAAAATTGAGTTACTGCGATTTCCTGCGTTTGTGGGCCTTACCTCACGCAATTGTGCGATGTCTTGATGATGGATGAGGGCAGAATCAACGCTAGAGTTCTAACGTAGGCGGATTAGAGACCCCTTGACGTTTCTGGCGTTCTAGTTTCCAACTCGCCTGGAAAATGTAATCCGCGATCGTATCAAATTCGTCCTCTTCGTCCTACGGAGGGTAGATCAGAAAGTGAAAAAGGGAGGAAGGCGCGCAAAGAACGCACTGGAGTAGTATTATGGATGCCAATATCAGGTTCAGAGCCAACGCTGGTAGCTGAGCTGCTGCCACCATCCCCGTTGTTGTCAAACAGAATTGGCGCGATGTCTGAGCCTGAGTCCGACCCATATTCTATCTCAAGCGGGGACCCTCCGCCGTGGCTGCCCCCCAAACCGGGGCCATGGGGGCCTGTAGCAGTGTTTGCGACCTTGTGGATCCCAAGCCTCTTGCGTACAGTATAGTAACGGATAAAGACACATTGGTGGTACTCATCCGAAACCGTTTCAACAGAAATGTTGCCAGAGGACGCTGAGTCCACAGTTTTTGTAGCGGAGGAAGGGCGAAGTGGCTGTGGGCCGCAGTTCGTGTGAACTACTCCCGGTGCGCGCCACGTACCCCAAGGGTAGGAGTCCCCAGGAGCTGAAATTGTGAATTCTGCCATAAGGTCATCGCCGTCGTTGGAATAAGACATCATTGCGAAATCTCCGGTCATGTCGACGCCGGTGACAAGGACTGGCTTAATATCTTTAGGGTGCCCACGCTCGCGGGCAAAAGCTACCCAAGAGTCATAATGCTCTTTCGTATATTCTTCAAACGCCCGCCCAAGTTTAACGTCTTCCCTGTTTATCGGGTGCTTAGTCAAAAGGGCGGCGCCTTGACCTCTTGTGAGCCGGAACGAGGTGGTGGAGTTGGGTTCAAATAACCTGGAGTACACGTCAGAGGTTCTGGAGGAAACAGATGCAACAAACGTACGGGTTCATCGATGCTCCGAGGCGAGTTTGAATCCCTCGAACGGTGTTCGTGGGGAAATAGCCGGGCGACCGAGGTTGGGTATTGAAAGTTAGCCCAATGTCCAGCTGCTTGAAACCGCATGGAACATGGACGCCCATCTCCCTCCCGCCAAGCGACCAACCAGCCGAAAACAAAAAATGGAAGCGGCCTCTGAGAATATACCCCACATCTCCTAGCTGGATACGTTTGGAGTCAGGGAGTGGGGCAGGCTCCCTGGTGAACGCATGCGTTCAGGTGGGGTCGCAAAGGAATCCAGAGGAACTGACCACAAAGCATCTCCACGGTTAAATCGAGACATTTGCCTAAGACAGGTCGGCTCAAAGCTTGGGCGGAAACGTTACTGGGACCCACCCTTTGTATATTTCCCATTCCCAACATGATCGTTTTGAGGACATTGGTAGCGGTGAGTGGGAGGGGTCGTGGGCGGCGTGAGGGGGAGGTGGCTGGCGTCAGAATAGCGCTGCTCCCCCAAGCTTCGGCTGCGGACCGAGAGCATAGGTTTTGGGAGGGCATGTGTTCCGTCAACCCAGATATTGAACACTGGAATTACGCGACTTTTGAATTGCAAGACAGGGAATAGACTCTAGATCCATATACTGTACCCACGGGCCACGGGTGACCAGGGTCTTGTGGTTTAAATTCTGGACGCTTGGCGCGAAACCTTATTCTCATGGGTATTTGAAATTATTTTCCCCCATTTTCCCTTTTGGTCGTGACAAACGATAACCCAAGTCGGAGGTCACGTTAAGTGGTGAATGAGTCGAACGTCCCGTCGGGAACTCAGGGCAAGAGCTTATGTATCCTCATTCGTTGGTTGGAGTTGATTTCAATTGGAGGCAATCGCACAAAATCGCCCGCAAAGATAATGTTCACACCTCCGACTCGATGGCCCTCCCCTTTGCCTTGGTGAGCGCACTGCTGTGTTGTGCAGTATCTCACATCCAATCATCGATACCTCATCTACAAACAGGTGACCTGCACCATCCGATTTCGCCGCAAGGTCTCTTCTCGTTTTCGCGCTGGCTTTCCCTCCCGATTCATTCATCAGTAGCAGGGCATGGGGTGCTGCACTGCCAGGGAGAAGATTTTTTTTGGACTGGTGCTCGTTCAGTGACACAACTGCTCTCCTTACGGCCATAACAGGACACTGAGAACCCACTCAATTATTTTGGCAGGGAATAACTTACGAGGACTTTCGCAATCCCAGTGGGGTTGTGCGAAACGCTCTAGAAGAAAAAATCGAACAACACCGGCCAGGACAGTACTATGCTCGGACACTTGGTCACGATCGCTCCCCGGATGATATACCAGGGAATCTGGTAGGTATCGGACCTCGCAGGGGGAGCAAAAAAAGATACGAGAACAAGTGGACGCATGCGTGAGGAAGAACCACGTCCGTTCCGCGATATCTGAGCGCCACTTCTCCATTTTTCTCAACACTACAGATATCGTGTTTGAACACAGCGCGTCGCGCAAACGTTGCGTCACCAAGAGGAGGCAGGTACCAATCAGGCCGAGGTTTGCAGTGATGGTGCACAAGGTCCAAGGCCAAACAATGAAACAGAGTGGTTGTTGACCCTGCTGGTCGTTCGGGCACGGAGCAGCCTTATGTGGTGGTTTCCAGAAGTTTCTCACTTGCCAGGTTGATTGTCCCGCGTGATTTTGATCCAGTGGGACAAATTACGAAGCAGCGATCCGAGGACCTGAGGAAGGAGTTCTCAAGGCTAGAGGGCTTGAGACTACGTACGACCGTCAGGTACGGGCCAGGGGATCACGGAGTTGAGGCGTGTGAAGATTCGCGAAATGGTGGTGTTTCTAACAAACGGAAGGGGGGGAAGAACATGAGTCGCAGCTGAAAAGTGTGAATAGGCGGTCGTGGGCCCTGCCGCTCGCCGGGGCTGACGCTTATCACGAAATAAGTGATGAAAAACGTCCAGAAGTTTTCGCGATCTTGCTGACGACATCAGCAAAGAGTCGTCGGAAAGACGCGGTGCGCGTAAGACAGTCTCTATCCACAACGCATACGAAGAGAAATGAAAATCATCTTAGGAAGACTTCGAAGCATCTACGTACTATGAATTTGCGGAATAATTCTCGACCTTGATGTCGTTCAGACCCAACTCTTCGTTCTGATCCCAAGACCGGTCATATACCACGGTCTCCATATTTGGATCTGGGTCAGGAGCGTACAAATTCTGCAGGTACGAGTTCGCCAAGGGGTCATCCAAGATCAGAGTGAACGGCCGTTCGGCGTTTTTTACCTTGCACAACGAGTTCAGAACAAAAGCGGAACGGGGGGGCAAAGACGTTGACTCACAGCCTTCAGGTTTGACAGGAACGTCTCAAAATTGGACCTGTCACCCTTGTCCGCCGAATCACCAGCAAATACCTTCTCGGACAATTCTTCGTATACCTGGTCTAGGATTCCCTCCAACGTCGTGAACCTTCCACCGAGCGTTCCGGCCTGTAATACCAAGTCTATCTCTGGTATCGAAAGCCCACAGGTTTCACTCTGCGGAGAAATTGGTAAGTTTTCGTGGGGAAATGTTCCATCGTACCTTGAGGATATCTCGACTAAGGTCTTCCCGGTCCTCGACCTTAAGAATGATCTTCTTCCCCTTCTCCGAGATCGCAGATCCGGACTTCACTTCGTTGTCTCGATAACCGCAGGCGTCACAATTTGTCGACATGATGAAGATGTCCTATAGAGCGTAAGTGTACAAGCTGGCATCGAACTCAGTCAATATGATCTCTCACCTTGAAATACGGGATGTTGACCTTCTTCATCAACGTGTCCAGAGGTCGACTACAGCTCGAACATAAGCCAGGGAACACAAGAATTTCGTCATCCTTGATCTCTCCGGCAGACTGCTCGGTCATCGCTTGGTCAACGGCCATTTTCATCTTCTTGATAGCATTCGGGTCCGACTCAGCGTCGGCGTCATCGGGGGCGGCGATGCCAAGGGCAACGTTCTGGGCATGCGTTCGGGCGTACGTCCTGAGATTCCACTTGGGGTCGGCCGTACTCCCCAAGAACTCGATAAACGAATTTCCGGCAGGGTCATCCAGTTGAACCGTGAATGGGGTAAACGCATGGTTCTCCTCCTTCAGTTCTTTCGATCCAGTCGCTTCTTCACCTCCCCCCTCGTCGTCACCCAGCACCGCCCTGATGCCGTTGATGATGGATTGAATCTTCGTGTATGCGTTCTCGTCTTGGTACCTCCGTAGTGGTTGGTCAGTAGAGAGGTCTGCGGCAATATCCCGAATGAGACCCTCAACGGTGGTGAGCTGGCCGCGAGAAGGAGGGATTGTGAGTTCGTATTGGGGTATCGTGACAGAACACGAGGCGGATTTGACGAGTTGTCGGTTGAGATCCTCATGGTTAAGGATCCTGGCAGTATATACCGTACCTTCCGCTGTCCGAGAACAAGATATAAGTGTTGTCACGAACCCTTCACTGAGCGGGCGTACGTCGTATAGATCCTGCGGATTGGATCTCGTTGTTCGAGGTCCCACAGTGTTCACACCGGAACGACATAATGATCACCTCCTTGAAGTAAGGGATCGTCGTTAACAGCAACTTCGTAACGCCCTACACTCAACCGTCCGAATCAATGAGCAAAACCTCTTCCAAGGCCCATTCGATCCCTTACCTGCTCCCTACAATTCATACACAAGGACTCGATCTCCTCCACTGGTCGATCTTCGTCACCTTCCTCCGCCTGTCCTACGAGATCCTTGTCTTCCAAACCATCCGCCTTTTCCGCAACTTCGCCGATCTTTGGGAAAAATTCGTTGGACTTTGACTCGACCATTTTCACTGACGCTGTGACGACGGGCTATGAACTGCTTGACCGAAAGAAGACCGTGGGGAAAGCGGATCTGAAATGACCCCTGAAACCAGATTTCCTGCCGGAGTTGGGAAATTTTTGAACGGCAAGGCCACCTCCTTTACGGCAGTGAGATGATTGTCGCAAATGAACCGGCAAATAGGGATTAGGGTAAATTTGACATGGGTGATCTCTATCTACACTTAAGCGACCTCTTCAACCCAGCAGCAACGGCTCCCTCCATCATTTTCCTCGTCTCAGTGGCAGCTTCGGCAAGGTAATGACCCATCTCCTTCGTCCTACAACTCAAGCTCGTGCTAGTTCAGCGAAATATAATCATCTCCAATGGAGTACGAGAGGTCGTAACCATCAGGAACGACCTCACCGCTAGTAGCCCCAGCCATCTCAGAATTTCGACGAGAGCTGAGAGGTAGATAGCACCCTCCACCTGAGGGTTTATGGACGCTGTATTTCTAACATCAAGATGGATTGGATCACAGTACACAAACAGCTGCAGAGTTACATGGTCACAGTACGGTCTCTAGTAGGTAATAATTAAATGGTGCGACACAAAGAACAACAAAAACGGAACCAGGAAATGACAAAAAAACACGAAGGTGTCATTCCGTGGTCGTGGCCGTGGTCACGGTCATGGTCATGCTCGGGTGGTGCTTGGGGTTCGAACAACTGAGGATGCAGAAGATGACACCCGCTTGTGCCCCTTCTGTAAATGGTTCGCCTTAAACCTTTCCTTCCAGAGCGACCCCCTGGTCCAGTACCAGCCACGAGGTCGTGTACTCGTGGATTCGAGTTCCAAAGGCTCAGGCCGATGTACGGAACCGTTGGTTTGTAGCGGAGGGACGCCCTTCGCCAGCGGTGCGTCCACGCTCGTCCGATTAGATTCTATCGGTCCCCCGACCCCCGGTTTCGGATGCTCTCGCTCGGTCCCCATCTTCATCTTCTTGTCCGGCGTAACGGTCAAGAACGTCACCAGGTGCTGCCACAAGTTGTTGCCACTAAGCGTGTTCTCCGGCATGATATCTGCGATCATCGCCAGCTGCCGAGCCTCCCATGTATCTCTCCTGGAGACGATGCTGCTCGGTGGTGGGTGCTCGTCCTCGTCCAGTGCCCAAGACCAGTTCCAGCTGCCAGCAGTGAATTTCTGGAAACGGGGACTATCGAGGACGTCTTCCCCGCTGTCGGACTTCTCCGTTGCCTTCCGTAGGTACGACTCGAGATGGCCTAAAGATTTATCCCCCTCCTTGTGTGCGAGCCTCAGGTTGCGGTCACGCTCCTTGCCGATCCTTTTAAGAGTACTAGAGAACTTGGCGTCAAACTTGGCCTTTCCTTGGAGGTATCGACGAAGCGAGTGTTCAGAGACCACCCCAACGGCGTCTGCCACGACCTGTAATGCGGCCAACTCAGTCTCAGGCTCCAAGGGTCGAATGACTCCCCGGATCGAGACTCTCTCCCGGATGAAGTTTGTATCCTCCTGTGTCGATAAGTTACGATACGTTGAGTCACAGGGAGGGGGTATAACTTACGAAACCGGCTTTATAAACCGAGGGATAATCCCCTGCGCACCTCTCTCCCGGCTCCTTCACCGCTTCGAACCGCGGCCCGGCGACGTCGTCGGTGAGCTTCCTGCTTGGCATCGGCACCTCGTCCGGAGTAGACTTCCTTGCTAACATCAGCGACCACCGCTTCCCGCCCGGCTTCGCGCTCCTGGCGGATCTACTCGAGCTGAGCGAAGGGAGCGACCTCGCATCTCTGAGTGACTTCGGGGAACCGTCCTCTGTCTCGGTTTTGGGCTGCTCGTCCATCACGGGCACCTCACTCGCCTTGTCCTGCCCCGCAGGAAGAGACCCACCGCCCACCACCTCAACTTTACCCACCACCTCTACCCTGACGTCTTCCTTCTCAACCTTCCCAGTAGAATCCACGCTGGCCTTCCTAACCTCCTTCTCGAGCCCCTCGCTCTTTGCCTCTTCCTTGACCTCCGTCGTCTCACCTCCGGCTTCCTCACCCTTGCCCTCCCCCCTCAACTTTTCTTTCTTCCCATTGGCAAGCTTCTCCTTTGAAGCTTCCTTGTCCGAGCCCTGTTTCTCCTTGTCAGACTTCTTGCCGGTCCTGGACGCCCTCCTTTGCAATAAAGAGTCCTTTCCCCCTCCCCACCAGCTCGCCCTGCGCCTATTCTCGGTCAACATGTCCCCATCCTCCTCCGGCGGACTCGTGAAGAATGATCCACCCAAGAAACTCCTGTGCAAGGGCGATTCTGGCCTGTCCGTGGGTGAAGGAGGTCCAGGACTGATGGTCCGCACTCCGGTCGCGAACCGACAGAAGTCTGCGATAGCTCGGAAACAATACTTCGCGGGGGTGGTGAACGCGAAGAGAATGGGCAAGACATGCGCGCACCCATCGTAAACTTGGAGATGGACTTTCGGCGGAGTAGGGTATTTTGCTGCATTCTCCATGATCTTAGGATAGAGTCGTTTGACCTCGGCTGAGATGGGGTACTTGGATGGGTTCGCAGCTCGGTGAGCTCTGGAACATGCGTGAGCGGCAAAGGAGAAGAATGCGGAGAGAGAGCCCACGTGTAGATGATCTCATCTCTCAAAACCTCCTGGTCACCAGCGATGAAAAACAACGGGGGAAGCCCCCCTAGGTACGCTCCACAATGACTTATGAGTGGATGGGATATCAGATTGTTCGGCATGTAAAACTGGATTTGGCTGTCCACGTGGAGAGTTTCCCCACCCGTCACTTCTAGAACGATCCTCTGGTCCTGTCCTTCGATAACATCTGGAGTTGGTGTGAAAACGCCCAAAGCTGCTCGCCTGCCTATTTCTGCGACCTGTTCAAAGGCTGTAGGCTCATCCCTGGGAGGTGGTGGGCGACCTCTTGAGCTGAGGAAGGACTTCAGCCGGCCTTGGTCATCGAGCCCAGTGACCCGTCGGAGACGAGACCGGATCCCCTTACGGAGATCATCGGATTCTACGTTCGTAGGAGGTGGCCACAGGATACTAGGTTTATGCATCGACAGACCAAAATAGGGTATAACGTCCTGCGGACAATACTCAGCACGTTGTCGGTGAGGGACCCGCCAAGACTGGGACTTACTGTTTCTGTGTTCGCATGAATTGAGGGGAACGAATGGCTGAGATCGCACCAAGGCGAGATCAGCACGCCTCCCCCACACTGCGGCAACCCTGAGTCCCTAATGACTTGCAGCGTGGCGAGGGCCAAACCCCCACCAGCCGAATCACCCATGATCACGATATGTTGGGGTTTCACAGGTTTGTGCTTCGCCTCAGGGGGAGGTCGAATGAGATACAGATATGCGGCTAGGGCATCCTGGATTGCGCATGGGAATGGATACTGTGGACTGAGGCGGTAACTGATGGCTGAGAAGATTGGCGTTAGATAACGCACGTGAAAATTAAGAACGTAATACGGGGATGCAGGATAAGCGGGTTGTGGCAGTCGCAATGAAGTGTGGAATGAAAGGCTTGACGGGAAGGATGTGACTTACCAAATACACGTCCATTGATCTTTCGAGCGAACCGCTGGATGCTGTACCGCTCCTGGTCTACGCTCCCGAAGTAGTACCCCCCTACGTAACAAACACAAGGAAGGCCAATTAGTGAACGAGGGTTACGCATGGGTTGGATCTAAATTGTGACTCACCACCATGAAAGTAGAGGATGCACCTTTGCTCGTCCATCTCTGGAGTGTAACCGGATTCGGAGGTATCATCCGTGGAGGCAGAATCTGCCGCGGTGGACTGCGGCGCAGACTTTTTCCTCTCCTCCCTCCTTTCTTTACTCTTGTCCCTGCGTTCCTTGGACTTGGCACGTTTCTTGGCTTCTTCCCAGTCCTTCTTTGCCACGATCCATTCCCCATCGACGCTGGAATACCCGTGAATGAATTCCTTCATGAACGGTTAGATATAATGCCGCACCCATTAACGCCGCGAATTTGCCACCATTTCGTCCCGCCGACAACCTTCTTCGTAACGGATTCTCCACCGAGAGCATCAATAAGGTACTCCGCAGCTTGATCGCAGCATGACATCGGGATGACAACGCGCAGGACTCTAACCCATGGTGGGGAAGGCGTCCTCGTGTTTGAAAATTGTTGTAATTCTTCGACGGTGTGGCTGAATGGGAGAAAGGCGGGACGTCCTTTAGCTGTTGTCCAAGGATGTCGAGTCGACCTAGGCGATCGTCCTACTTACCGGGAAGCAGTAGACAAAAAATCCTGAGGGCCACATCCAATGATGGGGAGATAGGGTTGCGCGGATCAGCAACGGGTGACAACGAGGCACAGCCAAGACAAAGGGCGGATACACGCGACCTACGCAAATCGCGCGCGATGGACGGGAGGTGGGGGAGGACACGCGCGATGCTCACCTTCACAATGGTAAATGCCTGGTCGTACAACAGTTCCTCCTTCCTCAGGTTGTTATTTAGCATCGATCCGTCTTTCCCTGCGTCGTGAGCGACCCCATCGGAGGATGTGGTGGCGGGTATCTTCTGCGAGACCTTGAGCCGCTCAAAATAGTGTTTGACGAGGGTTTCGAGGACGAGGGGCCCCAGCTTGAGACCAGCGGAGCCGGTGAGCCCGTTGAGGGACATGACGGTGGGTGGGCGTCAGGGAACAAGAGACGGGGAGGTGCGGTCTCGGGGGATGTACAGTGGCTTTAAGTTCCAATCCATCTGTTAACGGAAGGTCGTGCTCCCCATGGGTCAGTATTTTGAGGGTTTACCGGATTTCGAAGATTATGCACCGCTTGGCCCTGACCCTGACACATCCGGTCGGCCGTGGTCTGGCCGTGGTTCACGGCTTGGACCAAGGGTTCGGATACCGCTTATCAGGATCCCGTTTGTTTCTCCCAAACAACGCTTAAGCAGTACAATAAGAGGGTAAAACATACAGGTCCGTGGTACAAGGGGATCTATCGGTATGTGGTCGAATCTTTCAGTCTCCACCGTTGAAGTGGCCCCCACCACGAGGCTGAGGGTGGCCGGCTAGATGAAACCCTCTGATCAACTCCACTTGGGCTTGGCTTTCTGAATGT
>Ga0307511_10000198_pt1 | contig 60159 bp, 68 predicted proteins | sample 13_EM_MG_FD_200266 | JGI IMG/M metagenome (GOLD analysis project Ga0307511, IMG submission 200266) | Populus trichocarpa ectomycorrhiza microbial communities from riparian zone in the Pacific Northwest, United States - 13_EM | ecosystem: Host-associated > Plants > Roots > Unclassified | place... | reverse complement strand
GTAACCATTGTTGAGCGAGAGTTAAAGAGCGGAAAGATTTGAAAGTTACACTAGGGTGATCCCGCGCCTGTTACAGGAAACTGACTCGGATCAGGTCCTAACTAGAATCTACACATTTGTTCCCCACCTGAGCCTGGAACTGCAAGCGATCGGTAACGGCGTGTGAGTAGGTCGAAAGTCGGTCTGAGCTGGAACGACACGTACATCTTCCCAAGATGTACAGACCGTGTCCCCGTCGCGACCGCCCTTGACTGCATAGTACAGGGAACGGGGCTGGGACCAGTCCATAGTTGTGAATTAAGCAGTCGGAATTCACATCACGTGCTCGACACGCCCACCCACACTTTCTCCAGCGACGTTTGTTCACGCCGCAAGCACAGTACTCAAAAAGCGCTCGGCAACAAGCCAGGGACCGTCCATATGGCATCACCCTCTGGGCAATCGAGCCTCCCCGCCTCACCCCAGCCGAATGCGCTGGAAAGCGCCCCTATTCCCACACACAGTCCCTCCGCCCTTGCGAACCCTCCGTCCACCTCCACATCTCAAAGAAACTCGCCAACAATCATCTCTGACGACAAAGGTGGGAACGATGACGCCGGGGAGGACGGGGGACCCGGCCCAAGCAGTAATCCAACCCAGCCCCTAACACAGCAACAGCCCCCGGGCTTAGCTGCTTCCCCCTCAGTCGTCCTCGCCGATACACCTGTTGTCACTCCACACAATGGGCCTCCGCCTCTCACCCGCTCTCGCGAGCAAGATATGACGAAAATCTTGCGGGACGTCTTCATGTTCACTCACTTTCGACCGAACCAACGAGAGATAATAGAAGCGGCGTTGGACGGGAAAGATCTGTTAATCTTACTGCCTAGTGGCAGCGGGAAGGGCCTTTGTTATCAGCTTCCAGCCGTCTGCACAGCTGGGACTACTCATGGCATGACGGTCGTGATAAGCCATCTGAGCATCAAGGACCAGGTTGACGAGTTGAAACAGAAAGGCGTTGATGCGGTGAGCGCCACATCTGGTGACGACTTGCCATCTACGCTTTCGCGACTCAGGGGGAGTGGAAGGAAACCTCGATTGCTTTACATCCCACCCGAACGGTTGCGTCACAGCGACATGATGACCATCATCACCCAACTTCACCAGGATGGGCAGTTGGCACGGTTTGTCATCGACGAAGCGCAATGTATCTCAACGTGGAGCCGTGATTTTCGCGTGGAGGTAGGGATTTAGTCCCATCCCTGTATCCTATATTGAACATACCATCCAGTCCCGATCCCTGGGCCAGCTGAGGAACAACTATCCAGGTGTCCCGATCACGGTGCTTACTGCTATTGCTGACCAACCAGTCCGGGACGATATATTGGGATGGCTTGGTATCCAGAATAAAGTGGCAACAGTGTCTGAGTCAAAATTGTGGTCGGTACTGGAATGAGTTTGCTTCAGTCAGAGTCTATGTAAATGTAGCTTTTAGCCGCCAATTCCGCCTCGAAATCCCATGCTTGTTTCTCATGCTCAGCATTTTGTTCGTGCCACGTTAGAACCTTTTCATGCACCATCACCCTGCAAACGACATAAGCCACGGGAAGAAACAGACCGAATGGTGGAGAACCTACCTAGATGCATCGAAATTCAAGACTTGTAGTGTTTGTAATGATGTGGCTCGAGAGAGGGCAACGTACGCTGAAGGAATGTGAGCTAGCGAAATACCTTCGAAACGTGCAAAATGCCCGACCTTGCCCTTTCTCGAACACCCTTCCGAGGTCAACCCGGACCCTCTGTATAGTCTGCCCCTGAGATTTGTGGATACTAATCGCCCAAGCTAATATCAGCGGAACTTGCGACCTTAGGGCCTGCATTATCCCGTCGGCGTTTTCGATCGTGAACTCGTGTGGGGGTATAAGCCTCTTTTCGCCACTCAGGAATTCGACGACCGGCCACTTGATTGGACTACCCCATAAGTGCTCCGATATTCGTACCTCCCCAGTCCTTGGGTTTTCCTCTCTGTCCCTTGGGGACAAGGCCACTTCAATGTTGTGTTTCCGCTTCGCCTCGCGGCAAGTGAGAAAGTCAGTAACCTTTCCCACCGAACCGTTGACGAGCACTCCCTGCTCTGCGTTCTGTCTGATTGTGAGAACGCGTACTACACATAGTATGCTCTCCCGTACCTTGATCAACATCACCTGCGCGCCGACCTGAAGTTTATGATGTGGGACAGTTCGGCAGGATATCCAGGGGAGTGTGGCTTCTTACCTTTAGCGTCATAGTTTCGGGCGCCAGCATACATCTGTCCAACTGTGCCTTAGCTTGCTGAATTGAGATGAGCTGATCCTTGTCATCGATCCCGCCCCGATCAACGGACTGAAACGTGTGTGCCAGGCCGCTTAGTTTGGCCAATCTACTCCCATTTGCGTGCAAAACTTCCCTCTTTGTGGGGAACCTGTGAAATCTGCGGTCAGGAAGGGGCACCCCCAGGGGTGTGTTGTTGGAACGTGCAGCTCTGTTGGTTCCACCGAGTCCGTATATTTGACTTCCCTCGACAAAACCCCCAACCGAGATTTGTTTTGTTCGCTTAGTTTGCCGAACCGCATCTCATTAAGTAGCCCAACAAACGCTAAAACGTCAGGTGAGCGTCCGTTGGCCATCACCGTGGGGGTAGACCGTACATTGTTCTTTCTGGCGGAACACGCGGCTGAGCGTTGTGACGGAACTAATGCACCGATTCCACGATTGTGCTTGGAAGGCGAACCCCACGTTCTTGGAGCCAAGCTCAACCGGCGGGAGTTGGAAAAAATCTCCAGAGAGTACGAGCTTCATTTTCGTTGAGTTGAACGTAACCGCTCACGGATTTGGAGGCGACTGACTTGGATTCCTCCGAACGGGCGATCATTCTGTCTGACCATACGGGCAATGCATTCCTGAATAGAGACGTTGAGCGCACAGGATGAATTGGCGACGGGGTGTGCACGCACGAGTTTGTCAAACAGGGCGGAGTCGATCATAGATACTGTTCACCTTGTCAGCAGGCGGATTCGAACCACAGGGACCGACATTACTTTCGTCGATTATGAGCGTCTTTACTACCATCCAGCGCTCACGAATCTTCTTCCAGTGTCCTGGCCCGAATTTCACCGCCTCCACGTACCTCTTCAAATCCCCTTGACCGAGCCCGATCCCGGCCCAGGAGTGTAGCGTAACCCCACCAATATTCACGGCAGCCATACCAGTCGAGGCAGTAACCGCTACATCGGTATCACCTTTGCGACGCCCGCGAGCCCAGCCTATGATCTGCCTCAATAACACGGACTTCCCCGTTCCTGCGACGTGGGATATTAAAAAACCCTCGGTATTATCGCGGAACCCACCAGCAGAGCCTGTGAAGAACACATTTCCTCCGGACTTTACCTTACTAAGAACGTAGGTTTGTTCTGGGGATAACGTGACTCCTGGTTCCGTCGTCACTGGCAGCTCCTCGGCCTGGGTTGGTGGGGGATTGCTCGGTACCGGGGGTTCCGGGGAGCTGGAGATAGAGATGTAATCAGGACTAGATGGTAGAATTGGTGCTAGGAGACCCGGTGAGTATTTGACTTGGAAACGGTGAGGGTTCGGCGTACTGGAAGTGGGGGGCTTTATCCATTCCTGTGCTTCCACTAGACTGAGAAAGGACTTGTATTTGTTTCCGGGATACCTTTGGACCTGCCAAGCGGTATTATCATCCACGCAATCCATATACGTTCCAACATAGTATTCACCTGCTCGGAGCACTGATGCAACATGATAAGCACCCAGCGAAACTGCGGTCGGAGAGTTGTTAGCGTACCTCTTTCCATGTATTGTAGATCTTCGGTCCTCCTCTGCCAACCTTCACTGCGTAATATTTTACCTGGGATTTGGGCATGGTTGGTGGTGTCTCACCAAATCCTCTATCGCCACGCCGCTGGCGGACGCGGGGAAGTGGCTCACGTGATGGGAGATTCACCCTGCAAGCGATCGGAATCACGGTTCCGTCCAGCCACACCACTCCGGTTTACCCTTAAGGATGGCCGAGCCATCCACCTCTACGCCTACCCCCGAAGCTGGGGGAGTGGGAGTGGTCTTATCCTTGGGCGCAATCGTTCGAAGAGTCGAGAATCCAGCACCAGCACCGGCACCGGCACCAGAGCCGAAGCGGCCAGAACCAACAATGCCCTATTCGTGGCGAACCTTCCAGCCACCAATCACTTTCGAATATGTGACGGACTGTGATAGGGCAAACGAGCTCCTTGCAGCTTTGAAACCTTGCCCCCTTGGTTTCGACGTCGAATGGAAACCAGCTTTCCTGAAAGGGCAACCCGAAAATAAGGTCGCTCTCATCCAACTAGCCAATGACGAGGTCATATATCTGCTACAAGTTAGCGCGATGCGGAGTAAATCTCAGCTCTTTATCTACACGACCGTATGCATGGACTAAAGCAGATCTGGTTCAGGTTTTCCGGAGAACCTCCAGGTGGTACTCGAGAGTGAAGCATATACCAAGGCAGGGGTTGGAATACAAAGTGGGCGCCTTCGGCTTTGATTCCACATGTACCGTGACTGACCAACGAACGTCTATTATTTGTTACAAGACGATGCACAGAAGGTCTACAGGGACTGTGGCGTCTCAATGAAGAGCTGTGTGGACCTTTCTTTGTTGGCTCGTTCGGTAGACTCGAGATGGAAGGGGAAATACTCCAATCCCATCGGACTGGCGAACCTCGTCGCCACCTACGAATTTCTTGCGCTCGGCAAAGGAAAGATCACACGTAGTAACTGGGAGGCCCCCCTATCGTCTAACCAACAGGAATGTGAGTGAATGGGCTGATGCCCGCATACGCCATCGCGCGGTAACCAATGCGTTTCATGACTAGATGCTGCAAACGATGGCCACTCCGGATACACGATTTACTCGCGCTTGATCAAGATGGCTGGTGAAATGGTTAATCCGCCAGCGGAGACTTACTATTCATTCAACGTAAATAGAGGATCTCTATGTGATCCGCTCGGACGCACATGGGGTCCTGTCAATCCCGACTACGACCCTGGACCTCCACCCCCACCAAGACCACCGAAGGAGAAGAAGGACGCTCAGACGGAAGGAGGAGGTAACGAGAACCCTCGAGCCCACAGGCAACCCAGGCAACAACACCCGCGTGGATACCACCAGCACCAACAACAACGCGGTGGGGGGTTAAACAACGTACCACGCCGGTTGGATGAGGCCGTTTCTGGATCAAGCTCTGGGCAGACGTACGGACGGTATCGGTTCACTGGGGATAACACGGAGGCGATTGGAGGACGAGGCCGGGGATATCTTGGACCTGGGCCCGGCCGACGGCCTCGTGGAGGAGGGCGGGGACGTGGTGGTGGCGGTAGGATTGGAACATTCGATAAGTGCGTTTACGGGCTTCTCCGTACGTTGAGACGTTTATAATGTGGAGATTGGTCGTTCCAGGACAGGTCCGTCGACCACGGGGGATTAGACGCTGTCGACTGAAGGCCGAGCATTACACATGCTAACGTCTATACTTCGCACGGTAGACGGCGTGCACTTCCGGAGCGGGACATGATCTAATCGAGAGATGATTCGTTTGAGCCACGAAGAGGAGTCGATGGATAAGCAAAGCCTGGCGATCACTGACTCGGGTTCGCGAGTGATGAGTACTTGAGTATCCGATCCCCAACACTGCCTTGGGGTGGCTCAAGAGGGAACAAGTATCAACACCGGTTTCACGGGGTCCTGATGCGATGAGCAAAAGGTTCCCACGCTAAGCTACGAATTGAGTGTCGCATGTACTTCCAGGTCCCTATCGTCCAATCGCCGTGTCCCCCGTCGCCCACCCAATCTCCCACGGTTACGTCGCGATTTGCCTCCAGACTGCAGGGTGGGTCGTCGGCCTGTGTGCCTGGCGGCCACGTGAGCCTGGCTTGTCGGTGTGTTCGGCAGAAATGAGAGTGCGTTAGAGTTTCAGCGAATTTCACCTGCGCCGATGGGCAGTGCGCACATCGGGCAGGTCTCGGCCACATCCGGTTTATTTTATATTTTCCCCCGATCGACTCTTGGCCACAGCCGGCGCTGCTATTTTATAAAAGGGTCTTCCACCTGCTCCCCCTCACGGGTGTCCCTTATCCCCCTCCTCCTCTAGTTGCGTTGCGATGCCAACGCTTCCCCTCCTCTTTGCTGCCCTATTCGTCGCCACCGCTCAGGCCGCAGTCCCCTCATTTGGCCACAACGTCGTCCCCTACATCCCCCAGGTAAGCCAATTTTTTCCCCGTGTCAATTTCATGGGCGGTACTAATGATTTCCCCAGTCATTTTACTTCGACTGGAACGACCCATCAGTTCCCCTGCCAAATCCCACGACCGGCCAATGCGACACCATAAGCATCAAGTGGAGTAGAGGAGATGCGCAAGGGTACGTGGCGCCCAATCTTGCCGATACTGTGTACTTATCCGCGTCGCAGCCCCAACCCCGTTTCACCCTACAAACTCCTCGTGCACACTTCGTATGTCGCCACCGCGTCTCGCGCCCACCGCCCCACTCATTCCTTTCCAGCGCTGTGACTGTGCCATACGTCATTGATGCGGGGAGCGACCTCAAATTCGTAAGCTTGGCCGTGGCTCCAGCTCCCAATGCATAGAATAACATATCGCCTTCAGAATTGGACCATTCCATTCCAACCCGGAACCCAGTACCACATTTGCATGGTTAGTTGCGCAGGCGTTTTTGACATGGTACCTTCGCATCGCTAACACTCCATCATGATCGCAGTTCGACAAGAATGGGGCGACAGGAGGATGCCAAGCTATTTATACGATGTACCCGTCACTGACAAATTCAACGGGTTGTGCAAATCTCACTTTGCCGTCGGCCCTCGAGGTTGAAGGTTTTGTCGAGAATGGTCCCCTTTCTCAATACGGATGGATCGATCAGGTAAAGGAACTATACTCCGATACCCCTCATTCCTAACTAATCTCCACCTCAGTGTACGGACATCTCACTTGTCCCAAAAAATGGGCGACCGCCGTACACTATGATCGTCGCCCCAGCTCTCCATCCTCCGTTCAAGATCATGTCGAATTCCATGAGCGCTATAAACTGGACTGTCTCCCTATCTTGGGCTTCCCCCTTCTTTATCAGTTTAACCGATGCCGACGGTCTTTCCTGGTCCAACGGACCCCTACACAGCGGAGGGGGTGGACCTGATTCGTGTCTTTCCACTGAAACTGGGTAAGCGTCTGTCGTCCAAACCCGGCTAATCTAGCCTCTGAACTTTTCACTCAGGAGTTCCGGTGTGTCCATCGGCGTCGTCGTCGGATCAAGCGTTGGTGGTCTCGTGTTCGGCGCAATCATCGGGATCGTCATCGCAAGCTTCTTTGTCCGACACCGATACAACAAAGTCAGGCGTAGTTCGAGCACCGACTCCATTGAGAACGCCGCCTACATCGCCAATCAAGTGCGACTCAAGAGGAGCGAAGCTGTCCCGACCAGCCCTGGCGTACCAGGACCTGATCTGGGTACCAATCAGTATCTTGTCGAACCGTTCTTGCCAGATACCGCCAATCCCACCAGTCCAACTCAGCCGCCTGCATCTTCCTATTCGAATGTTCAATCCGACAATAGTGGCAGTAATTCGCAATCCCCCCACGTCTACGTCGTCCACCACGACGGTGGAGGTGCGCCCGTCACGGTCTTCACCGGCGGTGCTGGCGTTACAGAGCTCCCTCCATCATATATCGGCCGATCTGAGGACAACCTTCCTGCCGGCAGTTCTAACAACTTCAACCCTGCTGACAGGAGATCACGACCCGGTCCCACACCTCGTAAATCCCAGCCCGGAAGCCAGTAATCGATTGTAAAACGTAGTTCAGGGGTCCGGTTCTCCAGGGGGTTTATTTAATCATGAATCTCACCAATCTTTCGCTCTTGTTCAGGACTTTCTGGGTTGTATCGGGCTTTTTCGTAATTTTGTTTTCCTTCGTTTGACTGACGCGACTGTGATGCTTCTTCCTCCACCTTCCTTCCCAATACATCTATCACTTGTATATTTACCCCACACCACCTCGCGAAGACTTTCGATATCCGCACACCATAGTTGGAACTGTAGTTAGAATCTAATGGGATTATTTCCTCTCAATCTCCACTGAGGCCCTTCATCATCTCCGCACGGGCAGAAAATAGCAAGTCACGTTTTCCAGGGTACATAAACCCCAATTGGGGAAGGCGTCCACCCAGAAGCTGGCCCAGGCACCGACCATCCCGGCGGTAGATCACGATCACGAAAGTATGAGCCCGAGGCTGCGCGGCCCTCGTTGTTCGTTTCGGATGCGGGGTGCGATGTTGATACGGGTGTGGGGGAATGGCGGTGCATGAGCAGTGTCCCGAGCCTCTCTTTCATGACTTCGAGATCGTCATCGTTCCATTCCTACAGGCGTTCGTCGATTCAGTGGTATACAAAGCAAGAGACGGGGTGATCGGAGGAAGAAAAGGAAAATATTTATCTCGGTTGTATCTTGGCCAAACGACGCTCACCTGTGTTTGCTGCGGCACGCTTTCGTATGCTGAACACATCTCCGCAAGTCTGGTATCTCTCTTACATAACTCGCGCAGGAACACTTTGATTCTGTATAAAAAGAACACTCAGGTGGTCAGAGACGTGAGAACAAAAGATAGCGCCGTGCAGGACAAGGTCCTGCGTGGAAGAAGAAACTTACGTTTTGCGCTCCGACGAGGTGTTGAGTCCGGGAGGTCCCAGGCCGCCCATTGCCACCGCGATAATTTTAGCCTTACTTGCAAGTCCCTGATCCTCGCCTTCGTCCCCTTCCGATAAGGTTTGCGTGTCAAGCAGGTAGACAGCCCACGCAGCGATAAATGAGTCATAGGAACCGTCCCGCGCCGAAGGAGTTACCGGTCCCGGTGCAGGTGGTGATTCATTGAACAACTGCCAGGTAAGTTGCGTAATGAGAGCGGTGATGAACCCTGCGTGTAGAGATTCTATGTGGTGAATCAGCGGCATCCATAATGAAACTGTCGCATTCTGAGGGTGAAATGATTTCGCGTCGAGTGTTCGCTTCCTAATAATACCAGCGTCAGCCTGAACGTTTGCCCAGATCATAAGCGAGAGCACAATACTTCTTGGCCAAAGGCACGAGGGCGCCTTTTTCCATGAGGTTGTCGCATAACACTTCCAGGGCGAGTCTTTCCTTAACCGTCTGCGTCGAGTCGACAGTTGGGTCGTCCCAGCCGATGCCTTCCCAGCCAAGGTTCCCACTGGATATGTCAACCGCGGTCTTCGTCTCAGCAATCCAGCGCTCGATGTCCCTCAGAACACTGTCAATCTCGGGCTGGTGCTTCGGCCTCAAGGATTCGTCTCGCGTCACCGCTTTCATGAGGAGACTGTATTTCTTCAGGAGGGGAGTAGCAGGTCGCGGAGGTCGCCTTTGATCTGGCTCCGCTGACGAGGGGTGTAACTCTGGCATGAAATAGTTGTGAAACAACCATCTCAGCGACTGAGGTTTTGGAGTGTCAGTCAGAAGGTTTCGCGATCGAAACAGGAGGGGAAAAAGTAACCTCTTGAGCGGCTTCTCTCAGGACTTCGAGCGACGGAAGCTCTTCATGGGTGGCTGCGTGTCGGACTTCGACCAGCCAGCCGGGAAGACCTAGTTGCGCCGCTATGGAAGCGATCGACCTGGCGTAAACGCCGGATTGCAGAGGATCGACTAAGCCGTTGACTAGCCGTATCACCGCCGTCGAGTAACACTGCCGGAGATTATACCCAGAAAACGCGACCGGTGAGTGGGGCTGTGACGCTAAACCGTCTTGCAGCGTCACGGTCAAGAGTCCTAATGTGGATTCTAGGGCGTGTGACAGTTGAGTTATCGATTTCCACGCCGATAGCTGAAAATTTCAGGAGCGTGTAAGACGAAATAGGGGGGTTTTTAAAGTAAGAAAGGGGATGTATTACCTTGTTCACAGCCAACTGTTTGGTGTTGAAATCGGTTTCGTCCGAGTATATCCACGAACACAGCTCCTCTAATTCGGATAGCGATGCCCACGGGACGCGTTTTGGGAGCTGCATCTCGTTGGCCCAAGTCGCCTGAATGGGGGTGGACTTAAACAGAGCAGATCGAGAAAATCAATCAGTTTGATCCGTGAGGAGTTCGGATCATTCGGCCAACTCCGGAGGAGATGTTTTGGCAGAAACGGACCCAAAGTTCGTGTTCTTGTGGGTTTACATCCCCTCGAACGGTCTGGCTAGCTCCCGGACCACAAATCCCAGAGACCGCACGTACGGGCCGTATCGTAGCCCCTTTCTGGGCGTCTTTTGAGGACCAAGGGGCACAAGGTCTTCTCTTGGCACCGTCATTTTCGGTCTCGGCCAAAGCTAAGCACGCCACCACACTATCCCCCTCTCTTCAGTAGATCGTGCCTACTGGCGCGGCGGAAGGTTGGAGGTTGGAGGTGAGTAGGCAGAAACTTCTTACGCCGCAGCAGGACTCGTATACAGTGGAGATTGTGTAGGTGTCCAAAAATTTCGTGCATAGATCTTAGAGTGGATTGATGGACCGGAAGAGGGAGAAATGAAGAATACACGATTTTCAACAGTGTATAACGCTCCGACGGCCTTCCGCCTTTCAAGGAGCCGTTACTGCGTTTACACAATTCTGATCGTACGAGGCTCTGATGAATCCATCCAGGAGTTGGACCCTCACTTCTCTAGACCCGTGCTTCCGGTTGGCACACGCGCCGGTGCCCGTCGCCCTTTCAAACGTCGCGTTCTTATCGATAAGTGATGTGTGGCTGCCACCTTAACGCAGAAAGAAGTTGCCACCGCGCGCCCGAGGAACCCTGGATAACTCGAGTGGGCCTCGCGGGAGCTTCTCTGGAATAAGATTGGGAATCATCAAGGTGTATTTTTGGAGATGTACGGAACACATAGTCAAGCAATTTCCACCCTGGCACGGTTGAACCGGAAACCAGTAGGAAAATGCTCCGGCTTAATTGGTTCCGAAAGCGTTCGTCTGTCTGAACCACGTATACCCTAGGATATGGAGAAGGTTCGTTCAGTCAAAGAGTTGCCAGCCGGACGTACGAAAGTACTCGGCATGACCGTGGTCAGTAGAAGTAAAGAAAGGAAAAAAATCAGCAAGTGCCCCACAACGGTTCGCCCCGGCACCCACCGAACACATCAGATCATGTCACGGATTCTCACTCGACTTTGGACTATCTCTCGTCACCTCAACCCTCTTGCCAGAACCATGTCTACTGTGCATAACACCAACAAGGCCTGCTGCTCGATTCCGGCGGTCCAGGTGGACTACGCCCCACAGGGCACCTACAAGCCCTATGGCGCTTTCGATCGCGTCTACGTCACAGGCGATAAGAGCGAAACTGCGTTGATCATCGTTTACGATATCTTCGGGTAGGTCTTCAGCTTATAGGATGTCTATCGGTTGCCAACCTGCCGATCTAGTTACTTCTCTCAGACTCTGCAGGGAGCTGACATCTTGGCGAAGACCTTGGGCGCTCAAGTCTTTATGCCCGATTTCTTTGGGGAGGGGAATGCGTTCGGAATAGAAAAGTTGCCACCCAGGAACGACCAGGACAAAAAGGACCTCCAGGACTTCTTCGGAGGCATCGCCAACCCTCCTGCTACTGCTACTAAATTGGTTGATCTCGCCAACGTGCTGAAAACCGAGGGTGTCAAGAAACTTGGTGCCCACGGTTATTGCTGGGGTAGCGTTTGAACCACCATAAAACGCTCAAATCGGAGCTTCTGATATTTTCCGCGCTTCCAGGGGGAAAGGTTGTCACCTTGGCTGCATTAAAGGAAGGTTCTCCCCTCGATGCCATTTCGAGTGTCCATCCCGCGTGTGTCCCCATCCACCACTCCACCTTTGATCTGGACTTACGCCCCGGAACAGCATGCTTTCAGTCCAGGATGCCAAGGCGTTGTCGATCCCCTTGGGCCTCTTTGCCTCCAAGGATGAGTCCAGGGAGGAAGTTCGTGATCTGTGGTCGCACAAAGGACGTTGTATCTCATTCGCTTTCGCTCCACAGTTTGATAAGATCGTGAACGTGCTCTCGGAGAAGCCGTTTGCTGACAAGGTCGACAGCAAGTACTACTCGAACATGTTCGTGATATATCTTACCATCGCACCCGAGACTTACCCCTTTTCCACCAGGCACCACGGTTGGGCCGCTGCTCGCGGAGATCTCTCGGATCCTGACAACAAGAGGGAGTACGAGGACCTCTACTCCAGGGCTGCTGCTTTCTTCAAGAATACGCTCGCTTAAAACCTCGTTCGAATACAAAAACAAGATAATGTATAGTTGAGGATGTTGTACGATAGTCTCCTCCTTGAATTTCTACCATATGCGCCTCGAGAGAGAAGATGGGAACAGCCAACCATGCGGAAGTTTCATTCTCCTGGACCTTGAGATGCTTCGGATACCTTCCACATCCACGACGGTCCTAGGTAATCTTGGATGTTAGTGGATCGAACTGCCTACACACGGAGAGGTTTGGCACACCACTGGGATCACCTGGGGGAGTTTGTCAGTAATTGCTTTGGACGCGGGTCGCTGGTCACGATCTTACCGGGTCGATGTTGGGTCGATGTCCAGGTGCCAACCACCCCAGACGCGCTGCACACCCCACCCAGCTGTACGCCATCAAACCTGGATTCATCGTGACGTCAGCCAGAAAAAAACTGGAGATGACGACGGCTGACATCCAGACTATGTTCGCATACCGAGAAACCTATCTCATGGGATCAACGCCGGCGGCGGGTTGTAAGTCAAGCACGAGACTCACGAATGTCCATTGAATTGTCCCATTGAGGTATCTGTCTACATGGCCATCGACGACCGTATCATCCTGGACTCCTGGGACTGTCATTCCTGTCCCCTTGAAGTGAAGTCTGGGGTATCTGTGATCGGCGTTGACTGGAGGGGGAGCGATGGTGATTGGGGTATCCCCGGGTTCCAAAAGCTGTGTCTCTACACGAATAGAATGGAGGATTTCGACCAATCCCGGCTTTGAGAAAAATTCTGGATCACAAGGTCCGTTGGTTCGAGACCACTTGGTCACGCGACACATGTATCGTTAGCTCGTGAATAGAATTCTGATGGGTTGAATGTCGAGTGATAAGGTGCTTACGTTGAATTCTAATAGCGCAGCATAATGAGCATCTCAGATTCGCCCGGCCGGAGGCACAATGAAGAGTGAATTGGCTTACCAGACAATGCTGAGTAGCCCAGGAAGCATACGTAGCGAACCCACACACCCTCCACCCCCGCCCAGTCGTCGGGTTTGCGATGAAACGAACCGGGCGCGGAATAGGCTCTGATAGAATGGAGCCCCATTGGTGGGTGAACGAAAGTGCCTCGACCGTCGCATTTGATGTTGAACAGTACGGCGTTGACGCAATGCCTAACGTGCTCCCAATCTGCCTCGTAGATGTACCGGGCTCGGGTTTCGTCGAGCTGTTCCGTCCCGACCGCCCGGTAGACCCCCCAATTCGATTCGAGGGTGTAGTGCCTCAGGTCGTACACGAAGCACCGGCTCTCGGTGCGTAGGTTGCCGGTAGGTACTCCACGGAGAGGAGTACCCCAGTAGGCCAAAAGCCGTTCTACATGGTCGTAGTGGCCACCGAATGCGGTCGAACGCGCTGGGTCTCGAAACAGTGCGCAACGTGCCAGGGCGTCGGTCAGCCACCGCATGTTGTGGGACGGCGTTGGGGGGGAGTCCGGGTGTGGACAGAAAGGGGGTACCGCGGAGTGTGCGACCTTTGCCAACGACTCGAACGCGTTGAACGCTCGCTTCTCCATTTCTGATGAAAGTGGCAGGTCCTCTGGGGTGAAGGCGACCACCGAGGCCGCCCGGATTCGATTTTGGACTTCTGTCTTCCAATCGATGGGGATACTTGGATCATAATCTGGAGAGTCTCTGAGGTCGTCGAACGGTATTGAGAGGAATACCTCTTGCCACAGTTGCTGGCCCTCTGAGCCGTAAATGAGGACGAACGCGGGTTGGCATGTCTGGGAGAAAGCGGCTACGGCTTGTGGGGTGCAAAAGCACAGGATGTGCTGGACAAGCTCAGTCGGAAGAGAGTAGAGCATGGTGCATGTAAAAGGGTGAAACGTCGAGCCCAAGATATAGTAACTCAATCGATTTCATGCTTATCGGGTGGCGGATACTTTTCGCCCCGTGTCCTCGCGGGAGGCAGTGGGCCTGGCCACGGGTTCGCATTACACGTTCACTACATCATACGCACGACTGGCGGCCCAAGATCGCTGTTTACTTGGTATTGTATTTACGTCCTGCAGAGGTGAGGCTGAGCTGCCAATCGACTCATGGAAGATCTGCCTGGATCAACACCGGGCCAAAGGACGCCCTTCCGTCCCCCCCCCGTGGATCCCCACCCCTGCTGCATTTCCACCGGGGAACCGCGCCCGAGCATCCCGAGCCAGGTGACCTGGATACGCAGGGAATCACGAAGAGTGGAGTTGCCTCACCCCGCCCGAAACCTTCCACATCCACGATGGTCCTGTTCAAACAATCCGTTAGAGCGGGACACGTTGACAGTTGTCCATAAGGTTCCCATACCGCACGGATCATCTGCGTGATGGCCTTGTCAGTTGTACCCCCAACCGGGAATCGTAACCTCGAAAACGCACCAACGTTGTGTGCAGACGTGGTCCACGTGCCGACAACACCAGATGCACTGCAAGGCCCTCCTAATTGAAACCCTGCGAATCTATGGCGTTTCCCACATTTATTAGTCGTGGTTATCAGTGGGGGCGTGCGACGTACAGCCAATTTCCCAAGTTCGGAGCGGAGAGCTGATCATTACCTTGTTAGCAGATACCGTGGGGGAACGAGTTTGACAGGCTTACGTTCGTCCACAGGATGGAACCGTCAACTAGCCTGTCCACATGACCCCTGAGGACGGTCTCCCCCTCCGAACCAAGTGACAACTCGCTCATTCCCAGCCCAATGACATTCAGACGTGGGTAACGCTTGTCTGCATTAAGCGGCCTGGTGCTTATCACAAACCGTTCCTCGGGCTTGGGGTCGCGTACAATCTTCATCACCACCTGGAAACGTGTGAAACCTTCGAGGAACTCTCCCGCATAGGGAGAAAGATTCCCGTATTCATCGGCAGTAGACTAAAATGACGTTTGTATTCTGCGTACGACCAATCGTAGCTCACGCACGCACGTTGAGGTCTAGAATCCGTGAGAAGAAAAACACACAGAATAGATGTTGGGCTCACCAAAGAGTGTGGTGTAGTCCAGGAAGCAAACATCCCGCAACCAGACCCCTTCTACTCCTGCCCAATCATCATTCGCTCTCGTATGAGAATCTGGGGCAGAGTACGCGACCGCGTGACGGAGACCATATGGGGGCAGATCGACGTCTTCTTCATGCAGTAGCAGGATAACGACACAATGCTTGATGTGTTCCCAATTGGCCGTAAATGTTGGGACGAGGCCTTCCGAACCGGTCCAAGTGAACGGCCCCCAGTTCGATTTGACAGAGTACTTTGACAGGTTGTACACGAAGTACCTAGCGTCGTTGTGAAGGTTCCCTCTTGACCCGCTGTTCGACATACTGAGACCCCACAGATCCCACGACGATGCCAATAGCCGGTGAAGTGGCTGGGTGTTTGATAGGAAACGAGGGAAGCGGTCGTAATCGTTGAATACGAAAGATTTGGAAGCGGTGGATGCCAGCCAACGGAGGTTATCGGGTCCATCTGGGGGAGTCGAATTTAGCACACTTGTCAACGTGTTGAATGCATTTGATATAGAGTCGTGGTCCCTGACGCGCATATCATCGTACGACAAAGTGACAAGCGTCTCTGCTCGTATCCTGGCCTGTAATTCACTCTTCCAATCACCAGGTACTTCTGGATCCTGGTCGGGTGATTGAGCGAGATCATCGAAAGGGACGGCGAGAAACAGTTCGCGCCACAGGAATTGGTCCTCGGTCTCGTAGACGAGCGAGCGAGAGTTTCGACACGTCTGAGAGAAGGCTGCGACGTCCCTGGGCCCACAGAAGACGAGGACCTGCTGCACGAGTTCTGTGGGAAGGGTGCCGATCATCGTCGTCGCGGATGAAACTGCCTTGAGTCCGTTCCGTCGATCACCAACACCCCTCTCACCTCAACCTCCAACCTTGGTCTCAGGAGGTCGGGAAAACGCGATCCTCACACAAACCACGACATGCGCTGGACAGTGTACGTTATTATGGCCGCGGGCACGGCGCAGGCGTTGAGCCTCCCGTTCCGGCTGCCTTCCTGGTTATGGTTTGGGAGCAGAGGCAACGCGTTGACCATTGACTCGGGAATGCCGTGGTACAATGCCTCCAAGACCGTGGCGATCATCGGCGCAGGAGCTGGAGGATCCTCGGCCGCGTTTTTTATCGCCAAAGCCAAGCAGCGTTATGGTGTAGACATCGACATTCACATATACGACAAGAACGAATTTGTCGGCGGAGGTACGCTCATCGTTGCATCCTCGCGTATGCCTGGGGTCTCACTGTGGTCGGAAGACAACGACGTTATCTATCCTTACGATGACTGGCGTTACAGGCCCGTTGAGGTAGGCGCGTCGAGGCATTACGAGGTGGACAAGAACCTAGCACGGGCAGCGAAAGAGTTCAACCTCACCCGAATAGCGCGGCAACGGCGAGACGACGGGTGGGGACTCTGGGATGGAACTGAGATTCTTTTCACAGTACGTTTTTGGATCATTTTACCCGACATTATCGCTTAATACGCGTAGTTGGGAGGCGGCTCGCTCCCCCTTTGGGACAGACTAAAGACATACTGGATATATGGGTACTCATCCGTGAGCGCTAGTGACATGATGTGAGGCGCGCTTTCGCTATACGCCAGGATCTGCGCCTGACTCCGTAGATTTCAGCTCAAACGAGGTCTTGTATAAATCACAAAAGCTCTACGCTCCGGACACCCAACCCTGGGGCGAAATCTCCTCTCTAATCGACACCATGGAGTGGTCAAACCTGACTTCCCAATCCGGCTCGGATTTTTTCCGTTCCTTCGGCGCGTCCGAAAGGCATATTTCCGAGATCCTGAACTCGGTCACCCGTGCTACGTACAACCAGAATGCGGACTCGGTGAACGCACTGAGCGCAGCTCTAGCAAACGTACAGGACGTCTCGACCATGACTAGCCGGGGCCATAGGCAGGTGTTCGAGAAATTTGTTAAGGATGCGAATTCGACACTCTTCCTCAACTCTCAGGTAAGGACGTTTCAGATGAACAAGGGTGTATGAGAATTGATGGTTTCGCGTAAAGGTCAAGAGCATCAAATGGAACTCGAACTCCAACGCGTGGACAGTTAGGAGCGCGAACGGGTCCATCGATTACAGAAACGCGGTCTTGGCCGCCCCGATCCATACTTCTCAGATTTCTCTGCCAGAATCATTGACCGTCCAAGTCCCGGAACGACCATACGGGTCCATCTATACGACGGTACTCTCCACCAACGCCTCCCATCCTGATCCCACATATTTTGGATTGAAGCCAACTGCGAAGGCGCCACGGACGATCCTCACCACCGTCAGGAAAGGTGGAGAAGAACCCGAGTTCCTGTCACTCAAATATCACAGCATCATTCGGGCCAAAGAGAACGATGAATATGTCGTGAAGATCGTGTCCGAGGAAAAGCTGCCCGACGAAACTCTCGAGCGGCTTTTCGGACCAGAGTCTGTGAAATGGGTGCGCGTCCACGAGGTTTGTCTTCCACCCACGTTTACCTTTGTACCCACGAGAACTCAAAACTCTAACCACACAGTGGAAAACCCCTGTTCTCACTCCGACGACCACTTTCCCCCCTATCAAGCTCGATAAAGGCTTCTACTACGTCAATGCATTTGACTCCATAATTTCCACTCTCGAGTCTTCCATAGTATCCGGTCGCAACGTCGCGGATCTCCTCCTTCGAGAAGACTTTTCCTCTGGTGTTTGCGTCAAACCCATCCCTGAACAGCATGCGGACCAGGAGGTGTTCGATATACCACCGTCGTCTCAGGCACCGGGATCTGAATTTGTATATGGTTGGGATTGTTAATTTTGTTTTTCGTTTTCTTGACCGCTCGTTTGTCGCGTGCGGTTGTATCAGACAGATGTCGGGAGTTCTCGATTTTTCCTCTATTGGTACTGTACGTAGTTGGTATCCCTTTTATGTTGGTTGTAAACGCAAGAACGTTGGAGACAACCTATTAGTGCAGACTGACCACAGACGGATACAGAGCAACAAAGCACGAGAGAAAAATAATGGCCCTCCAACAAAGGGCAGACTCAACTCGTCGTAAATATGGAATGAATGGGGTGAGGGAGATGAAAGGTTGCAGAGGACATGACAACAGAAGGCACAATGCAGCGTGAGACGCGATTACGGGAGTTGAGGGAGGGGGTAGAACGCGAAGGGTATGTGACATGAAAGAAAGTTAGATGCGAATAAAGGCATATGCAACGACGGTCGGATTCCTGAACCTCACGTCGCTCTCGGGGTAAACTTCATATGGCAACCATCCTTGGGGAAAATGGTAGCAATAATCCTGAGAGGAATGTCAGGAGGTGTAGCTGAATGTCATATCCAAAAAAAACTCACTCAACCTCCTCACTCAGAGGAGTCTTGACGTGCTCCCAGTCCCACATGGAAACTGCATGAGCAATGACGATGGCCATATTCATCATAGCGTACTCGACGCCGATGCACTTATGGGGTCCACTCCCGAAAACGAGGTAGTTTCGTGGGTTGGTCTGAGCAGGACCATTCGGATCTAACCAGCGGGAAGGGTCGAATTCGTCGGGGTTGGTGTAGACCTCTGGATCTCGGAGGGATCTGTAGAAGCAGGGGATGACCATGCTGTTCACGGGGACGGTGTAGTCTTTGGAGATGGGGAAAGCGCGGGTAGTCTTGTAGGGAACCTGCGGCCATTCTGTGAGCCACCTTCCATAAGTTGCAGAGCGGAGAGACGATAATTACCATGATGACGGGGGGTTTGACTCTGAGAGATTCCTTGACAACGGCATTGAGGTAGGGCATATCGTTCAGAAGGTCAAGGGTCATGGGGTTGGCGGAATCTCCGCGTACGCGGTCCTGTTCCTCGCGAACCTTGGCGAAGATTTCGGGGTGATCGGCCAGGTGCTGGAAGGCGTAAATCAAGCCGCTGCTCATAGCATCCTGGCTGGCGAACAAGAAAGAGAAGAGAACCATTCCCATCTCACGGTCACTGAATTCCCTGCGGCCTTTCCATTCGGGGTCTTGGATCGTCTGGAGCCAAGCGTCAAGCATGCAGGTGACTTCACCGCCATTTGCCATGTGGATCTTGCTGTTGGCAGCACCTTGAACGAGCCACTTGAAGGCGACCTTACGGGCCTGGATGGCCCTGTAGACCTTGGTTCCAGGAATGGCGAGGGGGAAGTTGACGAGTTCGAGGGCACGGGTGATATCCCAGTACTTGTCACTGATCTCCCGGGTGGCGACAGGGGGGATGTGATTTCCACAGAAGACACGCAACGCGGTGTCCATGTTGAGGTGACGGGCGGTCATCATGATGGGATGAGCTTGCCCATCGGAGTTGACCCAATCACGGAAGTGCTCGCGGGTGACCTTGTCCTGGATGTCAAAGTAAAGGCTGTGTGGGGTATGTCAGGCAAAGCAACATCACGGAAATAAGCGGACGGAACGGACCCAAGTGCTTTGCGGGTGAAAAGGACGTTGAGCGCTTTGCGGTATGACACGTGCTCCTTGCCAGTGAGGAACACCCTGAAGCGGATGTGATCAGGACGAAGGTAAAATGGGATAAAAATAGAGTTTACCAGTTATCGGGGAAGACGATTTGCTTGGCAGAGTGTACGAGACAGGGCTCAGCGTAGGTTGGAGAGTTGAGGATCTTGCGCGCATACTCGTTGGTCGAGCCCATGACGATGAAACTGGACGAAGAATAGGCTCAGTGACATGTTCGAATTGGAAATCAAAGATGGGACGTACATGTTAAACACGCTGACAGCGCTCAAGTCACCGGCATACCACTGACGCATGTAACCCTCCATGGTCGGCTTGACCGAATCCGCGAATTTGCCGATAATCGGGATAGTCCACGTGGCACCGGGCAAGTGTCGTTTTTTGTATCGGTAGATGGATTGTTCGAGGGCAAGGAGCGTGAACAAGACGGCAAGAGTTGTGTACAACCATGAACCAGAACCGGAGGGCAGCGGCAAGCTGTACGGGGGAACGGAGGTGGAGGCGGGGGTGGAGGAGGAGACGGAACGGTCCATTGTTGTACGCCGTTGTCGGAAACGGTGAGCGAAGTGGACGATGGGGGTTGTTGGTTGAGGATGAGGAAGGGGACGGGAGTAATAGACTCGGCTGATAAAATTGAAGTGAAGAATCGTGCCATATTCTTTGAAAATAGGCCATTGGCAGCTCGCCATCACCCGCCACCCTCTCCCGATGATTACCAGAGCGTGCCGAGAACCCGCGACGGTTGCCAAAAGCTCCCGCTGCATTCCTGTATCCCCGCCTCTCTCACCGGCAGCGGCCCGGCCTTCCCGACTCTCTTCCGGTCCACCATCTGGAGAGGGAGACACCCCCCAGCTTTAAACCCCAGATCTATACCGACTGGCAAGCAACAATGTCGGCAGAGAACACAACCAAGCTGAATGTCCTGATGTGTGAGTGGATCCCATCCATGTGCTTGTGATTCACTGATCCACTCTAGGCAGGTGGTACAGTGAGTCACCACCTCAACAGATCCTCCGCTTATCCCCGTCCCCGACCACATCGCGATGCGTCCAGGGAGAGTACACGACAGGGTGGATTGGTTCCGGTGCATCCAAGTCGGACAAAAAGGTCGGGACCACCTCCCGATCCCTTCCGCATTCTCACTCCTCGTCAGATCGGTGTGCGTGTGCTGATAGGATGAAATATCGTCAATCACTCCATGACATACGCATGACGCTCCCAGGTCGTCGGACTTACCTTGTTCGACCTCCGTCGTCTGGGCAAGGTTCGCGCATCTTGCCAGCTCCTCATGCACGAAGAGGGTTCATATCTGGGGTATCACAGGTCGACAAGCTCAGTATGGTCGGCGTGAACGGTTCCAAGTTCCCCGCCATTCGGGAACATCTAGATTCAAAGATTGGCCAAGTCTACAAAGACATGGATACCTCGTAAGTCCTGTCACTCGAATAGGGGATCCGCACGTACACATACATGTCCAACGTCAGGTTCACGGCCTTCCCGGAGGAAGGAAAAGTTGACCCGGAGGCTTGTCCGTTGCCTTTTTATTCATTTCCACCCTTGCACCTGATCACATATTATCCGCGGTCACCGCTCGCTCAGATAAGACCGCGATCGATCGGCTCAAGCCCGGAGACGCTGCAATCATCTTCACCCCGGACAGTTAGTGGGTTGCTGACCTTGATTGTAGCTTGCCCTCAACCCACTCTAGATACCCACTACGATATCGCGTCCTATGCCATCGAGCGAGGCATCCATGTTCTGGTAACCAAACCGGCCGTGCAGACCCTCGATCATCACAAGGCTTTGATTGCAGCCGCGGAAAAGCACAACGTTGTCTGCTTCGTCGAACTCCACAAGAGGTTCGTAGGTTCACCCCCACTAGGGTTCCTGCCAATCTCACCAATCGCTTGTTGTTTGCCCTTGGAATCGCGACGACCGGTAGATTTGACCCAGTCTACAGCGATGCCAAGGCCCGAGCACAGACCCTGGGAGAATTCAACTTCTTCAGCGCATGGATGAGTCAACCCAAGAGCCAGCTCGAGACCTTCCGTGCATGGGCGGGTAAAGACTCGGATATTAGGTCAGTAATCCGTCACGACGCAGATTGAAGGGCCAAGTCAGACCAGAGTGCTTACCCGGTTGGTCGTCGGAACAGTTACTACCTCGCATCGCACCACATCGACATATGCTGCTGGATCCTCCAAGGAAAAGCGATTCCAACTCGGGTTGTGGCTAGTGCTGCTACGGGCATTGCTACGGGAGAACCATACAACTGCGTTCCCCAGACTGAGGACACCATCACGCTTCTTGTCGACTGGCAGTCCCTCACGAGTTCAAGGCACCGCGGCACTGCCGTTTATACCGCTTCCTGGACTGCTCCGCAGAACGCGGGTGTTCACTCTGCTCAGCACTGGTACTATATGGCAGAAAAGGTTCGCACCCGCCGCCCTCCCCCCCCCCCGCCTCGTGCTTCGAGCCCAGGCATGAATGAGTAAGCTGACCTGCCCTACGTCCCAGGGTGAGATCAGCGTCGACCAAGCCCACCGCGGATACGACGTTACAGCGGACGAAACTGGAAAAACATGGTACAACCCGTTCTAGTGAGTACGGCTTTCCCCCGCAAACCGTGAAGAAACCCAACAGTTGTCCGCCCACTCCAGCATGAAATATTCCCCTTCTGAATCTGGGCACTTTGACGGACAGCGCGGGTACGGCTACATCTCCATCGAAAAGTTCATCGACGCCGCGCGTAGCGTCAACTCTGGGACGTCGAAACCCTCGGACTACGACAAACATGGACTGCCTACCATTGCGAACACGGTGTTGACCACCACGATCCTCAACGCAGGAAGGATCAGCCTCGACGAGAAGCGGCCGGTAAATATCAAGTTTATGGAAGGCGACTGGTTCCTAGAGTGAAGTAGTTCCAGAGATGGGCGCGGAAGGTGTCGAGAAAGGGGGAATGAATGGCGTAGGCCCGAGAGGCGTCCCAGAGGTGGAATTAGCCCTATGTGGTTTCCGATGTATGTATGGATTATCTGATGTGTATGTACAACGCGCTCGGCCCTGTATAGGTTTATCGGTACCCTTGACCCCCGTGTGCGGGCTTTCCCTTTCGGACGCATTCGCGAGGGATGGAACGTCCCGATGATAACTGACTGAACAGTTCCATTGCACGATAACATTTTTCTCAAAGCGTTTGTTTGATCATTGAATGGAAGAAAACTTCAACCCCGCGCGCTTGCCGTCGAGCTGTCCGTCACCGGTCACCGAGTAGTCCAGTGCCCCCGTCGACACCCCCATCTCTCTCGCGGGCCTTCGCTTCCGTCCGTTTCCCCCACTCTTCCTCCACCACCCTGCGCTAGAGCATCACGTATATCTCAGATCCAACTTTCTCACAGTCTTCCCCTCAGGCTATTATTACGCGAACACCGCGCACACACGTCCGTTCATCCCCTTCTGTCCATTTACCCTTTTGTTTCGTTTGTTTATGTGGGGGTGTTGTGGGGCGGAGGTGCGGGGAAGGAAAACGACAACAAGGGAAAATGATCTTTCCGGGCGTTTCATCGTTGATGAGTATTTCGTTCGATAAGAGCACGATAAGGTGGTGGTAAGTGGGTTTGTATCATACCCCCTCTTCATATATTATTCTCTTTCGCTCGCAATCCATTAACTTGTACGATGAAATTACATAGAGGCGGTTTGTTATGTACAAACTTCCGGATCCCACGGAATACAATGCTGGGCGAGCGGGAACGGGGAAATTGAACAAAAAGCTGTTTATAAATTAACCGTGGATGAGACCGGGTATGGTACGATCACCGCAGAACCAACCAACTTATGCAATTATTTACTCGAGTAGCACTAATGCGATGTGCGGTGATCCCGCGCTCTGATCCCCCTTGTGCCAGGAAGGAGGAAAGAGAGGTCACCGGACGGTTGGCGAGCTGGGGTCTATACGCCCTACCCACGGTGAGTGTGAGGCTGTCCGCTGATAGATTCGTTCCTCGGCCGCCCGTTCGATATCTCCACAACTCACCCTCCACGTGTAGGGTTCGACCGAACCCGGGACGCGGAAATCCAAGTAACTAACGTATAACTCACCGCATCTTATAGTTTCGCATCTCTCCCTTGGCCAAAGAGAGCAACTTCCCGTCCGTACCGGCTGCACTCCTTCAGTTTTAGTCCTCCTTCGTTCTGATATGAATCAATAGGGTGAATAGGTGGGATGTGTGGTTGTTTGAATCGAGATCCTCTCTAGCAATGGTGCCGATTAAGATACTGATGTACCGGGGTATCTGATCAACAATTCCTTTGCGAGAGGCTGCGGCGGTACTATCCGCCTTGCGAACGTCGGACTAGCGTAGGCTGGTAGTCCACTTTGTGAAAAGGGCTCGACCGCGAACGATCCAGGATCATGAGACCGCTCATCCGTGTTGTAATCTCTGGCGACACGTCCAGGTACCCAGATATCCATCACCCGCTCTCTAAATTAGTTGCGATTGCAGGCAAATAAAATAACCTTAAATTTGATGCATGATGCCGGGGTTCGAGCGCGACACTCTTCGAGCGAAGATAAGGAACATCTCGCGAGGTGCTCGCCTTAGGGTGGAACACAGAAGCGGACATGAACTTGGACAGAGCACAAGAGAGATTCCGATATTGACAACCAGATCGCGACTGGCGATTCTGGAATATCGGGAGACCCTGCACGAGCAGGCGAAGAACCTGGGATAGGACTGTCAGACGAGCATTCAACGTCCCGTACGTGAGAGAGTGAAGGACCAACGAGTCCGATGAAACACAAACACACTAGGCAGATTCCTGAATTCCCGACAGACAACATGAAGACAGTGTAACAGGAAGAACAAGGACGGTTGATGCTAGGGAGAGAGAGAGGTATGGCTGTAGCAACGGTGTGCGAACAACGGACGGTTTGGGGGTGTGGGATGAATAAAACAGTAGTACAATAGAATTGAAGGAATAAAATAGCAAGAAATATAGACAAGTGTTGCGCCGGCTGATTAAGAAAGGAAGGTGGTCAAAGAGTCGGCTTGGGGTTGGAGGGAGTGAGAGGTAGGAGTAGTTCGAACGTGTGGGGGATGCCGAGGAGGAGATGGTATGTTGAACTAGGTGTAGAATTGAACGAGAACGGATGATGGGGATCACGAGTATGAGGAGTGTTCGGGGAGGGGGAGAAAAAAAAGGATTGCGATCGATTCTGAAAACTGTAGGGACCGGTGGGAACGTGGGGCAAGGATACCCAGACTGTACAAGAATACGAAAACATTCTACAAGCCAGAGAGTTACCCATGCACCAACGTCTCCCGGTACAAGGGAGAAAAGGATGGAGAGTGCAGAAAGCGAGAATGGACAATTGCAGAGAGTGAATGCATGGGTGGTGGAAGTGCGAGAAGAGGGAATTGCGTTGTATTGACTTGTCGTGGAACGACTTGTATGGTGATGGTGATACATTTTGACAACTTGCTATGATCAAAGAGGTCAGTTCGAGAGAACACGAGGGTTCCCTCCTCCTACACCACTGCTGGGGATGACATGTTGTAATTATGCAGGGCTGGCCGACCGTAGGCGACAAAATCGTGAGGGAGGTATTGTTCGGGTACGCAGTCGATCTGCTGCTTGTTGATGGTAGGCTCGAAAGTGGCCGTCGAGGGGTAGTTCTCCTTGTCGCTGTCCATCATAAAAGTACTGGCGTAATCGTCGCTTGGGAACGAGGGAGCGATGGGACTGGTCGGGGTCATCGGCATGTAATCCGAGTAGTCTGAGCCACAGGTTGAAACGCTCGTGGGGGTCGTGACGGATGACCGCGATGATTTCGAGCGGATTGGGGTCATCGGCAAGGAGACGAGAGGCTGGCGGACGAAACGGCCGCCTTGGAGGTAATACTGGACAACAAACGTGGAAGCCTTGGAGTAGAAAGCGTAAGAGTACTTCTTGACCAGCGTTTCCGAAAGGTCGTTGACGTGCTTGGACAGCCGGGTATCGAGGAGCTCAACAACTTCTAAACATTCGTCGGTTTCCTCATAGAACTGCCGTGGCCGTCCGCAGAGGTACCTAGCGAGCGTAAGGGAAGCCAGAGCGATAGCTGAGGGGGTATAGAAGACAAATTCCCGATAGAAGAGGGTGATCTCCATCAGGAAACGAGTGATGTGTTGTACTCGTTGGTCTTCAGGGGTAGCACCGCAGCAGATGAGCCGTAGCCAAGCCTCGGCGGTAGGATGTCCCAAAGTCCACTGGATGGTGGAGAGTACGTGTTGTTCCATCTGGATGAAGGCCGACTCGTCATAGGTATCACGGCAAATTTGGACCAGATCCTGTACGGACGGGACGCGTTCCTTGGCATCCTCAAACTTGGCCGCAATCCATAGAGCGGCACAGCCCACGAGCTGGTAATGTTTAACGTAAACGATGCGGCGAGAAACATAGCGATCGATGATGTTGAGGGTCAGATAGAGTGTTTCTGGTCGGAGGCGGAAGGTGAAGTGAATCTCGACGAGGAAATCAACGAGACAAGGTCGCATATGCCATCGAATTTCGGGTTGTTGGTCCATGGATTGGGCGGAACACATCGTGTATTGCTAAAAGGGAGAGAGGTTTAGCGGTGTTCGGTGGTGGTGGAGGAGGGTGGGTCGAACCTCCATCTCAAGCATGTACCGCTCAATCTCTTCTCGGTATTCTTCTTCTAGGTAGATGCCCTCCCGTCTGAGGGCGGAGATCTGGGCCTCTCGTTTGCGGGTCATCTGCTCAGCCTTGACATTTCGTGGCGATTTGCGGATGTTGGATTGGGAGGGATGGGGCAGGGGGGACTGTTTCTGCCTGTGCGATTTTGAGATGCCGTGCAGGGAGGGCCTCTTGCGAGGGTAAACACTGGTGCGGACGTTCTTGGAGGAAGAGGTGATATCTTTCATGATGGAAAGTGGATGGATAGGGACGCTGCTGGGAGAGCGCGGAGGGTGAGATTTGTGTTGTACAGACATGAGGAGGTAAGGAGAGAGAGGAAGAGGACGTGGGCAATGATGCAACGAGCGCACCGGCCAAGTGATAAGAAGGGGGGTGGGGGAAACAACAAGGTGGGTGGCCGTTGAATATAATTTGAACCAGCCGCAAATTGGCGGGTGCGCGGCCACAGCGAAATGAGGGCGATCGTGGGCGTGAAAGCGAAAGAGGGAAGAAGAGAAGGAGAACTCACGAGGTATCTAGATCGGCAAGAGGGTTCGAGGTGATTTGAAGGGGATAGAAGCTGCCTGGGTTGAGGTTGGAGGTGAGCGTTCGGGTTCGTCAAGAGGAAGTGTGAAGGGCGATAAGCCTGAGGAGGGGGGGGATTAAGTCGTGACGATTATCGTCAGAAGGTCGTTCAGGTAGACAGCCCGGTCTACAGATCGTGTCGTTCGTCGTACCGTCTTCGCCGTCGCATGAAACGACGAAGAGGACGAGGAAGAGAGGAAACAAAGATGGAACAGACGAATAAAAGGATCAAGCTGGACAGGTTGAAAAGATATCCCCGCGAAAGAAAAATAATTGGGAAAGGAAAAGAAAATAATTAAAATAAAATGAAGGGACGCCAGCTGAATTTGATGATCGCATAACGACCATCAGCCAGACCCCGGCTTATGTCCCATCCCAAAATCGGGTGAAAATGACAAGTGCTTGCCGGTTCTTCGGAACATTTAACCGCGCCACGTTTTACGACGTAGAATGCACATTCACTCTTAAAACTACATGGTCTCAGTGGTCTCACCTTTGTGTGTGGCTTGCTTGCTCTTGCGTTCCTGTGAGACCGCACGGTCAGAATTGGCGAAACTTCGGAAGGGGATGTGGCCTCACTTGCTGGGATTCTATCAGATGAGGTGTCAGCGGAAGCAGATATCGTGTGAGCGAAAAAAGCGGAAGAGTGACGGACATTCAAGGAACAACTGTGCTCTCGACTTGAAGAGGGGGCGGGGCGGACCAGAATTAAAGAGCGATGTGTGGGTTGGTAGGTTATGGGGAGCAAATGAGTGTGTGGGGGAGTGCAGTGGCGGTGAAAACGGTCGAAAAAGAGTGTAGGGAGGTCGGATTCGGTTTGGCGGGGACCCAGGGGGAGATCACAGTTGCCTCTCGAATTTAATCGAAGGTCTGGACGGGGTTACTCGACGAGGATTGGACTCGAGGAGTAGCTGGGGGAGCGAGCAGCGGCGAATGGGGAGCAGCTGATCGACGTCAATACGAATACTGGGGATATCCGCAGGACGTGTGGAGGGTCTCGAGTGGAGGATGAGAGAGGGAGAGAGGGAGAGAAAAAAAGGAAAATAGAGACCGAAGGACAGCTGCTGGCCGTCTTTGAATGCGGTCGAGTATTTGCCTGGCGTTCTGCAACGAGGCAGATATATGTACGAGAACGCACACCGCCAGCCGCCAGCGAAAGTAATCGGTTATTTTTCAATTGTGCCAATCACTTTCCGCTTAGTCAGTTCCGCTCTGTTTTGCTTCCACAGTCCCGCGTCGGTTTGCGTTTTGGTTTGGAGGTGCCTCTTGTCCAGCAGAGAGGATGTGTTACAGGGCCCCATCCATCCCTCGCCCCCTCCTCTCTTATCCTCCGATAGCAGACAATGGCGCGCGCCAGGAGCAAGACCCGCGAAAACTGAAATGGGATCCCTTCGATCAATCACATACCGCTCATCATTTCTGCCACGGACCGTGTGTAGGTAACTTCTGTTTGCACCAGCAGCAGCCTTGAAAGGCGGTGGCTGAACCGAATTGCGTTTCCTCTCCCCCACGATTCGTCTTATCTTGCCTATACCTGTACCCGAACACTCCTCCTTGCGGGACGGTCCTCGACCACCGGGCATCAACATTCCCTTAACCGCCGGATGTCATCTTGGCCCGGGAAGACCACAACGCCGGGTCAGCCCTCTCGACACTGCTGATCTGTGCGCGACCTGTCAGCGCAGGACAAGGATATAACATCCGTACCTGTTCCCGGATATCGCCCTTCATCCACACACATGATCATACGGCTCAAACATCCACCCCGACCCTTTCTTATGCCTCTTCGTCATCACCCCCCCCACGTGAGCCTGGCTCCACCATCCACATAGAACGACAGTCCCGCAAGGAACATTCGGTTTGATAGCACCCCTCCCCGCATTATCCGAAGCCAATTCATAGTATATAAAGCGGCGCGGGGGATCCCAACGTTATTGAACTCGGTCTTTGAACGTCCTTTACAATCCGCTGGAAGAAACTGTTCTTCCCTCCGCTTGCCTCTTAAGCGTATTTCCACGGGACCAGACCACTGACGGACAGCCTGCGCTGGGATTCCGTCCTATTTTCAAACCCGATCTCACGCTCATTGCCGTCAGTCGGGACAGCCAACATTCCTCCTGTCAATCTGAATGCACCCGTCCATCCAGATTCAGATCCCATCCACTCTTGATCAAGCCCCTTCTCCCGATCGCGCACCCACCTTGCGCTCATGACGTACTTCTTTTTTTCAAATCTCTCGCTCCGGTTTCAGCCAGGTCTTAACGACCGGAACCCAACAAGTGGTAGAAGCACGATTACAAGAGACGTCGCGGAAAAAATCGAGATATGTAAACTTGCCTGAATCTTCAAGTCCATTGAACGAATCGGAAAAACGAACACTGCCCGCCACATTCGAAAAGAAAAAAAAAAAGCCTGTACAAGAGGGGAAACTACTAGCAACTCATTCCCGATGTATGCTGCTGTTGCTGCCCATAAGCAGGGCCATCAGGTCCTGCGCTGGTTGGTTATGGCCGTGGACACCTCCAGACTGTTGTAAATGAGTGAGGTGTGGGACCATTCCCTGCGAGAGAAGTTGTTGCTGTTGCTGTTGTCGCAACGCGAGCTGTGCCTGCAGCTGGGCGTGGGTCACCTGTGGTTGTCCTCCATAACCTCGAAGACCACCGAGGAGCTGCTGTTGAGCTTGCGTAGTTCCGCTCCTCACGTCCAAACCGCTGGAATGCCCGAGAACGTTGTGTCCAACTAATCCCTGGAGATGGTGTTGTTGCTGTCCGGGAGCGAGACGGATCTGAGGTCCACCGCCGCCGCCGACTCCCAACCCGTTCCCGCCCTGGAAGTTAGGATAGTTGGCCTGCTGTTGTGCGAGACCGTTCGAATGTGTGTGAAGCGCGTTCGGGTGGTTCTGCAATTGTTGGATACCGTTTCCAAAGAATTGGCTCGAGTCGTGCGGGGGACGCCCACCGAGGTTCGCCAAGCCAGGTGGCAGTCGCTGCGGTTGAGAGATCGCCTGAAGGGTATTTTGACTCGAGGTGGGTGATGGGTTCCCTCGGAAAGGAACCTGCTGCAAGGGCCCGGTACGCATGAAGTTCTGCTGCTGCTGAGCCTGGGTGTAAATCTGTTGGGGGTTGGTGCCAAACAGTTCGCCATTGCGGTGCTGCGGTGGCGGCCGGTTGACGCCGAATTGCAGTTGTTCGTCCAGATGCTCCGGTAGGTAGTTCAAACCGCCGACGTCGCGAACTCTATTGGGCGGGACAGCGGATCTCAAGCCAGGAACCATCCCGTCCGGAACGAAGCTTTTGTCATCGAAACGACTGTCGTACAGCGCATCCAAGCGGTTGTTCGGGGGCAGATGGTGTTGGACCGGGATATTCTGTCCGAAAGAGTTCCCTTGTTGCTGTTGTTGTGAAAGCATGTACAGCTGATTGACTTGACTGGATTGACCACCACCACGTTGGCCCTATTCCAAGACAGTATCAACAAAGGTCGAGTCCCGCCAACGGGATGGCAACTTACTTGGTTCGCAGAGTTTTGCAGCATCGCGAAGATGTCCTCCATCGTTCGGGGATCGCTTTGCGAGTCAGAAGGTATGCGGCTATCAGGACGGTGACCTTGTATCGGGGAAGGTGATGTGAGACCGGCGTGCATCGGCTTCCCGGCCGCCATTTGCGACTCTCTCCCACCCTTATTATCGAAGAATTTCGCAAACCTGCTTCCCTTGCCAGAAGAGTAATTCGGTCCGTTGGGAGTCCCAGGCATGAGGTCGAGCGCGCTTCCGCTTCCATTCCCGGCAAATCCAACGTCACCAAACGACCCTTCTGATGACACGTTCGACATTCCTGACGCCCTACGCTGAGATTCCAACTGCTGAACATAAAGATCTCTGTCATCGAACTGTCCACGATGAACTTGATCGAATGGAGATGGATCTCTTTGGCGGGTCACCTCAGGCCGCCCAAGTCCCAGGGATGAGTCCGGGCGAAGCCTGTACTGGTTATCTGGTGATCGTCGCGAACCAAGGTCGGGCTGGGTCATAGAGAGTTGTTGCGAGTGGTGCTGGGGTGCTGTGATGGCAGGGCGGGGCCTGTACTGAGTGTCCTGGGGTTGAAGTGAACTAAGGTCGGGCTGGGGTGTAGGCAGTTGTTGTGGATGGTTCTGGGGTGCCGCGACAGAGTTCTCGACAGCATTCTGATATTTTGTGCTGCCAGAAGCCGAGGACGTGCGAGAGCTTAGACCAAGCAGGCGAGAGGTTTGAGGGGGGTTATACTCCTGGGCGGGGGATTGCGCCGAGATTGGGGTTTGTTCCTGGGAAGCAGGGATGGAGTCTTGATGAAGAGGATTGGGGAAGAATCTAGAAGCACTTCGTTGGCTTTCCAGGGGAGAGGCAGAAACCTTCGTAGGCGCAGATGCTGACTGGGAGGGGGAGGTGTCCAAGGGGGTAGCGGAGACGAGGGGAATGAACGAACGAGGATCTGTGGAGCTCGGGGTGAGGGGAGATATTGTAGCCTTGGTCGAGGCGTCGTCCTGGCTATGTGTGAGATCTGTTCATGATTAGAGAGGGTTACCCAACGCCTGCGCTTTCACTTACTGAGAACGGGCACGAGATTGCTTGCACCTTGAACATCCTCCTGTTCGCCCTTCCTATCGGCCTCACGTTTGATCATCATCTTGAACATCTGTATTTCGTCCATCTGCGATTCAGGGTGCGCGACCGTGTCTTGTTGGGGGTCTGAGGAAAGATCTTTCGCTGCGGCAGCCTTGTCTTTCTCCTCTTTCTCCTTCATCCCCTTCTTCCAAGCTTGGATGCTGTCCATCTCCCCGTCAGCGGTCCTACCACCTAAGATACCACCAGAGGCGTCGGGGACATAAGTCTCCATCCAGGCAGGCTCCTTTTCCCTGTCTTTGTCGCGATCGTCCCGACGGTCCTTGTCCTTTCCGTCGTCCACGTTCTTCCTATCCCGGCCAGTGGCACGTTTGAGACGACTATCACGGTCCTCCGTGGTTTGCCAGCGATTTTCTCGATCCTTGTCCTTGTCCTTGTCTTCTCTCTCTCGCTCCCTTCTCGCAGCTAACCTATCATCTCGCTTTCCATCGTCCCGCCATCGTCGTGAATCATCATCCTTGTCCCTTGGGGGAGAGTAATGGTCCACGCCTCGGGCAGGCCGGTCTCTGTCGTCTCTGTCTGGCCGACGTGCGCGGTCCTTGTCCTTGTCATCATGGTCACGGTCCCGCCTACTGGTGGAAGTGTCTCGTCGGCCGCGAGATGAATCCCGGGCCCTGGAGCGTGGCCTCTCGCGGTTGTCCCGGTCTCGTCGATATTCATTCTCTGAAAGGAACAGTCGTATCCAAGCCAACACTTAAAATCAGGCCACTCACTGTCGTCACGACCCTGTCGCACAGGCTCCGCACCTATGAGTATTGTCAGCCTGTTCGAAAGGGACGTTGTGTGTAGTTCGAACCTCGCCTCCAATCATCACTTGCCTCTCCATTCCTTTTCTTGGCCTGCTCTCTTGTTTCTGTCCGCCGCGCACCGTTTGTTAAAGTGGATTGGCCATTCAATCTATTTGAGGCTGGATTCGACGGATTAGAGATAACGGCGCGCTCTGAATAACGACTTGATAAGACGGACCCAGACGATCTCTATCGAACTTGTCGGAAAGCTGGTATCAATGAGCTCAGTCATGCACAAACACGAGTAGTGCGAAGGATTGCACATACACTCCGGAGTCGCTCCTGTCCGTCCTTGGCTTCTCTGTCTTCCCCAGACCCCTTCTCACGGTCCCGTTCCGTTGTTCGGGTGGACTGGTGCCGGAAGTTCCCCATTTGCGAAGGTTGTGCCAGGGTGGTCCGGAAGTTCCGGGCTGTAGAATTCTCTGCGAACGGTTGGTTATACGTAGCGTATGTCTGAACAGAAGGAATGTACCAGCGTCGTCTGCGTCCCGTCTGAAACTACAGGAGCCGAGGCTTGATAAACCGAAGAAGCGCTCGCGAGCACAAGGAAACGTACCGCCTGTCCCTGCCATTTGGAAGTGAGGTGGAGGCGTCTGGATCTTTCTTTGTTGAGGATTGTTCGTTCCAGTCGCTTCGAACGATACGGTGACGCTTAAGACGAGGGGGCAACAAAAGTGAGAGGAGACCTACCCAAACCAGTCCTTAAAATCTGGCATTCCTTGCGGGCACTGTACGAGAGGTGACTTGGAGAGGTAAAGGGCTTGGGCTCTGGTGTATATGTAGAAATGACGTGGTGTGTCGATTGGCTTTGGGGGAGTGTCCTCATCATCCTCCGTTTGCAGCACGATTTTTCCGACCGACTGTGAAAGGCCACCAATATTATCGAGGGTCAGAGGCTCGACAGGGCCGGAGCTGGATTCGACATCAGCGGCCATCATTATGAAGTACGAATGGGTTGAGAGGCGGAGTGGTCAAAGTCGGGTGGGTATGAGGGAGTCGAGCGTTCGAAGTCACCCTAGTTGCGATGATCGTCACAAGTTCGACGGCGAACTCGCCTAGGTTCCTCGCCGGCCCCTCTCTCAAACATTTCATTCTCAGACAGCAGGTTCTCAACCTGTACAGAAATGCGATACGCGCAACACGTCGTACGCAAAACTCTCTAACCCTCGACTGAATATGCATTCACGCGTCGTATGAAGCGTTACCATCCCATGCCCGGTCAGAAACGATAGCCTGGGTGCGTCATGAATTCGAGAGGAATCGCCACCTCCGAGACACTGTAAGCCTCTACACGTCTGGTCACCGTCAGTGCTCAACCGTTTTGACCATAGGAGAGGATCAAAGGCAAATTGGCGGCTTGCGAGAGAGAACTCCGTCAAATTCTACCAGCACTGCGACGGTAATGGAGGCGTGGTGGAGACAGCGAGCTGCAGATGCCGTCGCTGCCCGAGGGTTATCTTTGTTGGCGTAGGAGTAGCTTTGTCTGGTCATTCTGTTATCAGCATGGCACAAATCACGGGTCGGAACGAATACAGTTCTAGCACCCGATTGGAGAGCGCGGCCCTTGCCCAGAACCGCCACACTCTATATCCCTTCGACGTCTGAAACATCGTGAGCAGATAACAAACATTTCTACTCCACAGCTAACAAAAGCCTCAGATGGAGGTCTTCATGTGGGGGCTGAACTACTCAGCCACCAAAGCACAGGTGATCATCGAGATTGCCGAGGTTCTACACCGCGACGAGTACCTCGAGCTATGGGGTTCGATTCCAGTCAACCTCGAGGTCCAACTCCATCGGAGTAAGAGACCTGGGGGTGGCCACAGCGGTACTGGGAGGTTCACCGTGTCAGTTCCACGTGTGGCGGTTCGGTTCCTCCAAGAATACGGGGGAGACCACCCTCTCAAGGCCTTCCAGTGTGCTCACAGGAGGGTCTTCTTCAAACCATCGGACGGCCAACCCCGCACAGACGTCGTCGAAAAACTCCTACGCACTCCTTATGTCGATCCCCACGCAGAGGCAGAGAAACAGAAAAGGGTCGCCGAGGCAGAAGAAAATCAGATACCCATCCGTGGAATCGAATTCGGGTGGGAGTGCAGGGACGAGATCTTTTCCTGCGAGTGGGAAAAGACCCTTGACCCACCGGGGTCCCTGGCCTACGACCCGGACCGACGGGAATTCAGACTCTCTTTCGGATCGAAATCAATCGCTCTACGGTCTTCACAGGCCAATTGGGCGTCCTGTGGAATGGACGGCCCTCTCCCGGTGATCTGCTTCAATATCGAATCCTCTCCGGTTTTTGAGGAAGCGATTCAACCCGAATTCCAGCTCGTTTTTGGCATCTCCATCCCCATTCCCTCCGCTTTCACCAGAACGAGAATCTCATCCATCGACCCCGATCACGAGCGGGTTGTAGCCTACGCATCCCTCGCTGCTCGTTTCATATGCGCTTCTCCGAGGTGTTTGGAGATGTTCCGTACCCTCTGTCGGATCAGCCCCCTTGGGGCTGCGTCGGACAATATCTACCACAGGGAATACAGGCGGCTGTTTTCTGTGGAACTCAACACGCGGTTCGAGTCATGGTTGGCCCAACTTGATTTCGAGGTCGCGTTCCAGGTGGAAAAGATCGTGCGGGACGCGAAAGTTGACTTTCGAGAGATATTAACCATCCGAGAAGCGGTAGGGGACCTCGTCCGGTCCAAAGGTGTAAAGCATACCGTCGGCGTTTTGCGTTCATTCGGTTCCGCACTAGCTCTGGGGGATGCCCGCCCCCACTATGTCATTTCCTTATTCCACACGACCGCGCGGGAATACGTGCCAGAGACCAGGAGCCTTGCCAGCGCGGCACAGGGAGACACCCTCACTTGTTACCATGTCTCCGTGACACCCACGGCGATGAAGTTTCACGGTCCATTCCAAGAACGCTCGAACCGAGTCTTCCGAAGGTACCCAAACAACCACTCGTGTTTCATCCGAGTGAGCTTCGAGGAGGAGACCCGCCTACAGCTCCGCTTTGACCGAGAGGTGGACGGTGCCTCCTTCGTGAAAAAGCGATACGGCAAGATCCTCCGCGAAACTGGATTGAAAATCGGCGGGCGAAGGTATTGGTTCCTCGCCTACTCTCAATCGGCCCTCAAGGAGCATTCCGTCTGGTTCATGCGGCCATTCAGGAACGAGGAGGGAGAGTTGGTGGACCCCGCCTTCATAATCGACTCGCTGGGAGACTTCGATAACGCCCGCGACCCGAAACTTATCTACTGCCCGGGGCGATATGGAGCTAGAATCAGCCAAGCGTTTACTTCCACAGACTCCGGCGTCTCCATCCAGCCAGAGGAAATTAGGGAGGAGCCCGACATCGAGGTCTTCAAGGTCCATGGCGATCCCTCCTCCGGGAAGTGGAACTTCACAGACGGAGTTGGAACAATCTCGCAAGAGCTCGCGAAATTAATTTGGGATGTCATGCGCGCAAGCCGGCGAAGCGCCAGACGAGTTCGCGTTTACCCAAAGTGTTTCCAGATTCGATTCCAAGGGTGCAAGGTGTGCACACCGCATCGTACTTTTCACGTCAAACCCCGTACTGACGCGGTCCGATCGAAAGGGGATGGTTAGCGTTGACTACAGACAGAGTGGGCGCGAGCTTGTCCTCCGGCCAAGCATGGTGAAGTTTGAAGCTCCATCGTGGAACGAGATAGAGATTGCCAGAGCATTTGACCGTCCCAGTCCTTTCTACCTCAACCGGCCGTTGATCATGGTTCTTGAAGCCCTCGGGGTTCCATATTCTGTCTTCAAGGAATATCAGGACGCAGCTGTGCGGGATGCCAAAGACTCCAGACGGGATCTTGAACAGGCTGGCCGGCTACTCGAATCATTTGGTCTGGGTACATCTTTCCGCCTCTCGTCCGTTCTGTTCCATCTGCACAAACTCGGTGTTCCGATGCAGAGGGACCCGTTTTACAAACACATGATGGACTTCGCCATCAACCATGTCCTTCGGGAACTCAAGCACCACGCTCGTATCCCAATCTCTGGGCACACCCTAGTCGGTGTTGCCGACGTTCACGGATGGCTCCAGCCCAACGAAGTTTTTGCATGTTACGTCCATCAACAGACAAAGAAACTGGAGTACCTTGAAGGTGACATGGTGATCACTAGGTATGATTATTCTTCTTACCTGGGCTGTCCACCGTCTGAACCGATGCAGGTCCCCTGTGATTCATCCAGGGGACGTCCAAATCGTCAGGGCGATTGGGAAACCACCTGCTGGGTCCCCTTTTGAGAGGGAGCCATTGCCAAACTCTGTTGTCTTCTCCATAAAGGGTATAACATCATTCCTTTACTGGGTTGCGTGCACGCTTATAGAGTACTGGACAGGTGACCGACCGATTCCCTCAAAAACTGGGGGCGGCGATCTCGATGGGGACGTCGTGAGTGGCCTAACTCTCAGTACTCGCACACATTTTTCACTCCGAACCATAGTACAATGTCGCTTCTTTGTTCGACTTACCCGTCCGAAAGACGTATCCGGCGGCTGCTTACACCGATGCACCGAAGAGACTACTGGATTGGAAGTGTACCCTGGGTGACGTTGCCGACTTTGTCACAGATTACATTAACTCAGACGTCAGTGTGTCCTTTGTGGGGAATGTGCCGTTGACCAACCCTCCACAGGTTTTGGGCCTCGTAGCGATCAACTGGCTTATAATCGCAGATCAAAGTCCCGAGTCCATTTTCGACAAAGATTGCATGACATTGGCACAGCTACACAGCGATGCTGTCGATTACCCAAAGAGTTCCACCCCTGTGCCACATGCGAAGATACCAAGACTCAAGTTCAAGGCCAAGCCAGATTGGAACCAGCCGGAGACCATGAACGATAGCAAGAGCACGGACTTCTATCCCAGTAAGAGGGCAATTGGCCGGCTGTTCAGGGAGATCGAGTTGCCTGCTCTTGATATCGTTCAGCGGGTGAGCCGGATGCAGCGGAAGAAGCTGCACGAAGAGGAAGACGACCTTTTGGTGGCCCAGTTCGGGCGGGTGAGCTTACGGGACGATGATCAAGTCGACGTCGCCGTCTATGGGCGAATCACTGAGTTCATAGATGCAGACGTCGTCGATCCTGATGATCGTGCCCGCGCATTTATTCTTTTCGACAGGTACATAGCCGATCTCAAGACGATCTGCGCATCTCACACCATTTCGTACCGTCGCGATGCCATGCTTACCGAGGAGGAGGCAGCTGTCGGTACAATCGTTGCGAAGACATCCCAACCACGACTCCGACGCGACATGATCTCAAAGTTGAGAGATCAGACGAACTTGCAGGTGAAAGGTGTCAGGAACGAACTAATTTCCGAAGAGGATGGATTCGAGACAAGGTTGCGGAGGGCTTGGGCTTTGTGGAGGGTGACGCAGGAAGAGAGAGATTTGATGGGCGCGAGAACCTTGGGGTTGATTGCCTTGGGTGTCATCTTCGACACGATCAAAGAACTCGAGGAGGAAGACAGGGGCTATACATAACTAGGATGCATGGGTTACATCGTTGTACACTTACTAGGACTCGGGTTCTCAACTCTATGGATCGTGATGCTACCCTCGGTTTAGCAAGGTGCCGCAAGCGATATCGCTTCCTGAGTTTCAGGCAGTGTTTCGCAGAACTGATAAAGAGGTGTTAGCGGCGGTCGGAGTCCTTTCGTTCCACTTACTCAAAATAACGGAGTCGCCCCTGGGGAACACGTCAATTTGGTGCGAACCTGCGTACAGTGATATGAAACTTGCCTGAGGAACATCTTGCTGATGAACCGATCCTTGTTCACTGGCTTCTTATTCTTGCCTTTTGGTACCTCTGTCCACATCTGAGATAGAGGATATCAGAAAATCTGTAAGGGGCCCGAGATACCAGGGCTTCACCTCCTTCACGTTCTCGAGAACCTGTGGAACGAGTTAGTTCTTGGTGCTTGGTATAACGCGAGGACGTACCATATTACTGTGCCTATCAAAAGCCTTGACTCTCGCCAGTAACTTCTTGTTATTTCGCAGTGAGATCAGCACTTGGGTGTGATTTCGAACCGCTTGTTGGAGGACGGACAAAGGTCCTTGGCTGATCTCGTGTTCCTCGAGCGCTCGTAGCTGAGCCTCATCCAACTCGGATTTTGGGACGTGTACGTATTGGCTGGAACCACAAGTCCATTAGTCGCGATCTACGGGTGCGATGAACGGTTTTTCGGATGGAAAGCGCGTACCTCATGGTGGACTGGTGAGAGGTCTTCCTGGGCGCCTTTTTGGCGATCGACTTTCCATCCATTTCTCCTCAGCCTCGAAAAATGGCCCGCTTAAAACAAAAGGGCAAGGCCGGTGCCGCCAAAGCCTACGTCACACGCCCTGCTGCCGTAAAGAAGCTGCAAATATCTCTTGCAGATTTCCGCAGGTTATGCATTCTGAAAGGTGCGCGATTCTGTGTTGTGGAAAACTTGCCACCACCGACTTTGAGATATACAGGCATCTTTCCCCGTGAACCTCGGCATCGGAAGAAGGCAAACAAAGGATCATCCGCCCCGACATCGTTTTACTACGCCAAGGACATTGCCTATCTCGCTCACGAACCTGTACTGAGGAAACTCCGGGAACACAAAGCATTTGCAAAGAAGCTTTCTCGGGCTATCGGTCGAGGCGAGTGGAGCACTGCGAAGAGTTTAGACGACCACAAGCCAACCTACCGCCTGGACCATATCATCAAAGAGAGGCAAGTGTTTTGTTCCTGCGTTTGTGCTTGAGTTTGACGCGAGTGCAGGTACCCAACATTCGTCGATGCCGTCCGGGACATAGACGATGCCTTGTGCATGATCTTCCTATTTTCAAACCTCCCCGCCACATCTCGAGTATCAACAGCCCTAATCGACAACTGTACCCGACTCGCAGCCGAATGGCAACTGTATATCCTCCACTCGCATTCACTACGCAAGGTGTTCCTATCCATCAAGGGTGTGTACTACCAAGCCGAAGTGATGGGCCAGAATGTCACATGGCTTGTGCCGTACCAATTCACTCAAAACGTGAGTATTCTACCTAGCATTGCCAACATAATTCTAAACTTTTACCAGATCCCCTCAGATGTCGATGTACGAGTGATGTTGACTTTCCTGGAGTTGTATCAAACGCTCCTTGGGTTTACTTTCTTCAAACTCTACACCGATGCTGGACTTGTGTACCCTCCGCCATTGGATACGAAAAAGGATGAAGCCGCAGCTGGCGTTGGCGCTTTCAGCCTTCAGCAGGTCACTGAACAGCGCGTTCCTGGTGGTAAGAAGCCTTCTGACCCGAAGGTGTCTGCGAAGGATGTTCGGCGAACAATCAAGACCATCTCGTCTGATACACCAGGTGACGATTTGATGGAAAATCGAGCGGAAGACGATGAAGATAATGATACTGAGGAGGACTTCATCCCGCAACCCTCCAAGTCCAATCCTGAAGAAGCCGCTGTGCTTTCGACATTCCAATCAATATCGGCTCAAGAAGGTTCGACGGTCACGAAGCTCTTCGCACCCTACACGTTCTGGCTATCAAGGGAAACATCCCGCCCAATATTCGAATTCGTTGTGCGCTCCTGCGGGGGAAGAATCGGATGGCCAGCATCCTCCGGTTCCGGATCTCCCTTTGATGAGCCCGACGAGTCGATTACACACGTCATAATCGACCGGCCACAAGTAGAGCGGCCGAACGAAACGCAAGAGGAGAGGCAACGTCGGCTACAGCGGAAATATATCCAGCCCCAGTGGGTTATTGATTGCATCAACGCCGGGAAAATACTCCTGGAAGACAGGTACGCCCAGGGGGCGCCTCTGCCGCCCCACCTTAGTCCTTTTGGCGATTACGAAGGTGCCTATGACCCGACCGCGGCTGCCCCCGTCGATGACGTAGAGATGGCTGAGGAGGAAAGTGATGAGGAGGAGGAAGGCGCTGAAGTTGAGGAAGATGGGCCTGGGTCTCGACTGTCCAAGTTGGTTGCAGACGCCACGGAGGATCCGGATGCTTTACGGGCGGCAGAGCTTGCAGCCGAGGCAGCTGGGATCGATTACGGCGCCTTCGAGCAGGAGGTTAAGAAAACCAAGAAGGCTAAGGGGAAACCTGTGCCGGTCCCGGTTGAGGCAGAGGAGGAGATGAATAAGATGCTTATGAGCAACAAGAAACGCAAGCTGTACGAGAGGATGAAGTACGGGCAGGAGAAGAAAGACGCCGAGGTGGGTTCAGCGGCTTTCATCTGCGGTTGCTTAGTAGCGGATACTGATTCTGATTCCGTCAGCGAACGAAACTGGAGCAAAGGCGCAAAGAGCTGGATGAGGGGAAGAGGCAGCGGAAGAGGGACGGTCATCGTAGTTAGTCATCGAGCAGAGTATCCAGGGGAATTTCACGAGCTCTTGTCCGATCAACCAACCACACATCTGAGGTCAGCCTCCCCACAGCGGTCCCGTTGACACACTGGCGTGCTTTATGAAGTTTCTCGTCAACCGCTTGTTTTCCACTTCTTGACCCGACGTTCAGGTCGTGTGCCAACTCATGGCACCCTTTGGTCTCGGAGGCAAGAGTTCGCCTTCAAGGAACCCTCGCAAGCTACCCAGCAACCCCCCCAACGCTCACCCTCCCGATAACCCGCCTCACACATCCAACCACAACTTCTTCTCATTTCCGCTTTGGAAGAGGAACAACATCCACAACCTCCCCTCCCCAAACCCTCCCCCCGCTCCAGATGACTTCGGTGGCTTGCCCCGACGATCGTTCAATGCCAAGCAGCGGAGTGACTCTCCTCCGTCTATCCCACCAAAGGACCGCATCTCCACGAATTTTATCCCTAGGATATCAAGCGTCGGTGCCGGCGGTGACGACGACCAGGAGTTCATTCCGGGTTGCTCCACGATGACACTACCAGAACGCACCTCACCGAGACGGAGACAAGACCCCCCCACTCGACAGTCCACAACCGCCCTCGCACATGCTTCTTTGGGGCTAGGCCTCCCTCATGTTATGCCTCACCAAGGAGCTTCGTCCTCATCTTTGGATATTACCGCACTCCGGCACGCTTCCAATCACGAGAACGACGCCGAGCCTGGCGTTGCGCGGTCAATTATGCGCAAAGCGAAGAGCTTCCAGAAGCTACGGCAAGATCCTCCAATAGAGGACCCCCAGGATTCCCGGGAACGCAGGCGGTCGAGGGGGTTAAGTTTGGGCCCACTCCATTTCACAATCGAGGGCAAAGGCAAAGAACGTGAACCAGAGAGTCCTGCAACTGGCCTTTCGAGGAAGGCATCTTTCTGGCGTCGCAGAAAGGACTCTTTAAAGACCCTGGTTCATTCGGAGTCGCAGAAACCGCTTCCTCCCGTTCCAAATCCGCCGGTTAATGGAAAAGGGAATATCCATGCACAACCACCCCTCCCCCCAACGAGCGCGAACGGCAGAAGTGGCATGTATGGCCACGTACCTGGGCCATCCACACCCAGGCCCAGCGCCTTGGTCCGTAGCCGCTCGAGTCTTCTCAAACGGAGCCACTCTGAACGCGCGTCACCTGGAATCCGGCCGTCTTCCGCACATGGTCCATCCACGTCCACTGCTTCCAGACCACTTGAGGGTGTGCGCCTTACCGGGCGGCCGTCCACTGCAGGTGCCCTGTCCTCAAGTCCCAGGTCTTCGCACCTCATCACTTCCGCCACTTTTTCTTCCATCCCACCACAACCCTTAACGGACCGGGCAGAAACACTCCCTCTTGACCCACCGAAACCCCGTGCCCGTGCTTCAACAAATCCTCCTCTCCTCCATCGTTTGTCTATGAATCTTTTCTCATCTTCACCGCCGGTCCCTGCTCTCCCCCATGCCCAACTGACGAGCTCACCTGAAACGAGTGCCGTTAGTTCTCCCCGCCCCTCCACATCCAAACAATCGATTGATATACCGAAACCGCGTGTTGACGAAGAATCCCCCAAGCAGTACGTGAACCGCCTAACCGAGACCGTTCCAAAATCCGATATTGCTACTGTGCTGGCTTCCAGGTGAGACCCCTTGCACTAGCTCGTTCCAGTGAGCTAAAATTTCCTAAGTGGGGAGACATTCTATGTCGATGCTCTCAATTATTATCTCTCCCAGTTCGACTTTGCGTCCAATCCGCTGGATGTCGCCCTGAGGAAGCTCTTGATGCACGTCGGCCTTCCTCGCGAGACGCAACAGATCGACCGTGTTATCGAGTCCTTTGCCACGAGGTATTCTCAATGTAATCCTGGACTAATCGTTCCCCAAGGCAAGAGATTTGATCTAAGCGGTTACCCGCTTTCTAACCCGTCTCTAGATAATGCATACATCCTCGCGTTCAGCCTAATAATGCTCCACACTGACGCGTTCAATAAATCGAATAAGCATAAGATGTCGAAGGCCGACTACATCAGGAATACCAGCTTACCTGGAGTTGCACCAGAGGTTCTTGACGTACGTTATTCACCTGTTACTTGAAAGGCTGCTCCTTCAACCTCCTCCTAGTGCTTCTTCGATAATATTGTGTTTGCTCCTTTTATCTTCATCGAAGATCCCCTCGATCTGAATCCGACGTTCCCTCCACCTCTGGATGGCGCACCTTCAAGACGCGGTTCGACCTTCGCGTCACCAAGTGGGAATGCTGGTACCGGGACGAGTCTCCTCAAGAGCAACCGGATCGATCCCTACTACCTGATAATTCGAGTGAGCACTATTCATCAGTTCCCAGGTGATCACACCTCAATATTCTCCGCAGAATGAACTTGACCCTCTGCGAGTTGACGTGGAAGGCGCGGTGCCACTCGCCAACCCTTACACCTTCCGCGGCCCCGCGGACGATGCAAACTACGAAGAGGCTCATGGAAAGTTTTTGAGGGCTCGGAGTGCCGATATCGCCACTGAAACCTCACTGGTATCCCCTACTTTCTTCAACATCTCCAGCCCCACGCTCTCGACCAGTCCCATCGACGGCGCTGTACCAGCCTACACCGGTCACGTTGTCAAGCTTGTCAAGATCGGAGTATTGAACAGGAAGGACGACATCGTAGAGGGAGGTAAACGAGCGATCGGCCGCAAATGGAAAGGGTGGGGCGCCATCGTAACAAACTCCCAACTTCTCTTCTACCGGGATGCGACCCAGGTAATGAACATCCAGCGACAATCTGAGGAATCGGTGGACCTCCCCCCGCCACGATTCGCATTGGCGAAACCCGACGAGCTTTGGTCCCTGAAGAACGTGTTCGCCGTATCCGACAAGTCGTACACTAAGGTATTTTTACGTTTGGTCCGTGGTATTATCGGCACTGAAAGGTGACCACAGAGGGAACATGCTTTCCGGTTCGTCATGGCTGATGGCCGCCAATCACTGTTTCAAGCTGAGTCGGAGGAGGACAAGTACAAGTGGATGGCGTGCATAAACTACGGAAGCTCCTTCAAGACCGCGGATGTTCGTATACGTTCAGCTGGGATGGCCAAGAAAGACATCGAGTTAACCGGCATCGCCGCCGCCGCCTCACACATCCGTGATTTAGAAATGCGCGGGAAGGGATCGCCGCCGCTCAGAACCTGGGACAGGGGCGGTGTCCCAAGGCGGTCGCGCGTGGAATCGTTGAATCCAGTGGCTTTTCGGCGTTATTCAGATAGCTCCGAGAAGGAACCGATGTCACCGCTTTCCGATAGTTCGTCGATCCAGGTCAAGAACACTTTCGACATCGTCAAAGCGGATCTTGCCAATGCCATGCGGGCATCTCTCGACCTCTCTAACTCGTTTTCGCGGACACACAGCCTTGACTTGGCATCCACACTCTCCGTCCTTCCGAACGACGGTGATCGTCGGCCACATGGAACAAGATCTACCAGGACTCGCATAATCGAGAATAGAATCAAGGAGATCGAGTCACAACTCTCAGAAACTCGCTCTCAACTGCGCTCGGATCTGTCGTTGGTCCAGAACATAGCAATTCTCACACCTTTCCAAAGGACGACCCGCGATAGGCTTTACATGACGATTCTGAACACCGCAAAGCGCGTCAGCCGCCTTCGTTTGGAGGAAACCAAACTCGTCTGTCATCGTGACATTTTGACGCACGATTTGTTGTCCGCGGATCTGAATTGGCAACGGACGAAGGAGACGGCGCTGAATGCGGCAAAGGAGGTGTTGCGTGTCAGGTCGTTCAGCTTGACGGAGATCGATGTGATAGACGAGAAAGCACCCCCGATCCCTCGTCCTCCGTTACCCACGCAAGCCATTCAATTATCTCGTTCGTTCAGCGGCGACTCATTCTTCTCGACACTGGATCGTGCAACTGATTCCCCCGTCACACCTTCTCCTTCGCCGTTCACCTCGCATACCGTTGAGTCGCCTGCATCCGCCCAGTCGACGACAACACCCCCTGTAATTCCTGGCCAAGCCAGCGCTTCCTCGATATCGTTTCCGTTCCCGGTGGAATACGCCACGACAGACAGCGCCCGCACTTCATTCGATCCCGGGGCAGGATTGGAGAGCAACCCCGGGAGTTTATATACCCACGAACGGTTCTATACGGCACCGGAGACCCCCGAGGAGCAGGCGGAGGAATGGAACAAAACCAAGGCAGCGAAACGAGTATCACTCGTCCGCGTTCCTAACGACCTCCGGATGTCACTTCCGGTTCGGACGCCCGAAGATATTTACGCGCGTTTGAGAGCTAGCCCAACGATCGCTTTGTTAGCCCCAGGGTCGTTGATGACTGCCTTGTAAAAGGACTCACCGACTCTGACTTCATTTCTGGATGGGATTATTTATTCACCCGTGCAATTAGGTAGTTTTTGGTATGTATCTTCGAACCCTCTACGATAACCGTACATGATAATGAATACGACCGCTTTTAGACTGCTGAGTAGGGTGGACACATCCGGCGTATCAGTCCAAGACTAAGAGTGAGACGTTGCCATGGCCCGGATCCGATCATTTCCACCATCAGCCCGTGGTATCTACTGGAGCATGACTAGTGACCTCAATGAGAAACTATCGCGTTTCATCCTACTCTCCGCTGATCCCAGGCATGCGAGCGCGTCCTAGGTAAAGCGATAGATCCCTTCTCAAACTTAGCAACCACCATGACGAACAATCGGCCCCGCGACCGACTGTCTGCGATTCTGTCCCCATCCACCAATTTCACCGCGTCGCACACGAAGTCCCGACCAATTGCACTGAATTCAATCCCATTCAGCCACAAAGAAGACACACAACCGAGGCGAGTTAAGAAGCATAGGCAACCATCGTACCCTTTCTCTTTCCCCCCCACGACTAGCCCACTATTATCTGGCCTGACCGCCATGCCTTCATCTGCTGCTTCATGGACCCCTGGTGGGTCGTTACCTTCAATGCCCCAATCACCACCGGTGCGACCACCACGCCCCGAAAACCCCTACGCCCGCTCTCCCCACCGCACCAGCCGACCCAGCGCCGAAGGGATAAGCGGACGAGGACAAGTTACGGAGCTCCCCGACCCCAAACAACCATCGGAGTTCTCGTACCCGCACACCCCAGGATCACCACCCCACCACAGGGGATCCCTTCGTGCCCCACGTAATCGGGCTATGCCACAGCGGCGAGCTAGTGTTGATGTGACCCCGACCCTCGACCGCATCGTGCGGGCTGGTGGCGCCGAGCCGAAACAAGTGACATTATCGCGCAGTCGGTCGTTATGGACTCACAAGGACAGGCCAACCATTATGAGAGATGATGGCCTCCGCGAAGCCAACCCGCCACGAGAGCCTCTGACCGAAAAGCAACGAGTTATGAACGTCCGCAGGGCTAGAAAGATGCAACAGGTGCGCACCGATCCTAGCCCTGACCTTTACTTTCTCTATCGTGGACCTTAGACCCTGATTGAACTACCCTGTGCCCAGGTCTTCGGTTCTGAGCCACCCCAGGCGCTTTTCCAGGCCACACACCCAAACCCCAGATTTGACGGAGGGCGTAGTCACACGGAGGAATTTGACAGACGGGCGTCAATGTCCACCCTAAGCTCGATATCGACGGCAGAGCTGTTATCACAGCGGCCCCATTCCAGGAGGCAACGAACGATTTCGGCTGGATCAACGATCACGACACCAACCCCACCTCTGACACCAATATCGCCCATCCCACCACAACCGGAATCATCATCAGCGTTGCCGAGGTTAGAGCAGTCGTTCACTCGTAACCCTCCCACGAACGCTCCACCGTTTTCTCATGCGTTCCCTGAGGATATCCAAACACCAGGCGCTACCCCCGGGACGCCCAGGACCCTAGTCCGCGCGGAGACGACCGGGGGACGCAAGGAAAGGGATTTCAGGCAAAGGCGGATGCGTGCGGCGAAGCTATCGAAATTCTTCGGGGTGGGTTACCAGGACCTCGAACCGCACCTTGCCCCGAAGAGCCGTGCCGACCCCCAAAAGGTCGAGGTCGCGATTGATGATAGGGGTGGGTTGTTCTGGGAAAGACACGAGCTCCGTAGCCTCGACATGGAGGACGTTATCGTGAAACTACGGGATCTCCGGTCGTCATGAAACTTCGCCAACCGCTGCCCCCGGCATTCTTCCTATCCTAAACTTCGATGTATTGTCCTTCCTCCCGGCCCTATCCTCCCTTCTCGTCGTTATCTGTCGGGCACAAAAGATTTGCGCAAGAACCCTCGCTCCCTTCTTGATCACGTCATCCGGATCCTTGGAGTTCTAGAGCTCTTTGAAATCCCTTGCTTCAATGGAGGCGGAGGGTCGCCGGAACGTTGCGTATCCCTCGCCTCCGACCACCTATCCGGCAGTTTTTCCCCTTCCAGTTCAATTCGTTTTAAGGTCTGTGCGCAAAGGTTTTGTGCATTCATGCAATTCTTACTGTATGCCCCCCTTCGCTGTACCACAACATCATAATGAGTCGATGGACTCTGCAGCTTTCTCTTTCGTTCTATTCCCCTCCTTATGTTATTGCAGATTCATCTATAACTATTTGTACGATTTCACGGTGGCTTTCGTTCCCCCTTTGCCCTGTCATAATTCCTCGTCCCCTGGCCCTAGTTGTGCCCTGTATGTGTGTGTAAATATTCGTTCACCGGCGTAATAATACGTAGACAGATTCTCCGAGAACCACGTTGGTCATGTGTCGGAATGAGCCAGTGAGCGACATTAGAAGACCCCCGAAGGAAGCATAGGCGGTCCTGTATGTGAAAGGCGTCAATCTTGAGCGACAAAAGTCAGGTTGCAGAAGTAGGTGGGACGTACGAAACCTCCTTTCCTGTATCGAACTTGTATACCTGTTCTCGGAACAGCTCATGAGTGTGGTGGAGGACCTCGGGATCCCGAGTTGCACGCACCCTCCCAAACATCACATACTCGTAGTCCTCTTCGATCCCTTTCTGGCCCTTACCATCCGGTCGCCACTGCTGTTCCTTGTCTTCCCCTTCTCCCTCCTTCCCAGGGGCGCTTCCGCGGGATAATGATGTGGCCAACGACAGAGTAAAAGTCTGGCCGGATTTTAGAGGGAAAAGCTCGATATTGTAGTCCAGCGTCAGGTCCATCTCGTAGTTCTTCGACTTCGCGTACAGACGCGAAACTTGATCACCATGAACGGAATTCACGAGTTACAGGTGCCGGGGGTGAGTGGTCATGAAGGAAAGGTACGATAACCTGTAAGTATATGGTGTCGATCCCTTGGAACATGTGGTGAGGTGGTCTCACCTCGGTCGAATTTCCGACCTTCCTTATCGATATCGTCGATGGTGAATTCGTCGTTAAAGACGATGTGCGATAAACCGGAAGCCATGCAGGGAAAGGTCAATTTGATTGAGGGTAAGAAGTCGATCACCGTTGAAGCTTGAAGCTTGAAGGTCAAAAACTCGTGGTCACGATTGAGTCGGGAATAAACTGGATGCTCATGTATTGTAGGTGGGGTTCGTCTCTCTCGAAACGCATCCCACATAGGGATATCTAAATTGGTTCTACGCTCATCCAATAACAAGTTTGCCATCCACCTCGTTGAACTCATACTGGGGAACCTCCAGATTAAGCTGAAGACCAAGGATGTCAGAACTAAATAACGCATCATGGCAGGGGTAAACTTACAGGAGCGGGACCCTTTCGGATACGACCGGCTGACGGACATCGTGGGTTAGTTAGGACTCGGCGGATGAGAAACAGGACTGTAACGCACAGATGTCGTAGTGAGAACCGTGACATGGGCAGAACCTATGGGAGAGGTAGTGAGCGCGGAGAATGGGGTATGTTGAAGCTACACACCAGCCACCGTAATCTCCAGCCTCGCCAATGGGCACACATCCCAAATGAGTGCATACACCCAGCATGACCAACCACTCTGGCTTCTTCACCCTAGCCTCGTCGCTCTCGGGGTCACGGAGAGACTTCCAGTCTGCACCATTCGCTTCCTCAATCTCGTCTGGAGTTCGGTGGCGGATGAACACGGGCTTTCCACGCCATTTGATGATCGCGTTCTTTCCTTCCGGAATACTTGAAAGTTCGACCTCAACCTTGGCCAGGGCGAGAACGTCAGCGGAGGCGGCCATAGTTCCCAAGAACTCTACAACGGTGGATTTGGCAACGGAGGCGGATAGGACGCCAAGAGATCCAACCATGAAGTATTGGAGAGCCCGGTTGGTAGAGGAAGAGGCGGCCTGGTAACCGGAGAAATCTGGAACGTTGGGGGCATCCTTAGCGGGGGTTGAGGTATGGATGTATCGTTGTTGTGAGAAGGAATTAACGGGTGCTGAACGGCGCTGTGGTCAGAAGTTGTGTTACGACGAAAAAAGGCAGAAAGCCTCGCACAAGTCACATAAGTCTTGGAGACCAGGCCGGAACTGGTCCTGGAGACACCTCCGGACCATTTGGGTTGAACGTCAGTGCGAGGACCAGAATGACCGTGACCGTGGTGTCCACCGCCTCCAATGGCAGCGAGGTTAACGAGAGTAGGGTGGGGGACGCCGGAAGAAAGCGTCCTGACGGTTGGGGGAAGTGTGACGGCTTTTTTTACCACTTTAAACGTCGACGCCATCTGGTCGTAGAGTGAGGGGGAGGAGGTTGAGAGAGAGTTGGCTGGTCGTGGTAAATTCCGGGACCATCCGACGAATGAGCATCACGCGAATTCACTGCGTCCAAGTCGGAGCACTCTTTGATTTATTCTACCAACTATCCCGTATTCGACTGTCCAGTGCCCTTCGCATCCTTCGCAGACACGCTCTGTGATGTGCCCAGGTTCCCCATCCCAAGATTTTTCCAATCGTCGCGTTCCATGAGTCCCCTACAAGCAATCAGCCATCCACTCCAAATCAACCCTCAACCACGCGCACCGGTTCATGCGACAATCAAGATAATCCTTGCTGAGGATCCTGCATGGCGTAGACGCGCTCCCGTTCGTCTTGAGACAGTCTAGGTACTTGACCATATAGTCCTTGCACTCGCCTGCAAATCATATCCAAATTCCGTTTCTGAATCCTCCAGTTCTGAGGGTACATGCGCACCGTAGTGGTCGAGTGGGAATGACCCTCTATCTGGTGGTGTAGCGGTGAATCCGGTCGAAGAAAGCGAAGGAGGCCGACCGAACGACATGGGCGAGAAATCACAACGGCGCTCAACCGCTTGTGGGGGAGTTTGATCGGCGCGCACCTCGCCAGTTCTGGTCGTGGTCTGTTGTCCAAGGACTAGTCCGCTGCCAAGGCCGCGTGCCAAATTTCCGGAGGATATAAAAGGTCCCAATGCCCCCGTCCAGAGGTCAACCCTGCCACCATGAACTGCTCTGACTGTACCTCGGGAAATTGGCTTCCAGGTTCCCCCAAAGGCACCGAAGAGGATGGTGCCTACCTCGCCAAGGGTTCCAACCAAGAGGACACCAAAGACAAAGCTGTCGTCCTCCTCACAGACATCTTCGGTCTTATCTCCAACCCAAAGATTATTGCTGATAGCATCGCTGAGCGTACTGGATTCGACGTCTGGGTCCCAGACCTCTTCAACGGCGCGTACCCGACCAAGTCTGCGCTCGAGGCGCAAGGTGCTCACCCAATGTCGTTCGTTCAGGACACCCACCGGTTGCACCTGATGTTATGGATTGTGCCTCTCCCCGTTACCCTGGTGAGAAGGTTGGGCTCTGGAGGAGTTTGACGTTCTACTGGACCGCCTTGACGCACATCTTCGGGATCATCGCCTCTCGCCCGGGCGTAGTTGATCCACGGGCTAAAGAAGTATCTCCTTTTCTACTACACCCTGTAGGCTGAGAATTTAGCTCCCCTCCAGTTCTTGACCAAGATCAAGGCCGAACGTGGTTACAAGAGCATTGGCGTTCTAGGGTCAGTATCCACCATTACCATTTCGCTTCTCTCATACTTGTGATAGGTACTGCTACGGTAGCGCCATTGCCGTTCGCATTGCGCAACTCGATGCCATCACGTCCATCGTCATTGCCCATCCAGCCCCCCTGACCTTGGTGGAAATAAAGGCAATCGACGTGCGCGCAAGATCATTTTACCGATTGACGAACGCGCCTAACATCACCCCTCCAGAAACCTATCTCGTGGATTTGCGCGGAAGGTGGGTACATGTGTTCGCGACAGTATCCCCTTTAGTAACATACCGCCTCCTGTACAGATGATTTCGTCTTCTCCAAGGAACTCAGGTTGCAATCCGAAGCGCATTTCAAGTCACGGACTCCTGAGCTCCAGTATGAATTCGTGGATTACCCCGGTAACTCCGTCCGCATTTACCTGATTCGTTTGGCCTGATACATCTCAAAGGCACCGTCCACGGGTTCGCGTGTCGACCTGCAAGGGAGCATCCGCTCTCTGTTGAAGGACAGGAGAAGGCTTTAGAGCAGACTGCCAAGTGGTTCCAAAGTACCTTATAATCAATCCATCCTTCGCTGCGAGGCGTGTATGACATGTTATCATTTGAATGCGAATGTCGAGTAGCACATTTACTTAAGAGACGTAGAACCCTCTTCCATGCGTACTTTTTGCTGGATCCGAGGTACATAAACATATCCGATGGAGAAGTCCAAGATCCCCAAAGAATGTTCCAAGGTACACGTACGTTTGTCGTTCTTAATTCGTGATTTTTTACAGCCTAAACGGTACAACATAACAGATAAAAGTTTGTACAATCTAGTTTCCCAAACTTCTTGTTTTGTGCTGAGCAACGCAACCCGCGATCGCACAGATGGGGGGGACGGTTTAAGCGTCATAGGTAGAGGCAGACACGTTGCCACCGCGTCCGGTCCAGTTGATGTGAATGTCTTTGCCAGCTTGGAGCTTGGAGTTCTCTTTTCCGGGGAGGACACGGAAGGTGTGGGCACCGAAGTAGTCACGTTGAGCCTGGAGGATATTGGCAGAAACGACCTCGCCCCTGTAACCGTCCAAGAAGGCAAGAGCTGTCGAGAAGGCAGGGGTGGGAATACCCCAGAGAACGGCTTGAGCGATGATGCGCCTCCAACCTGGCTGAGCCTTGTGGATGGCTACGAGAGGGGTGTGAGAAGTAATTTGACTCATTGGTGTTGGAGACATACCCTCGACAAAGAAGTCATCGAAGAGGAGTGACTCAAGGTCGCGGTTCTTGCCGTAGGCAGCAGCGATGTCGTTAAGGAAGACGGACTGCCGGGACGATTCAGAATACGCCCCACTGCGGTGGTGGAGAGGGCTCTCACCTTGATGATACATCCTCCACGCCACATACGAGCAATACCGGCGTAGTTCAAGTTCCAGCCGAGCTACACGAGAGTTAACCAAAGGAAGGCGGGTACAGAGCATGAAAACCTACATCCTTGGCGGTTTGACGCATGAGCATGAATCCTTGAGTGTAGGAGATGATCTTGGAGGCGTAGAGAGCTTGTTCAAGGTCATCGATGAATTGTTTCTTGTCGCCGTGGAATGCCTCTTTCTGGGGGCCAGAGATGACTTTGCTAGCACGGACACGTTCCTGCTTGAGGGAAGACAGACATCTGGCGAAGACAGCCTCTCCGATCAACGTGACTATAGGAGGGGTAAACAAAGACCGGAAGGGAGATAAATAAACGTAGGTTTTCGACTGACCGGGAATACCAGCATCGAGAGAAGCAATAGCGGTCCATTTACCAGTACCCTTTTGACCAGCGGAGTCGAGGATCTTGTCAACCATGAATTCACCATCGTCGTCCTTGAACTTGAGGATGTTGGCGGTGATGTCGATCAGGAAGGAGTCGAGAACGCCCTTGTTCCACTTGAAGAAGATATCCGCAATCTCGTCGTTGGGGAGATCGAGACCGTGCCTGAGGATGTCATAGGCCTCAGCAATCAACTGCATGTCACCGTATTCAATGCCTGGGCGATCTTAGTACGGGTATCACTACGATCGGCGGGAGCTTAATTTACCGTTGTGTACCATTTTGACGTAGTGACCGGAACCGGTTTCGCCAACCCAATCACAGCAAGGCTCACCGAACGCTTGGGCAGCGGCAGCTTGGAAGATGGGCTGAATCGCCGGCCAGGCGGCTGTCGAACCACCGGGCATAAGAGAGGGACCATGACGAGCACCCTCCTCTCCACCAGAAACACCGGAACCGACGAATAAGAGGCCCTTCTCCTCGAGCTCCTTGGTCCTTCGGATGGAGTCGGGATAATGGGAGTTACCGCCATCAATGATGATATCACCCTTCTCTAGATATGGGACGAGTTGTTGGATGAAGGAGTCAACGGCGTCACCGGCCTTGACGAGGAGGATGATTTTACGCGGCCGCTTCAGCTTGGCAGCGAGCTCCTCGATGGAATGAGCACCCTGTACATTGGTTCCTATGAAGCAAAAGGACCGTTGATTGTTTATGAGAGGAAAATAATGCAAAGGTAGACGACTAACCCTTGGCCTCGTTAGCGAGGAAATTATCAACCTTGGAGGTGGTTCGGTTGTAAGCGACGACGTTGAAGCCCTTGTCGTTGATGTTCAAGATGAGGTTTTGGCCCTATTGGAGGGAAGAAATTATGGTGAGAATCTATGCGATTTGGAGGTGATAAATCTTACCATGACGGCCAAACCGATGAGGCCAATATCACCACTGGAGATAGACAACGATGGTGAGCAAGATCGGGAAAGATATTGAGAGATGCAAGAACATACGTTGGTTGGGACATTGTCGGTGATGAGCTTTGGGATGGAGAGGGATGGAGGGAGGAGGAATTAGGAGACTGATTCGACGGGTCAATGAGGGATCGGGTTTGATAACCACCAAGGAAGGGGATCACGTGAGCTTGAGAATCTGTTGGTCATCCTTCCGGTCATGGATGATGATCAGCGGGGAAAGTTGGCCTTCCTTGTCCAACGGAAGCGTATATACACCGCCGGGGACGGCTTAAACTGGCCGCTGTTTACCCATACATTAGTGAGATTCGTCGCAGTCGGAACCATCCAAGGCGAACGTGAGATCGAAGGTTGTCTCGTTCTCGTCAATTCCACCTGCCACCCCAAGCGAGACCCAGGGGTTCACGGTACTCGCTCGATAATTCCGTGGTACTCATCGCTTTAACACCCTCGTTACATACCGTGGACCGGCCATCTGCTTCGGTGGCCGGACGCTCATCAATGCGTCATCCGATCCACTTGGTCGCCTACCAACATCTCTCCTGCTGCTCCAGGGATGCCCTCAACACACACGCGCGGCGTCCTCCACGCCATCCCGGCGGTCGTGGGCTCGTCGATCATGCATGAAGGTTGGGTCCTCAAGAAACGGAGGAAGAAAATGCAAGGTGCGGAGGTATTATTACCCAGCTTCGCAGTGCATTCATTTCAACCCGCTTGGCCACTCCAAATTGGTTAGGTTTCGCCCGCCGTTATTTTACCCTTTACGAATCCGGGGTTTTATCCTACGCATTTGGCCCCGGAGAGCCCGTCCGCGACCAGATTTCTCTCGGCCAGGCCGCCATCTCGAACGAACCATGTCAGTGCGACCCATTGTTATCCACAGATTCAACTCAGAGTTGGATACTAGCTCGCAAGGAGATCCACGTCGATTCAAGCAATGCTACGTTCCATATTAGATGTCTTAACACCCCCGATTTTGAAGCCTGGATGTCCGCCCTCAGGTCCGCAGTGCATTCCTCCCCCCCACCTCGATCACACTGAACTTCCCCGTTTAGGAAGTACATTTCGACGGATGAACGCGTGAGGAACAGAAGGTCTCTCCAACGAGCCAACTCTCGCTTAGGAGGTTTATCCCGTGCAAATTCCATAGTCACGGAGCTCAGTTCTGTATGTCATCGCCTGTACTTGGCGCATCAAACTTACATCCCTCGAGACTATCCACGACTTAGAAGAGGCTATCAGCGCTCTACCGCCGGATGACACCAAGAAGAAATCTGGATCAAGGAGCAAGGAAAAACACGCCAAAGAAGTGTTTGGGTTGTTCAGGAAACGTACGCGGCGCCAGCAATCACCAACTGAACTGTTTTCTAACCTCCCTGCAGCCAGTTCCTTCGTTCCAGAGAAGGACGATATTTCGGTCTCTGATTCCGGCGTTTACGCCCGTCTTTACGCTGCCTTGAACCTTCTCAAGGAACAACATGCATTACTCGCTAAGGCTGTCTCGAGTATCTCTTACACAGATGGGCCGTCCGCCTCCCTGGCAAGCTCGTTGGTCCTTCCTCCAAGAGTTGAAGAAGGGGAGGAAGAGCCCCCCTTTGAATCTACAACCCCAGCATCGACGCCTCTGTTCAAATCGGAGCGCGCTTCTGTCGCCACGAGTACGAGCGACAGCTTCTGGTTCGACGCGCCGGAGTTTGGCGATGGCCCTGAGGAATTCCTCTTGGATTCTACCGGAGCCGACGACCAGGGTCCCGAAAGCAGGATAATGGACCCCAATGACCGTGACGAATCGAATTCTGTGGACACGGACATTGAAGAGGAAACCCCCAAACACGAATCTACGGAACTACCCTCAGACCCTTCACAGGTTACTCGGAGGGCCCAGCTTCCATCGCTCCCACCTGCAGACGAAGGTAGTTTATTTACCGTGCTGAAAAAAAACGTTGGGAAGGTACGTTTCGTCGGCCTTTGAAGAAGCACGAATATACACCTCCTCTTAGGATTTGGCCAATGTGGCCCTACCTGTGACGTTCAACGAGCCTCTCTCGTTATTACAACGGGCAGCTGAAGAGATCGAATACTTCGACCTCTTGAATCAAGCCGCCAAGAGCTCAGATCCTGTCGACAGAATATGTTATGTCGCCGCTTTTGCTGTATCAAGCTACGCCCACACGAAGGCCAGGAGTGGTAGAAAGGGATTGTAAGTAAATCCAAGGTCTATTCAATCCCCACATCCTCTAACGGCCTCCAGCAACCCGATGCTTGGTGAGACATTCGAAGACCCAAGGATGAAATTCATCGCCGAGAAGGTTTCCCACAATCCTGTCATTATGGCATATCACGCAGAAGGAGAGGGCTGGGAGCTGTGGGCAACGTCGGCTGGGCGGACGAAATTCTGGGGTAACGGCTTTTTTGACAAATTCTGTTGGTCTAAAGCTCACCGCTCTCCTCATTCTAGGGAAGAGCCTCGAGATCATTCCGCTTGGCACGATACGTGTGAAGATAGGCGGCGATCATTACCATTGGTTAGTGTTCACTATTCCGTACGTCACTCAGGGAATTGAGGTCAAATTTTACTGGCTCGAAGGAAGAAACCTTCGTCATTCATGCGGAACATCATGATGGGAACTAAATACCTCGAACACATTGGCGCGATGACCATCGAGAACGTTTCCACCAATGATCGATGCGTCCTCGAGTTCAAGGAAAGCGGATACTGGGGCGCTGCGAACGCAGTTTCCGGTACTGTTCATTCGGCTTCCGGCAAATCTTTGGCAAGCCTCGAAGGCAAATGGGACGAGAACATTGTCCGTAACCTCGACGAGTCACGCTTCCAGCTGCTCTGGAGGATCTCGCCGTTCCCGAAGAACTGCAAGGACTATTATGGCTTTACGTCCTTCGCGATAACGTTAAACGAGATAACCCCAGACTTGCAGCGGAGGCTACCGCTCACGGATTCGAGATATAGACCAGACATACGTGCGTTGGAGGATGGGGATCTTAACACGGCGGAAGCCGAGAAACAGCGAATAGAAGAGGCACAGAGGGAACGTCGAAGGAGTGGGAGGGATCAACAGCCTCGGTGGTTCCGTCAAGAAGGCGATGAATGGGTGTACAATGGTGGTTATTGGGAGCAACGGGAGCAAGGATGGAAGGATATTCGTCCTCTTTGGTGACACTCACGGTTTTCTGGTGTCGTTCACCTTGATTCCTTAGTTGTGCTCAGGGTCCAACGTCGACAATACATATCACAGTGCCATCAAAGAACTCTGTCCCTCTGAAAATACAATCGCCAGGGTCCATCCCGTTTCTAGGGCAAGAGTAAACGTGCATCGGTGACGATCTGCCATATACTTACCCGCTCCGAACCTTTTCCGGCGACAAGTATCAGTCACCAACGCACGAGATGTACGCGGCCCGCTGTGTGCCTGGATTGGCGACTTGCGTCAGGTGTGGTATCCCCCCTGCTGGTGGCTATCGCAGTCCTGTCGTACTCGCCCAGTGTGGGGCATATGAACGATGTGAATGAAACGGGTGGTAAGCAATCACGCAATTAAGATTCGGGCCGTCGTTTCTGAATAGTGTGTTTGGGACCTCACGACAAGGGCACCATACCCAGCGACCGCATGGTTGACGGCCTTCCAGCGTGCTCGGGTAGTGGACCGATCACGTCTGGGATGGGTGCTGCCTATCAAAATGTGACCGCCCTGCCCACCACCCGAGGGAGAATGACCACCAAAAGGGGTATGGTGCGCGGAACCTACTAGGCCGATGGTCGGTATGTCCCGGCGTCGGTAGCATGACTGTCAATCAAAAATTCCCAGGACCCTGTTCACTGCAGGGTTGGTTTTCCTTCCATTCCCGGTCTGAAACTTCGGAGTCGGTTACTCCACAAATAGATAGCTGAGAAGTAGGTCCGTGGGTAAGGTTTCCACGTTCCCTGCCGGATAGAACGCAGCCTCTACGTTTGCCACACCCCGAAGGTCACTCGTTCCGGGCTGGGCTTCCGGCTTGGATCCTACCGTACACGTAAAGCGACCCGGTCTCGTATTGAGAGGTAGGTTCAGGGGTTAGTTTCATTGAGGAATGAATTGAATTTCTGTGGGCGTGAGTGCTCACTGTTATTTACGCGCTTCCTCTCGCCGCTGACGGGAACAGGTGTGATATGGGGCCGGCCGTCGGCTCGTTCAACTGGGTCCGTCGCTAAAGAAGGCCACGGCGTGAGCACGTACCCTAACTCTATTCGCAGCTAGGACGCACTGGGACCTCCACATCGGCCCGTTCCTTGAGGATGATGCAGTATATCACCACGAAGGTGATAGGAAAAACCTGGATGGATGGCGCGACGGAATGTAAAGCGACACAAGTGCCCACAAATCCCCGTGTGCCGACGGTGCACGGGAACTCCTCATCACGGCGGTTTCCGCCGAAAAGAAAACCCGACGCGATTGTGGTGGTCAACAGCGTTGGAACGGTCCACATGAAGGCGTGGATCGCAAACCCGAATGACACCTCGTCGGTGCCTCGTTCTTCATAAGTGGACTTACCTGAAACCTCATTGCGATGGCCAAGGTAGTGTTACATGTCAGCCTCCCTGGGCAGAGGGCTGATAACTCGTTGATCGATGACCATTGTGGGGCGTATAAGCCCAGGCGAGCTGGCCCGGCCAAAGAAGGTCATAAAGTTCGTATTATCGATCACCCCCGGATGGGGGATCGTCCAGAATCTATACGGCGATACTGGCGCCTTCGCTGAGAAAAGGAAATTCGACAAGGTGCGCCATAGTTTCGTCTTATGGCAAACGCGGTCTGGTTCGATGCGTGCCAGAACAACGTTGTGCCACGATTTGAATTCGGATTCGGCTTGTCGTACGCAAAGTTTACCTACAGTGATATGGCCATCACTGGATCGGTGGGGAGCGGCGCCTCTCCATCCGGCCCAGGTTCCACGCTTGACTCTCGGTGTGTCGCGTGATCGCCGATAATGCGACGAGACATGTGTCGTGACAGTGGGCCGATCTGACACAGGACTACGCCAATTCCGGGGTCGACTGGTTTGGTCAGCGCTCAATCTGAGATTAGCCTCAACTCCGGCTTGGCTTCTCTGCGGCGGCTAATGCGGCTCCCAAGAGTTTGAAGGAACTGGGTACCGTTCGCTTGCGCTCTGGGCAATTGAAAACGGTGGCGTTCAGATTTTCGAGGTGCGTGTCATCGGTGTGGAACAACGACACGCAAGCTGAGAGATCCCTGTCGGAACCTTCACCGCCCCCTTCGGCGCGGGTAGTAGGGTCACCTCACCTGACCGGAACCACTCAGATGGAACACAGTTTTGGAACGAACGAAATCGATCCGGGGAGTTATCAGCGCAGAGCACAGAATCTATGAAGGAACGGAACCGGAGATAGCCATGATGATGGATTTCCAGGGAGAAAAGTCGAGGAGGGGTGGAGAGGTTGCCTGATCGACGATGCAAAGCAATTCGGAATTGGGGAATTCGGAATTCAACTCTAAAGGTATTCGGAATTGGGGGATCGTGAATCAGTGGTTCGTAACATGACGAAATCCTTGCTCGCGTGGGCCTTGTGGCCCGCGCTCGTTGCCTGTTCGATTCCAGACCCGTAGCGAGTGAACCGTTAGAGGGTGGGTGGTACAATGATTGCGTTTTCTGTGGCATTTGAAGAAGAGACCGCGGTTCAGCCGAGCATCGATATTGCGCAATCGTCTCGTGGAGTGAGCAAAGATTACGGGATGTGATCGATTTGACGCATGTAGTTCATTAGATCTCAAGAGGGCGGCAAAATAACTGTCCCTCCGGTGCTTACTGGAACCAATGAAATATTTTATCTACCCCTTGAATCGGGTCTCACCCCCGCATCTTTCTCCCTTTCCTCTCTGTCAGCCCCACACCAGCGCACCTGCAGCAACCACGAGCACTTTCGACCCATGAACGACGGCAGACGACCTCGATCACAATCTGTTGGGGGAGGTGAACGAAACCGACAACACATTCCCAACGCTATCTTTCCTGAGATGGCGCCCCCAATAGTTAGTGCTGAATTGACGGCAAACGTGCCCCCGGGCTGACCAATTTTTAGCAATACTCCGTACCCCCATCATTCCCATTCTTCTCCCACCCAGCTGGTCTCTATCCAGACCCGCTGGACGATGTTCTGAGGTCCCTCACCACCACATACAACACCCACCCCCTCCCACAACAACACCATTATACGCAACCCCACCCGGACGGGTCTGACCTATCGAGCATGGCACCACCCCAACAGTTGGATCCGATTGCCCTCGCTTGGCTGCAACTCCTACAATCTCAGGCCACTGCGCAGCACGACCCCGGCGTCGGCAGTTCAAGTAGGGTGCAGGCAAACGTTCAGGGGCACCCTGAACGGCCGCCCACACAACCGACACATCTCCCCGACAATCCAGAGGATGAAAACGACTCTGAGGGGGAGCTGGCGGCGACAGCTGAGGACAAACGACGGCGAAACACAGCTGCTTCAGGTACTTTCTCCGTTGCCCTTCCCCTTTGAGGCGATAATTGATCTTGCCTCGTAGCCC
>Ga0307511_10000197_pt1 | contig 60223 bp, 46 predicted proteins | sample 13_EM_MG_FD_200266 | JGI IMG/M metagenome (GOLD analysis project Ga0307511, IMG submission 200266) | Populus trichocarpa ectomycorrhiza microbial communities from riparian zone in the Pacific Northwest, United States - 13_EM | ecosystem: Host-associated > Plants > Roots > Unclassified | place... | reverse complement strand
CGGGCGCCCAGTGCGCCCGGGTCTGGGCCCGCTACGACCCGGCCTTCGCCCACACCTGCCTGACCGCCGCCGAGACCGCCTGGAAGGCCGCGCTCGCCCACCCCGACCTGTACGCCCCGAGCAGCGACAGCGTCGGCGGCGGAGCGTACGCCGACACGGACGTCTCCGACGAATTCTCCTGGGCCGCCACCGAGTTGTACGCCACCACGCACGACCGCGCGTACCTGCCCCGCATCGACACGGAGATCACGCCGGCCGGGTTCTCCTGGCGGGACACCGGCGCGCTGGCCGACCTCACCGTCGTCCGGCTGCCGGACCGCTTCCCCGCCCGCATGGTCGCCGCCGCACGCAAGCGGGTCCTCGCCGTCGCCGACGGGTTCGTACGGGACGAGCGGACACAGGGCTACCCAAACCCCAGCCTGCCCGCCGACGGCGCCTACGCCTGGGGCTCCAACAGCGTCACCGCGAACAACGCCATGGTCATCGCGACGGCCTACGACCTCACCCACCGCGGCGTCTACCGCAGCGCCGTACTGGAGTCGCTGGACTACCTCCTGGGTCGCAACGCGCTCAACCAGTCCTTCGTCACCGGCTACGGCACCCGGTTCAGCCACAACCAGCACAACCGCATCTGGGCCCACCAGATCGACCCCAAGCTGCCCGGCCCACCGCCCGGTTCACTGGCCGGCGGCCCCGACTCCGCCCTCCAGGACCCGGTCGCGCAACAGAACCTGGTCGGCTGCGCCCCCGCCACCTGCTACATCGACGACATCTACTCGTACTCGACCAACGAGATCGCCATCAACTGGAACTCCGCGCTCGCCTGGGTGGCGACCTTCGCCGCCGACTCCGCGCGCTGAACGAAGGGACGCACCGTGCGCTGGAACACCCTGCTCAAAACGGCCTCGCTGAAAACCGTCACGTTCCGAACTGCCCTGGTCTGTCTGCTCGTTGCGCCACTGCCGCTCCTCGTGGCCGGTCCGGCAGCCGCTGCCGGCCCCGTCTCCCTGACGAGCGGCTTCTACTCCAACCCCGACTCCGGCCCGGCCGTATGGGTCCGCAACAACCCCTCCGACTCCCGTGCCGCACGCATCCAGTCGGCCATCGCCTCCCAGCCGATCGCCCGCTGGTTCGCCAACGAGAGCGCGGGGATCGGACCGGCCGTGTCCGGCTACGTCGGCGCCGCCGACAGTCACGACAAACTGCCGGTCCTGGTCGCGTACAACATCCCGGGCCGGGACGCGTGCGGCGGCGAGTCGTCCGGCGGCGCGGGCAGCGTGGCCGCCTACCGCACCTGGATCTCCACCTTCGCGGCGGCGGTCGGCACCCACCCCGCCGTGGTCGTCATCGAGCCGGACGCCCTGTCGGACTTCAGCTGCCTGACCAGCACACAGATCAGCGACCGCCTCGCGATGCTCGCCTACGCCAGCCAGATGTTCCAGCAGAAGGCCCCCAACACCTGGGCCTACCTGGACGCCGGACACACCAACTGGGTGGACCCGGCGACCATGGCGAGCCGACTGAGGTCGGCCGGCGTGGCCGACATCCGCGGCTTCTCCCTGAACGTCTCGAACTTCTACACCACCCCGTCCTCGGAGACCTACGGCAACTCGATCAACTCGGCGCTCGGCGGCGGCTCCCACTTCGCCGTCGACACCAGCCGCAACGGCAACGGCTCCAACGGCGAATGGTGCAATCCGGCCGGACGCAAACTCGGTGTCACCCCTCGTGTCGGCGGCGCAGAGGACCTGTTGCTGTGGGTCAAGACACCGGGCAACTCCGACGGGCAGTGCGGCATCGCGCCCACGGTCCCCGCCGGACAGTTCAGCCCTGATCTCGCCGTCCGGCTCATCGACGGCACCTGATCAACCCGGCGGCTCCAGACGGACGTCGTCCGTGGTGCCGTCGGGCCAGCCGACGGAGGCGAGGGCGGTGCCGTCACCGTCGTAACAGACCTCCAGACGTACGGCTTCGGCGGCACGCGGTCCCGCGACCACCCCGGAGAGACAGACCAACGCGGCGTAGACCGTGCCCAGTTGTACCTCCGCTGTCGTGGCGAGCCAGGGCGTCGCCGAATGCGGCCCGAAGGCATTGGCGTCCCGCGCGGTGGCGATGCCCGCCTCGTCGAAACCGCGCAGGCCAACCACCGTGCTGGACAGGCCGTTCGGGCGACGCACCCACGCGGCAGGCTCGGGCTCCACGTGCACGCCCGGCGGCTCCGCCGCGGCCAGACAGTAGCCGCCGACCCGTAGCCGCAGAGGTTCCCGAACCGGCCCGTCGACCCGGGCGAGCCGCACCTCCAGGGGGCCGTTCAGCACGGACGCCGTCGTGATCCACGGACCCGTGCGGAAGGCGGGCGCGGGGTCGTGGGCGTACGGGGCCGGCACCGGGCCGAGCGGCCAGTGCGCGCGATGGCGGGAGACGGCGGTACGCGCGCCGAGGTGCAGCCGGGTCAACGGGCGGCGGTGGGACGGCCGTTCCTCGGTGTCGATTAGCGCGATGTGCGAGTCGAGCGGGTCGTTGAGGTTCGCCTCGGTGCTGTCGGGGGCGGTGTGGGAGGTGTAGGCGAGGCGGCTGTAGACCGGGTCGTCCGCCTCGGGGGCGGCGCCGTCACCGAAGGCATGGTCGCTGCCGTGGTTGACGACGCGTACGATCCCGTCCGCTGCCGTGCCGGAGACGAGCCACCCCGGAGCGGCCAACGTCCGCCGTACGTCCCGGGTTTCGATCGGTGACGCCTCCTCTTTCTCCGACCAGACCGGATGCCCGGCGGGCAGCACCAGCCCGGCGAAGCCCTTGCTCGACCAGTACGGTGAGCCGGGCCCCGAGTACGGCTGCCGGACGGCCGTGAACTCCCCGTGCCAGCCCAGTGGTTGGAGCCCGTTCCCGTCGAAGCAGCCTGCCTCGGTGAAGTGCCGTAGGACCCCGCTCGCGAGACGGCGGGTACGGCCCGCCGGCAGGGGAGTGGCGTCGAAGACGGCGCCTGCCCACAGCGGGCAGAGCATCGCGTAGCGGTACGTCAGGGAGCGGCCCTGGTACAGCGGGGCGCCGTCGGCCGCCACCAGGTGCTGGGCGTCGTCCAGGTAGCGGCGCAGCCGGGCGCGGTAGCGGGGGAGCAGGGCGGGGTCCGCGTCGGCGCCGGAGATACGGCAGTACCAGAGCGGGTAGTAGTGCATCGCCCAGCCCGAGTAGTAGTCGAAATGCCGCAGCGGGCCGCCCGTGCCGCCGCCGTCGGAGTACCAGCCGGCGCCCGCGTACCAGGACTCCGTCCGCGCGATCGCGTGGTCGATGTCGGGTGCGCTCCACGGGGCGCCGACCGAGCGCAGGAACGCCGAGGTGATCGCCCTGAACCAGACCCAGTTGTTGTCGGGGACCTCGCTGCCGAGCAGGTCCGTCATCCAGGCGACGATCCGCTGCCGTACGCCGTCGTCCAGCCGGTCCCAGATCCAGGGCCGGGTCTCGTGCAGCGCGATCGCCACCGACGCGCACTCCACCTTGGCCTGTCCGCACTCGCGCATGCTCGGCCAGCGCTCGGGGGAGTGCGGATCGGTGCCCGCGGTCAGGCCCTCGGCGTACCAACTGGCGTGATTACCCGGGTCGTTGTCGCCGGAGTGGGCCAGACGGAAGCCGGCGAGCAGGAAGGTGCGGGCGAAGCCTTCTAGGCCGTCGCTGCGTTGGCCGCTACGGCTGGCGGGGCCGGGGAGGTGGAGCAGGGCGTGCCGGTCGGTGGCGTACGGGCGGACGGCGGTCAACTGCGCGTCGGCCAGCGCCTCCCAGTGCGCGCGCGTCCAGCCGGTGTACGGGGAGAGGAGCCGGTCCTCACGTATCAACTGTCAGCCTTTCCATGGGCGTTGAGGCGGGCCGGGGGCGCCACCGACTGGCGTACGACGACGTGTGAACCGAGCACCACACGGCGGCTCGGCGGATCCATGGGGCGGCGGTGCAGGGCGAGGCGGGTCGCGGAGCGGCCGAGTTCCTGCTGGGGGACGTGCACGGTGGTCAGGCGGGGGTAGAGGTCCTCGGCGAGCGGGATGTCGTCGAAACCGACCACGGAGAGGTCGTCGGGGACCGAACGGCCCAGGTCGCGGGCGGCGGCGATGGCACCGGCGGCGCTCATGTCGCTGGCGCAGAAGATCGCGGTGGCGTCGGTGTCGGTCAGCAGGCGGCAGGCCGCCTCGTAGCCGGACTCGCGGGTCATGTCGCTCTCGGCGACGAGTGCCGGATCCGGCTTCACGCCGTGTGCGCGCAGCGCCCGTTCGTACCCTTCGAGGCGCTGACCCGCCACGCTGAACTCGTGCGGGCCCGCCAGGTGGGCGACCCGGGTATGACCGGCGGACAGCAGATGGCTGGTGGCGGCGAAGGCGCCGCTCTCCATGTCGCACTCGACCACGTCCACCGGCGCCTTGGCGCCGCCCTTCCAGGGCCGGGCGCAGAGCACCAGACGGGCACCGGCCCGGTCCAACCCCTCGGCGGCGGCGGTGAGTTGGGCGAGATGCTCCTCGGTCTCGGCCATGCCGCCGACCAGGATGACCGCCTCCGCACCCCGCTGGCGCATCAGGTCGATCACCGACAGCTCGCGCTCCGGGACGCCCTGGGTGGAACAGACGAGGCAGACGCGACCGTCGGCGACCGCCTGCTCCTCGACTCCGGAGGCGACGTTCATGAAGAACGGCGAGGTGATGTCGTTGACCACCATCGCCACCATCCCCGAAGCCGTGTTCAGGGAGCGGGCGTTGGCGTTGACCACGTAGTCGAGGTCCTGGACGGCCTGCATGACCCGCTCGTGCGTCGCCGGGGGCGCGGTGTACGCCCCGCTGAGAATCCGCGAGACGGTGGCGACGGACACGCCCGCACGCGAAGCCACGTCACGGATCGTCGCCCGACCTGCGGAACCCCGACCTTGAGCCATGCTCTGCTTCTCCTCGCCCCGGTGAACAGCCGATGTAAGTAACACCGATGAAAAAGTTACACAACCGGCGAGGGATTCTCTACGCCCCAGGTGCAGGTGCCTGTTGGAACTTCTCAGGGATTGCCGAACCCCTTGACGACTGTGAGACGCCCCCTTAACGTCCCGGTTACTGTAAACGGTTCAGTGAACGTTACATGCCGCTCGGCACCCCTCTTCTCCGCCTCGGAGGAACACCAGATGACTTCGTCGAACGTCTCCAGACGCGGCCTCCTGCGCACCGCCGCACTCGGCGCCGGCACCCTCGCCCTGGGCGGCGGCCTGAGCGCGTGCGGCTCCGGCTCCCCCTCCTCGGCGGCGGACGCGCTCACCTACTGGGACTGGTACGTCACCCAGGCCCCCTGGGTCGACAAGGAGATCGACCTCTTCGAGAAGGGCCACAGCGGAGTCGACGTCAAGAAGACCACCCAACAGAACGCCAAGTACGCCGACTTGGTCGCCCTCGCCAACCGCAGCGGCAACCCGCCGGACGTCTTCATGATCCCGCAGGTCCCCAGCGTCGCCGAGCAGGTCGCCAAGGGCTGGCTGCACCCGCTCGACGAGTGGGCGACCCCGAAGTGGCAGTCACGCTTCCCCGAGGGCACCTTCCTGGAAGGCGCCAACGTCTTCGACGGCAAGGTCTACTCGGCCCCGCTGAAGGGCTCGGGCCCGCTCTACCAGCTCTACGTCCACCACGGCGTCTTCAAGGCGGCCGGCCTGACCAACCCCGACGGCAGCGTCAAGATCCCCAGGACCTGGGACGAGGTGACCAGTGCCGCCCAGACGATCACCAAGAAGAGCGGCGGCAAGTCGTACGGCCTGGGCTTCGGCAACGCCGACAACATCGGTGTCCTCGCCTGGTGGCTGGACCTGTTCGTGCGCGGCGCCGGTGCACCCGGCGGTGCCCCCACCGGCGCGGGCACCGGCATGGACTACCGCGTGGGCAAGTGGACCTACGGCACCGACCGTTCGTACGCCGACTTCCTGGAGCTGTTCGTCGAGTGGAAGAAGCGCGGCTTCTTCCACCCCAACTCCGTGAGCCTCTCGGACGAAGCGGCCCGCGCGTTCTTCGAGCGCGGCAAGTTCGGCATGACCGTCGGCGGCGTGTGGAACCAACCCGAGTGGACCCAGCACAAGTTCACCGACTACAGCCTGGTCACGCTGCCCTCGCCCACCGCGACTCCGAAGGGCTTCTACTACGCCGACCCGGTCGGCAACGGCGCCTTCGCCGCGGTCTCCGCCAAGAGCAAGAAGGCGCACGAGGCGTTCCAGTGGCTGGACGCGCTGACGTCCCCCGCCGCCGGGCGCCGCTGGGTCGAGGACCTCAACGGCGTCTCCGCCTACCCCGCCGACAACGACCCGGCCGGCATCGACTCCAAGCCCTTCGCCGCCTTCGTCGGCATGACCCGGCAGGTGCTGCGCGGCCCGGTGCCACTCGTCCGCAATCCCGAGCTGGCCGGCGTCGCGCCGGGCGCTCCCAAGCCCGACATCAGCGATGTGGTGACCGGCATCTACACCGGTCAAGTCAAGGATGTTCAGGGCGCGTTGAGCAGCCTTGCCGACCAGAAGTTCCAGCTCCTGTCCGACGCCGTCGCCGCGGTGGCCAAGCAGGGAAAGAAGGTCAGCACATCCGACTACGTCTTCGCCGACTGGGACCCCACCAAGCCGTACACCACGAAGAAGAAGGCGTGAGCCGTCACCATGTCACTCCTCGACACCCGCGAGCGCAGGCGAGCGTCCCCGCCCCGCCCACCCGTCGCCGCCCGCCCCGGCCTGGGCCGCCGCATCCGCGCCGCCAAGTGGTCGTACGCCTATCTCGCCCCCATGGCCGTACTCCTGCTGGCCTTCGTGGTCTACCCGATCTTCGCCTCCTTCGGCTACACCTTCTACCGCTGGAACGGCATCGGCGCACCCGGCGACTACGTGGGCCTGGCCAACTTCCGGCAGATCCTGCACGACGGCATCTTCTGGGGCGCGGTCGAGCACACCTTCGTCTACGCCTTCGTGCTCGTCCCGGTGCAACTCCTCCTGGCGTTGGCGCTCGCGCTGGTGCTGAACAACCCCAAGCTCAAGTTCGCGCTGTTCTTCCGGACCGTCTACTTCATCCCGGTCGTCACCTCGGCCGCGGTCGTCGGAGTCGTCATCCAGCTCATGCTCGCCAACTTCGGTGACTCTGCGGGCAGTCTGCTCGCCAAGACCGGGGTCACCGACGGGCACATCGACTGGCTCGGCGACCCGCACACCGCCCTGGCCGTGATCATCGCGATCGGCATCTGGCACACCCTCGGCTACAACCTCGTCTACTTCCTCGCCGGACTGCAGACCATCCCGGCCGAGTTGTACGAGGCGGCGAAGCTCGACGGCTGCGGCCCGGTGCAGTCCTTCTTCCGCATCACCATCCCGATGCTGCGCCAAGTCGGCGTCGTCATCGTGGTGTTGGCCTTCATCGGCAGCTTCCAGGTATTCGACCTGGTGCAGGTCCTCACCGGCGGCGGCCCGTACTTCGCCACCGAGGTCGTCAACACATACATCTACCACCTGGCCTTCGGCGGCTCGGCCGGCGCCGCCGCCGAGCCCGACATCGGCCTGGCCTCCGCCGCGTCGTTCCTCTACGGACTGCTGCTCATCGTCTTCTCCGCGCTGCAGGTCCTCGCCCTGCGCGGGATCAGCCGCCGGCGCACGGCCGCCCACCAGTGAAGGAGCCTGTCCCGATGTCCAGCCTGACCCCACGCCTGCGCCAGGGCCGGCGCGGTCTGCTCTATCTCGCGCTGCTCGGCGGCGGGCTCATCTGGCTCTACCCGTTCCTGTGGGCGCTGGGCAGTTCGCTGAAGAGCACCGACGGGTTCTTCTCCGGCGGACTGAACCCGATTCCGTCCGAGTTCCACTGGTCCAACTACAGCGAGGCCTGGACGCAGGCGGACTTCAGCCGGTTCTTCGTCAACACGGTCCTGTTCGCGACCGGCACGGTCATCGTGACGCTGCTCGCCACCTCCATGGCCGGCTACGTCCTGGCCCGCACCGACTTCCCCGGCAAGAAACTCTGGCTGGGCCTGGTCGGGGTGACGCTCTTCCTGCCGCACGGCTACACGATCATCCCGGTCTTCGACCTGATCCAGCGGCTCCATCTCCTCAACACCCTCTGGTCGGTGGTCATCGTCCAGTCGGCGGGCGGGATGGTCTTCGGCACCTTCCTCTTCATGGGCTACTTCACGACGATCGACCGGGGCCTGGAGGACGCGGCCCGCGTGGACGGCGCGAACTTCCACCAGATCTTCTGGCGGATCATGCTCCCGCTGTCCGGGCCGATGCTGGCGACCGTCGGCCTGTTCGCCTGCATCAACGCCTGGAACAGCTTCTTCATCCCGCTGGTCTTCACCCTCTCCCGCCCCGAACTGCACACCCTGTCGGTGGGCATGTTCAACTTCATCGGCCAGAACTCCACCGCGTGGACACTGGTGTGCGCGGGGTCGGTCATCACGCTGCTGCCCATCGTCCTGATCTTCGTCGTGCTGCAGCGGTTCTTCATCAACGGGCTTGCGGGCGCGGTCAAGCAGTAGCGGGGGAGTGGCCCGCGTGTCAGCCGCCACCGTCCAGGTCGGTGCGCTGCCGCAGCACCCGCAGTTCATGACCGTCGAGCTCCATCTCGTACAGCTTGCCGCGCGCGTTCTCGAACGGGCGGTGGAGGATCATCGTCAACTGCCCCTCGAACGTGCGGAACAGCATGCCGTGACCGCTGTCGTTCCGGACCAGCGGTCGCTGTTGCTGCCAAGGCCCCTCGATCTCCCCGGACTTGGAGACGGCGTAGGTCTGGACGTAGCCACCGGTGAGGGTGCCGTCCTCGCCGAGCGCGTTCTTCTCGTACGTCGACCACAGCATGAGCAGGGAACCGTCGGGGGAGCGGTACAGCTGCGGTCCGTCCGTGACGTAGGGCGGGAGTTGGTGCGGGACCCCGGCCGGGATCTCCTCGCCGATCCAGGACGCGTCCGAGGCCTTGAACAGGAAGACCGGATCACCGATCGTCCCGGTCAGGTCCGGGGCCAGCCGGATCGCTTCCATGGTGCCGTCGACGGTCTGCAGCCACTCGTGCGCGTACACCATCCACGGCTGCCCGGACGGGTCGACATACAGCGTGCCGTCCAGGGTCATGAGGTGCCCGGGCGGGGTGGGGCGGGCGGGGTCGACCGAGGTGAAGGGGCCCAGCAGGGAATCGGACACGGCCGTGACGGTGCCGCGCCGGTGGTTCGTCAGGGCGAACGGTGTGCCCCAGCGGCCGGGCGGCGGTACAGGAAGCGGGATCTTCTCGTCGTGAAGTGTGGTGAACAGGTAGTACCTGCCGTTCCACCGGTGCACCTCCGGCGCCCAACCGCCGTCGCCCGCCCAGAGGTCGGGCTGCTCCGCCGCCAGGAACACCACCACGGGACGTGTCCAGTCGCGCAGGTCGTGACTGCGGTAGACCATCGTGCCGACGCCCTCCACACCCGACACGGACGGGTCGTTGGACGTGTAGAGGTGATAGGTGCGGGTCCCCTCGTCCGCGACGACGAACGGATCGTGCAACGGCATGTCGGGGAGCCGCATGGGCTCGCTCACCTGGGTCGCCATGATGTTCACCGTAGGGCCCACAACCCCCGTGCGCATCACCGCTGTTGAGGGAAAAACGCTTGGACCGCACCGGTGCCCGCGCGGGACACTGCCATTCCTGGCCAGCGCCGATGCCGGGCTGCCGAACGACATCATGGGGTGGGGGATGGGATCGCCTGAAACGCGCGAGGCCGGGTCGCGCCGGGGCTCGGTGCTTCTCGCACTGCGTTACTACGGCCGGGAGTTGGCCCGGCTGCGCCGGTGGACCGCGCCCGCCACACTGCTGCCGGCGCTGGGCAACATCGGCATCAACTACATCGCACCGCTGATCGTCGCGAAGCTCGTCGGCCGGATCGCCGGCGACACGGGGATCGGCGTCGGCTCGACGCTGCCGTACGTCCTCGGGTTCGCCGGTGTGCTGCTGTTCGCGGAGGTGCTGTGGCGGCTCGGACTGCACTGTCTGAACCGGCTGGACGCGCTCGGCATCGAGCACCTGTATGTGATCGGCATGGACGAACTGTTCGCCAAGGACGCCGCGTTCTTCCACGAGAACTTCGCCGGGTCCCTGACCAAGCGGGTGCTGAGCTTCGCCTCCCGCTTCGAGGAGTTCGTCGACACGATGACCTTCCAGGTCGTCGGCAGCCTGGTGCCGCTGCTGTTCGGCTCGGTCGTGCTGTGGCGCTACGAACCGCTGCTCGTCGTAGGGCTGTTGGTGATGATCGCGCTCACCGCCCTGGTCGTGGCACCCCTCATCCGGCGCCGCCAGGCACTCGTCGACCAGCGCGAGGAGGCCATCGCCCGGGTCTCCGGCCATGTCGCCGACAGCCTCATGAACATGGACACCGTCCGCGCGTTCGCCGCCGAGGAACGCGAGGCCGCCGAACACCGCTCCCGCGTCGCACTGTCGAGGCGGCTCACGCTGCGCTCCTGGGACTACGGCAACCTGCGCATCGACACCATCGTCGCGCCACTCTCCGTACTCACCAACGCACTTGGCCTGCTGCTCGCGGTCGCGCTCGGCGGCGGGGAGCACGGTGTCGAGGCGGTCGTGGTCGCCTTCACGTACTACTCCAACGCGACCCGGATCATGTTCGAGTTCAACCAGATCTACCGGCGCCTGGAGAGCTCGATGACCGAGGCCGCCCAGTTCACGGAACTGCTGCTGGCCTCGCCCACCGTGCTCGACCCGGACACACCGGAACCGCTGCTCTCCCGGGCCGCCGACGTCCGCTTCGAGAACGTGACCTTCGCCCACGCGGGCGCGGACACCCTCTTCGACGGACTCGAACTGGCCGTGCCCAGCGGGACGAAGATCGGCCTCGTGGGCCGGTCCGGCGGCGGCAAGACCACGCTCAGCCGGCTGCTGCTGCGCATGACGGACATCGACTCCGGCCGCATCCTGATCGGCGGTCAGGACATCAGCCGGCTGCGCCAGGCCGACCTGCGCGGCCTGATCGCCTATGTCCCCCAGGACCCGGCGATGTTCCACCGCACTTTGCGGGAGAACATCGCGTTCGCCCGGCCCGACGCCACCGAGGCCGAGGTCCGCCGGGCGGCCGAGGCCGCGCACGTCACCGAGTTCGCCGACGCACTGCCGGACGGCTTCGACACGATGGTGGGGGAGCGCGGGATCAAGCTCTCCGGCGGACAGCGCCAGCGCGTCGCCCTGGCCCGGGCGATCCTGCGCGACGCGCCGATCCTGCTGCTCGACGAGGCCACCAGCGCCCTCGACTCCGAGAGCGAGGTCCTCGTCCAGGAGGCGCTGTGGCGGCTCATGGAGGGGCGCACCGCACTCGTCGTCGCGCACCGGCTGAGCACGGTCGCCGGCATGGACCGGCTGGTCGTCCTCGACCGCGGCCGGATCGTCGAACAGGGCACGCACCAGGAGCTGTTGGCGGCCGAGGGAGCCTACGCGAAGCTGTGGCAGCACCAGTCGGGCGGCTTCCTCGACGAGAGCCCGGTGCAGGCCGCCGACCTGCACTGACCAAGGCCCGGCGGGTGCGGGCGGTTCAGGGGACCGTGATGTGCTGATCCATGCCCAGCCCCTTGTGACCGTCGACGGGGCAGTACAGCTCGTAGGTGCCCTTCTTGAGGGTCACCGTCAGCGCCGCCTGCTGGCCACCGCCGAGGTTCTTGGTCTTGACGTCGGACACGCCCGGGCCGTCGATCTCCAGAGCGTGTGTGACCTTGCCGGCGTTGTCCGCGGTGAAGGTGTACGTGCCGGGAGTGAAGGAGCTCTGGGACAGCTTCAGCGCGTATTCGGTCTCGGTGACCGTCACCTGGGTGCCGGACGCGGCCTTCGTGGTGCTCGCGCTCGCTGCGCCGCTGGACTGGCTGCTGTCCCCACTGGAGCAGCCGGCCAGGACAAGTGCGGCGGAGAACGCCAGAGCCGTCGTAGTGAGTGCAACTCGTGCCGAGATCGCCATGTGGCTCATCTCCTTCGGGACCTCTCGGGAGTCGTCGGGCTTGTCCGCTTCTGTCGCGAGGGGTCCTCTATGAGGGATACGGATGAATGGTGCGCCCTGTTCAGGTCGCGGACCGTGGCTGTGTGCTCCTCGCTACGCTCCGGCGAACCGGTCGAGAAGAGCCTCCAGTCCAACCGTCAGGCCCTCCGGTCCGCCCCGCTCGGCGAGCGTGGCGGCGGCCTCCCGGAGCCGGGGCAGTTCCTGTGACGGCATCCGGTGCAGTCCGAGGCGGAACGCGGGGTCGGGTTCCTCGGGGTTGTCCACCATGGCCTGCAGTTCGACGGACGCGTAGCCGAGCACCCACCCGGTGAAGGCGCGGAAGATCGCGGTGGCGCGGACTTCGCCGAACCCGGCGTCCCGCAGCAGTGCGAGCACGCGTTCGTGCTGCCGCAGCACGGCGAGCGGCCGCCGGGCCAGCGGAACCGCCAGCATGCGTGTGGACAGCAGCGGCACCACCTGCGGATGGGCCAGGCAGACCTCGTACGTCGCCCGCGCGATCCGGTGCAGTTCGTTGCGCCACTTGGGTGTACCGGTCCGGTCGGCGGTGGCCAATCGTTCCTCCAGTTCGAGGTACAGCGCCTCGACCAGACCGTCCAACAGGGCGTCCTTGCTCGCCGCATACCGGTACAGCGCCATCGCCTCGACACCGAGCTCGGCACCCAGCCGCCGCATGCTCAGCGCCGACAGGCCCTCCCGGTCGACCAGCTCCAGGGCGCTGGCCAGTACCCGCTCCCGGCTCAGCCGGCCGTACCGGCCGCGGTCGCCGGCCCGGCGCGCCGGACCCGCCCCTGCCCGGTCGTCCTTGTTCTGTGCGCTCGCCCGCTCCTTGGCCATGCCTCGCCTCCACGTGGTGGGCCGTGCCGGTGCCACTCGTGTTGACTCTATGCACCTACGGGGGCAAGGTGTACGTATACGGCGTAAATATACGTCATTCGGACGTACGGCAGTGTGGACTGCCCCGCACGTCGTCACGCCCCCAGCAGCGTGGAATTGGGGAGCGAGCCATGACAGTCCACCGCATGAGGCCCCGGCAGGAACCGGTCGGTCATGCCCGGCCCGGCGTCGACGGAGTGTCCCTGGCCGCTGTGCACGCCGGATCGCCGGACGTGCCCTTCGCCATGACCCGGATCAGCCCTGAGGCCCGACGGGCGGCGCAGCGTGTACTCGCCTCCGGCTGGGTGACCACGGGCCCGGAGACGGAACTCTTCGAGCACGAGTTCGCCGCGTACGTCGGCGCCGGGCACGCGGTCGCGGTGAGTTCGTGCACGGCGGCCCTGGAGCTCGCGCTGCGTGCACTGCGGCTGCCGCCCGGCGGCGCGGTCCTCATCCCGGACGTGACGTTCTGCGGCGCAGCCCAGGCGGTGCTGCACGCCGGGCTGCGGCCCGTCCTGGTCGACGTCGATCCGCGCACCGCCATGGTCACCCCGGCCACTGTCGCCCGGGCGGCGCGGGCGTGCGGCTGCCCGCACGCGCTGATGGTCCTCCACTACGCCGGCGCCCCTGCGCCCGTCGCCGAACTCGCGGCGGCCGCGTGGCTGCCCCTGGAGTACGTGGTCGAGGACGCCGCCCACGCCCTCGGCGCCTCGGTGGGCGACCGGCCCGTCGGAAGCCTGTCGAGGGCGACGTGCTTCAGCTTCTACGCCACCAAGAACCTGCCCATCGGCGAGGGCGGCATGGTCACCACCGACGACGCCCTGCTGGCCGCCCGGATCCGCCGCGCGAGGCTCCACGGCATGTCCACGGACGCCTGGCGACGCAACCTGCCGGGCGGCCACTGGCGCTACACCGTCGAGGATGCCGGCCTCAAGGCCAACATGACCGACGTGCAGGCCGCGATCGGCCGGGCGCAGCTGGGTCACCTCGACGACTGGCAGCGGCGGCGGCACGCGCTGGCGGAGCAGTACGACACGGCACTCGCGACCGTCCCCGGACTGGAGCCGTTGGATGCCCTCACCCCTGGACGGCACGCCCGTCACCTGTACGTGGCACGGGTGCTGGACGAGTACGGGACCAGCCGCGACGAGCTGATCGACCGGCTGGGGGAGCGCGGCATCGGTACCTCGGTCCACTTCGTCCCCCTGCACCGGATGCCGTACTTCCGGCGGGTCGCGGTCATTCCGCCGGACGGGCTCCCGGGAGCCGACGCGCTCTTCCCCCAACTGCTCTCCCTGCCACTGCACCCATGGCTCACCGGCCACGCGGTCGACCGGGTCTGCGGAGAGCTGGCACGCCTGGCCGCCGGACGGACGCCGGCACCCCGGCCGGCCGGACTGCGCACCCTCGTCGTCGGAGCCGGCGAAGCCGGGCAGGCCCTCGCCCGGGACCTGGCCCGGACACCGCAGTTCGGGCTCGACCCCGTCGGCTTCCTCGACGACGACCCGGTCAAACGCCGTACGGCCCTCATCGGGAACCTGCCCGTCCTGGGAGAGCTGGGCGACGCCCGGGCGGCTGCGCTCGCCCATCGGATCGAGGTCGTCGTCGTGGCCATCCCCGGTCTGGGCCGGGACCGCTTCCGCCGGGTGGCGCGGGCGGCCGAGGCCACCGGAGCGAGCGTGCGCTATCTGCCGTCGTTCGTCGCGGCACTCCGCCGGGACGTGGTGGGCAGCGACATGAGGGCGCTGGACGTGCACGAACTGATCGGCCGCAGCGAGATGCACGTGGTCAGTCCCGAGACCCGCTCGACGATCGCCGGACGCCGGGTCCTGGTGACCGGGGCCGGCGGTTCCATCGGCAGCGAACTGTGCCACCAGATCCGCGCCTTCGGCCCCAGCCGGCTCTTCCTCCTCGACCACGACGAGTCGAATCTGCACCGACTGCAACTCGAGCTCTACGGTGACGCCCTGCGCAGCGACGATATCGTCATCTCGGACATCCGGGACCGCCCCCGGATCGACCAGGTCTTCCGTGACCTGCGCCCCGAAGTGGTCGTCCACGCAGCCGCGCACAAACACCTGCCGCTCCTCGAACGGCACCCCTGCGAAGGCGTGAAGTCGAACGTCCGGGGCACCGACAACCTCGTCCGCGCCGCGGTCGCGACCGGCACCGAACGCTTCGTCCTCATCTCCACCGACAAGGCGGCCGACCCGGTGTCGGTGCTCGGCGCGACGAAGCGGCTCGCCGAACTCATCGTGCGTGGCGGCCAGGACGGCGCCCGGTCGGGCACCGTCTTCGCCGCCGTCCGCTTCGGCAACGTCCTCGGCAGCCGTGGTTCGCTGTTGTCGGTCGTCGCGGAACAGCTCGGCGCGGGGTCACCGGTCACGGTGACCCACCCGGACGTGACCCGGTTCTTCATGACCGTCGAAGAGGCCGTCGGTCTGGTCCTGGAGGCCATGCGGATGGCCCGGGGCGGAGAGGTGTTCGTCCTCGACATGAGCGGCCCGGTGCGGATCGTGGACCTGGTCCGCAAGTTCGCCCGCTCCATGAACGTCCCGGACGTCGACATCCGCTTCACCGGCCTCCGCCCGGGAGAGAAGCTCAACGAGACGCTGTTCGCCGCCCAGGAGCACCACACACGCACCGCCCACCCCCGGATCCTCGCCGCGACACCCACCGCCCACGAGGACCGCCCGTCGGCACTGACACACCGGCTCTCCGCCCTGTACGCCGCGGCGGAGCGCAACGACGGCGGCGAGGTCCGCCGGGTGCTCGCCGAACTCCTCCCCGGCTTCCCGGCCGCGGAGCCGCGACAGCAACCGCTCTCGGTCATGGCCGACCCGTACCCGGACGACTTCTGATGTCCCCGCGCGGTCAGTGGCAGTACTGGGCACCGAGGCCGGACGCGGGGCCGCACCACCGGTTCCTGCGCGGGGCACTGGCGCTCGCCCTAGTCGCCGTACTCACCCTGCTGGGACTCGGCGTCGGCGGTGTCTGGTGGGCGACGAACCACTACGGCGACCAGGTCACGAGGATCCCCCACGCCTTTCCGCAGGGTCCCCGGCCACCCGCGGACGGCAAGGGCACCACCTTCCTCCTCGCCGGAGTCGACAGCCGCTCCACCAAGCCGACCACGGGAACCGAGGCCACGACCCGGCTCTGGACCTACGGCGCGCAGCGCAGCGACACGCTGATGCTGGTGCATCTCGACGCCGGCGGGCGCACCGCGTACACGATGTCGATCCCCCGGGACAGCTGGGTCCCCATTCCCGGCCACGGCTCCGCGAAGGTCAACGCCGCGTTCTCCTGGGGCGGCCCGCCCCTGCTCATCCAGACCGTGGAACAACTCACCGGCACCCGCGTCGACCACTTCGGTGTCATCGACTGGCACGGCTTCAAAAACCTCACCGACGCCGTGGGCGGAGTCCCCGTCACCATCCCGGTGAACTCCTACGACCCAGAGCAGCACCACCACTTCACCGCCGGTACCCACCTCATGAACGGCACGGAGGCCCTGGCGTACGTCAGGCAGCGGCACGGTGTTCCCGGCGGCGAACTGGACCGCATCAAGCACCAGCAGCAGTTCCTGCACAGCCTGGCCGGCCGGATCCGCGGCCGGGTCGCCCTCACCGACCCGCTCGGCACCGCCCGCATGCTCGACGCGATCACCGGCACCGTGAGCGTCGACGACCGGATGTCCAACGGCGATCTCCGCAACCTCGTCCTGGGCCTGCGACACCTGAACACCTCACACACGGCGTTCAGCACTGCGCCGATCGTTCGGTCGGAGCTGGTCGAGGGGCAGTACGCGCTGATCCTCGACAGGGCGAAACTGCGGGCACAGTGGCGGGCGGTCGAGACGGAAGACCGGCACGGGACCGGGACTTGAGGCCCGCGATGCGCCCCGCGAACCGGGCCGGACCGGTCTCAGCCGGGGACGCCGGGCCTGCGCCGCCGGACCGGCCCGAGCGTGCCGCCCTGGTCCCCGAGGTGGGCTTCAGCGCACTGGCGCAGGCGGCTCCGATGCTCGCCAACCTGGTGCTGACGCCCTACCTCATCCGTCACCTGGGCCTGGACCGGTTCGGAGTCTGGTCGTTGATCCTGGTCTTCCTCGCCACCCTGACCGTGCTCGACGGCGGGGTCGGCGCGTCACTGGCCCGCTTCCATGCGCGGCACGCCGCGCACGGCGACCGCGCGGGCACGGGACGGCTGGTGATCGGGTCCCTCACGGTCTTCCTCGGACTGGGCGCGCTGGTCACCGGAGCGTGCCTGCTCCTCACCCCGGCGATTCTCTCGGCGGCAGACGTACCGCCCAGGCTGCGCGGCGAGGCGGGACAGTTGCTGACCGCACTCGGGCCGCTGCTGGCCCTCGCCCTGGCCGCCAACTCCGCCACCGCCCTGCTCCAGGCGAACGCCCGGTTCCGTGCCTTGGCCGGTGTCAGCGGCGGCTCGTGCCTGGTCTACGCGGCAGCCGTGACCATGCTGGTCAGGGACGGCGCGGACCTGCCGCTGCTCGCGGTTCTGGCGGCCGGGCGCTATCTGCTCATGACGGTCTGCGGGCTGTGCGTGGGAGCCCGGCACATCCGCGTCCGGCGGCCGCTGCTGCCCCCACGGGCCGAGCGTCGGGACTTCGGCAGCTATGCCGTGCGCATGCAGTTGTCCGGCTTCACCGTCTTCCTGAACGGCGAGATCGACGCTCTCGTGGTCGCCGCGCTGCTGCCGGTGCGTTACGTCGGCGTCTACGCCGCCGGCTACCAGGCCGCGATGGCTCTGCGCAGCGTGCCGCTGTTCGCGTTCCCGCCGATCCTCACCCGGACGACCCGAGTCTTCTCCGAGGACGGACTCCCGGGCGCGGTACGGGAGTTCCACGTGCTGCAGGCCCGTTGGCTGCCGGCCGTCCTCACCTACGGGGTGGTGACCACCGCTTCCGTGGGCCTCGCCGTCCAGGTGTGGCTCGGTACCGGGCTCGCCCTCAGCGCAGCCGTCGCCACCGTGCTGCTGGCCGGCTATTCGGTGCAGGTGGCGTTCACCGGCGTACGTACCTGTTTCGTGCGCGCGATCGGCCTCCCTGGTTACGAGACGCGCTACTCGTGGTTCTCGACCGTGGTCAACCTCGTTCTGACCGTGCCGCTGACGCTGTTGTTCGGCGTCGTGGGCGTCGTGCTTGCGACGGCCATCGGCCTCACCGCCGGTTCTCTGTACTTCGTCGTCCTGTGCCGGCGGTTCGCGGGACTGCATGAGCGGCGGTTGCCGAAGCGCTGGCTGCCCGCGACCGCGGTGGCCGCGGCCATGGCCGTGCTGGGAGACCTGTTGATCCTGCGGCTGGGCTGGCACGGGTCACTGCCGCTGCTCCTGGCGGGCCTCCCCGTGCTCGCCGGCCTCGCCGCCGCGGCTGCCCTGTTGCCGCGTGAGTCGAAGGAGGACCAAACCTCATGAACCCCGTCACCACGTCACGGGCCGGGCAGGTACTGATCCTGGCCCAGCTGGACGGTTTCGCCAACAGCGTGAGACCTCGGGCCATCGAGCGCTTCCTGCGGGAGCGCGGCCACCAGGTGCAGTTGGTGGACACGAACTGTCTCGCGCGGGCCTCCGGCACACCCGGCACCCTGGGAAGGATGCTGCCGGCCTCGCCGCGACCGGCCCGACTCGCGATGTACGCCAACGACGTGGCGTCCAAGGTCCTGACCCGGCGATGGTCGTTCGGGCGCCGCCACCTGTCGTACCACGTCCTGAGGGCCGATCACCGGCTGCGCCGACGCGTACTCGCCGACCTGCTGGATCTCGACGAGTACGACCTCGTCATCTGTGAAACGCCCTACGACGCAGGGGTGCTGACGACAGGTACGTCGGCCGTGACTCTTTACGACTGCCCCACGCCCTGGGCCGACGAGGTGTTCTGCGAGGGACGGCTCACCAGGCGGCAGCACGACCGGTTCCGACGCTGGGAGACCAGGCTCCTGGAGGAGGTGGAACACCTGTCGTACCACTGGGAGACGTATGGGCGGTACGCCGTCTCGCAGTACGGGGTCAGCGGAGCCAACATCCTTCGGCTGAACTGGGGTTGCACACCCGCGGCCGAGCCTGCCCGGTTCGCGGATCCGCCGCGCGTGGTGTACCTCGGCTCACTGTCCGGACAGTTCATCGATCTTCGGCTGCTGGCCCGGCTGGCCGCGCGGTATCCACATCTCGACGTCTACGGGGGGCCGCCGCCGGATCCCTCCCTCGGTCTCCGATACCGGGGCTACGCGTCCTCGGACGTCCTGAAGGAGTACCAGTTCGGCCTGATCACCTGTACCGGGGATCTCATGCGCCAGGAGGGCTTCTCCGCCAAACACCTGCACTACCTCGCACACGGGCTTCCCGTCCTGGTCCCCGCCTGGCGGCGACACCTCGACCTGTTGCGCGGTTCGGTGCCCTACACGGAGGAGAACTTCACCGCCGTCATCGACGAGTTGAGCGACGAGGCCGCCTGGCGGTCGGTCAGCGACATGGCGTACCGGCAGGCGGAGCGGCTGGACTGGAACCGGACCCTGGAGCCGTTGGAGGATCTGCTGGCCGGCTCGACCGCACGTACGCCGCGTACCGCCGGGCGGCGAAGGCGACGCCACGAAGCTCGTTCCAGCGCGCTCGCGCCAGCGCGAACACCGCCCGGCAGGGCAGTTCGACGGCGAGGGTGACACCGACGAGCGCCGGCACCTGCGCCCGTTGCCAGTGCAGACGGGCGAATTCCGTTCTGCCCCGGAGCGAGTGGAACAGGCGCGGGCCGAGAACCTGCGCGGAGCTGACTCCGCCGACGTGCCGGACCCGGGCGTCCGCGAGGTGATAGCTGAGGAATCCGGCCTGCCGGGCCCGATAGGCGAGATCGACCTCCTCGTAGTACAGGAAGAAGCGCTCGTCGAAGCCGCCCAGTTCCTCGAACAGGGGCCGCCGGACAAGGAAGAACGCACCGATGACCTGGTCCACCGGGCGGCTGTCGTCGACCTCGCGCACGGACATCCACTGGCGCGGCATCAGCCGGGGAAACAACCGGGAGAGACCACATGCCCTGGCCACGACCATCGACAGCCGGGGGAATCGGGCACAGGACTCCTGGAGGGTGCCGTCGTCCTTCACCATCTGGCCGCCGCAGATGCCCACGCTCGCCGTGTGCGGGCCGGCGAGGAATCCGACCGCTCGGTCAAGGGCGTCCGGGTGGAGCCGGGTATCGGGATTGAGGAACAGCACGAAGGGAGCGTTCCCTTCGTGTGCGCCCTGGTTGCAGGCTGCCGCGAATCCGCGGTTGTGCGCGTTGCGGAGGGTGCGCAGCGGCAGGGCCAGATCGTGGAGACCGTCCGCGGATCCGTCGGCGGAGGCGTTGTCCACCACGATCACGCGGGCGAGCGCGTACGCGGAGCTTCGGGCCGTGGCGATCGAGTCAAGGCATCTGCGCAGGCACCGGCCCGTGTTCCAGTTGACGACGACGATGTCGAGGCGCGGCAGTTCGCTCTGCGGCACGAGCACCACCCTCCTCCGGTGTCGTCAGACGGCACCCCGGCTGCCGACGAGGCTGCGCTGCCGTTCCCCGGACACCACGGGGCCGGCCCTCGGCACCCGCACCGGCGTGATCGTGGCCACGAGGAGGGCGAAGGTCAGCGCATTGCTGATGCCGAACGACCAGGGGCGCTCCAGGACCGAGGTGAGCAGGACCGGCAGCAGCACGCTCGCCGTCACGGGGAGTCCGGGGACGCCGCCCCGGGCCAGGAGATGCACCAGCAGGAGCAGGAAGAGGAGGAGACCGACGAGCCCGCCCGCGTACAGGGTGTCGATCCACTGGTTGTGCAGGGACGGCGAGACGGCGGCCGGGATCTCGCCGGCCTGGTACTTGCCGGACCACGTCTTGCCGCCGAATCCGATCAGCGGCGACTGACGCAGTTCTTCGCGGGCCATGTCCCAGATGGTGGCGCGGTCGCCGAGGGTGTCGGCGCCAGGGTGGTGGAACGGCACGAGCAGACCGATCGTCGCCGCGGCACCCAGCACCGGCAGCGCGAACAGGACGCGCCCGGGCGAAGCGACCGGGTCCGACGCACCGGCCTCGTCCGGGAGCGCCGGGCGGAGGAGCACCAGGAAGGCCAGCACCACCACCGCGCTGACGGCGCCCAGCTTGCTGCCGGTCGCGACGGCCACGAAGGCGACGTAGCACGCCAGCAGGAAGCGCACCCGGCCGCGCAGTCCCAGCCAGACGAAGGGGATGCCGGCGACCAGGAGCAGGCTGAAGATGTTCTCGTTGGTGAACACGCCCGGGTAGAGGATCCCCAGGACACCGCACGGGTTGTCGGTCCGGCACTCACGCAGCACCGTGGCCGGCTGGATGATCGCCTCGGCCCCGCTCAGCACCGTGAACAGCAGGACGACGGCCGCTCCGCCCAGCAGTGCCGAGCGCCCGGGCCGGGCCACGGCCGCCGCCAGGAGGGCCGCGATCAGGACGAGCTGGCGCGGCGCGAAAAGCTGCTCTCCGTGCAGCCCGTCGGAGAAGGCGAGCAGCAGGGCCAAGGCGAGGGCGATGAGCGGCGCGGTGTTGACGCGGGCGCGTTCGCCGAACAACCGGTGCAGGACGAACACGGCGCACGCGGCCAACAGCAGGGCGTTGGACACCGCCCCGATCCGGTTCACCCACTGGGGGAAACCGATCTCCACCTCACCCAGCGGGTCGAGCCGTTGGGGACGTCCCGTGTGCATCACGTAGACGACGGTGGGCAGACTGGCCAGGCCGCCCACCAGCAGGATCAGCGTCGAGGTCAGGTCCCAGTCGCCGAAGGCCCGGGCGCGGCGCAACGCCACTCCTGCCGGGATCAGCGACAACAACGCCAGGATCCCGAGGAACAGCGCCGTACGCACCTGATCCTGCGTCATCCGCTCCTCACCGCCCTAGTCCGGGTGCCGAGGGGGGACGGTCGCCCTGACCTGGGCCGTGGACGGTTCGGGCTCGGGTTCTGTGCCGTGGTCCCGCGGCTCGGGGTCCCGTGCAGGCCGCCATTCGGTGATCCCCTCGGCGTGCGTTCCGGTGAGCACGGCTCCGAGGACGCGCGCGCGAACCGCCGCAAGGGAGTCGAGGGCGCGGACCGCGTCGTCGCGACGGGTCTTCCCGGCCCGCGCCACGAGCAGCACGCCCTGTGTCACGGAGGCGAGTACGGCCGCGTCGGCGAAGGACAACAGGGGAGGGCTGTCCACCACCACGAGATCCGCCTCCGTCTCCAGGGCGCGCAGCAGTAGCGCCATGCCGGGTGAGGACAGGAGGGTGTTCGGATCCGGCGGGGCGGCTCCCGCGGGCAGGACCCGGATCAGGCCGTCGCCCCAGCGCTCCAGTGCGGCGTGCGGGGGCGTGCCGCGGGTGAGGACGTCGGTGAGTCCCGGGGTGCCGCGCAGACCGAGTTCCGCCGTGAGGCGGGGGTGGCGCAGATCGGCTTCCAGGAGGATGACGCGAAGCCCGGTGTCGGCGACGGAGGTCGCCAGGTCGATCGCGGTCCGGGTCCGGCCCTCCTCGGGCCGTGCGCTGCTGACGAGGAGCGAGTCCGGGATGCCGTTTCCGGTACTGAAGGTCAGACGGGTACGGAGCTGGCTCACGGCCTCGGCCCGCCGGGTCGTGCCGGACCGCCGAGCGCGGTCCGAGCGGTGCCGGTCGGGGGCGGGAACGGCGCCCAGGGTGGTGAGCGACAGCCGGCGGCCGAGGTCTTCCGAGGTACGGATCGTGGTGTCGAGCGAGTGACGCAGTACGGCACCTCCGACCCCCACGGCGATCCCCGCGACCAGCCCGATGGCCAGGTTGAGCCCGGGACGCGGGCTCGTCGGCGAGGTCGGCGGCTGGGATCCGCCGACGACGCTGGCCTTGATCAGCGGCGGGGCGCCGACCGACGACGCCTCGATGGCCGCGAGGTACTTGGTGAACTGGCCGGCGGTCGCGTCGGCGATGGCCTGGGCCCGGTCGGCCGACCCGTCGGTCACCCGGATGTCGACCAGGGTCGTGTCGAGCGGGGCCTGCGCGCTGATCTTCTCCGCGAGCAGTCCGGGCGTGGTGTGCAGGCCGAGTCCGGCGATGACTCCGTCGAGGACCGCGGGGCTGGTCACGATGCGGGTGTACGACTTGACGCGCTGCTGGGTGAACAGGCCGCCCTGGTAGGCGTCGCCGCTGTTCTCGTCACTGGTGGCGATGAACAGCTGGGCGGTCGCGGTGTACGTGCGGGGCATCAGGGCGGTCGCGGCGACCGCGCCCGCCAGGCCCAGCAACACGCACGCGAGGACGAACCGCCACCGTCTGCGCAGTGCGTGGAGGTAGTCGTGGAGATCCATGGAAGCTCCTCCCCACGGGCCGTTCCGGCCGCTCTTGACGGGGTCTGACTGAGAGGGCAATATGTGGATTCACCCGTATTTACGCTGTAAACATACGATATCAGCATACGGTTGGAACGCGAATCATGGAACGTCACCTGGACAGCTGTGCGGTCACCCCCTACGGCCGGGGAGCCGGCAGTTCCCGGGTGCGCGTGTTCGAGTGGCTGGACCGCATCGACACGGACTTCACCGTGTCCGGCTATCTGTCGCTGACCGATGCCGCCGCCTCGCGTCTCCTACGGCACCCGCCGGCGCTCGCACGGGCGGAACTGAGGCTCGGCGCCATCGCGCGAGCCCGGCCCCGGCGCCTGCTGCTGCACCGTGAGGCTTCGCCGCTCAGTCGCGGCTGGTGGGAGCGGCGGCTGCTGACGAGTGCGGAATTCGCCGTGTACGACTTCGACGACGCCCTGCAGTGGGACCTGGGCGAGGGCGGCCTCGCTCGCAGGTTCGCCCCCAAGGCGGGCAAGGCGCGACTGGCCGTCCGGTACGCGGACCGGGTCGTCGCCGGAAACGCCGTACTGGCCGACTGGGCCGCCCAGCACCACCACGACGTCGTGGTGATCCCCAGCTGTGTGGCGGTGGAGGACTACACGCCCAAGACGTCCTACGCGCTGCACGACCCGCCCCGCCTCGGCTGGATGGGATCGCCTCACAACGAGGCGTCCCTGCGGCTGATCGCCGCACCGCTCACGGAGGTCCACCGCCGGACCGGCGCGCGGCTCACACTCGTCGGAACGACCGCACCCTCGCTCGGCGGCCTGGAGTCCTTCGTCGACCGGGTCCCCTGGAATCCGGACACCCAACGGACGGCGCCGGCCGCCATGGACATCGGCCTGATGCCGCTGCCGACGACCGCCTACGGTCTGGGCAAGTGCGGCTACAAACTCCTTCAGTACGCCGCCGCCGGACTGCCCGCCGCGGCCAGCCCCCTCGGCGTGAACGGCGAACTGCTGTCCCGCTTCGGCCTGCCCGCGCCGCGCACCCAGGACGACTGGACCAGCGCGCTCCTCGCACTCCTCGACGCCTCCGCGGCCACCCGGGAACAACTTGGCCGCTCGGCCCGGGAGATCGCCGGCCGCGACTATTCCTACGACACCTGGTTGCCGCGCTGGGCGGCGGCCCTCGAACTCCCGGAGCCGGGAGCACGATCGGCCCCGCGTGGCGTTCCGGCCGAACGCCGGCCTGCCGCGGGACCTGACAGGGGCGTCCCATGCACATGATCGATCGCAGCCCCGGACCGGTCCTGCCCACGCCGAGCCCCGTCCGGCCCACCCGGGCCCGTCGGATCCTGGACGTCGTCCTCTCCGCGCCCCTGCTCCTGCTGCTCGCCCCGTTGCTGCTCCTGCTGGCCGTGGTGGTCGCCCTCGCCGGCGGGCGTCCCGTCCTGTTCCGGCAGCGACGGATCGGAGAGGGCGGGGCCGAGTTCACGCTCTACAAGTTCCGGACGATGCGCAGGGACAGTGCGGGGCCCGGGGTCACCGGCGGCCGCGACGTGCGAGTGACCGGCACGGGTCGTCTGCTGCGACGACTCGGCCTGGACGAACTTCCGCAACTGTGGAACGTACTGCGCGGCGACATGACCCTCGCCGGTCCGCGTCCCGAGATCCCACGCCTCGCCCGCCGCTATCCGCCGGAACACCTGTGGGTGTTCCGGCACCGTCCGGGTCTCACCGGACCGTGCCAGCTCCGCTCACGTGCCTACGCCGCGCAGCTCGACGGCCGTCCCGACCCCGAGCAGTACTACCTCACCGTGCTCGTGCCCCAACGCACCGCGTTGGACGCGGAGTTCCTGCGCCGTGCCACAGTGCCGAACGTCCTGCGCCTCGTCGTCCGGACGATCCTCTACCTGCTGGCTGCCCCATGGGATCGAGGAGGCGGGTCCTGATGCGCGCCGTGGTGACCGGTGCCGCCGGATTCATCGGCTCGCACCTGTGTGAACACCTGGTGGCCTGCGGAGACGAGGTCGTCGGGGTCGACGCGCTGACGGAGTTCTACGCGCCCTCGCGCAAACGCCGGAATCTGTCCCGGCTGCTCGGCGGCGACCGCTTCACCTTCCGCAGGGGCGATCTGCTGGAACTCCCGCTCGAACCGCTTCTCGCGCAGGCGGACGCTGTCTACCACCTCGCGGGCCAGCCCGGCGTCCGCGGCTCCTGGGGCGAGGAGTTCGCCGTCTACCTCGAACGCAACGTCCTGGTCACCCAACGCGTACTGGAAGCGGCACGGGACACCGGACTGCGACGCCTGGTCTTCGCGTCCAGCTCGTCGGTCTACGGAGACGCCGAGGCCTACCCGACACCGGAGACGCTCCGCCCCCGCCCCGTCTCCCCGTACGGCGTCACCAAACTCGCCGCCGAACAGCTCTGCGAGACCTACCGCTCCGTCTTCGGTGTCCCGGCGGTCTCCCTGCGGCTCTTCAGCGTGTACGGCCCCGGACAGCGCCCCGACATGGCGTTCTCGAGACTCGTCGCGGCCGCCTGTACACACCGGCCCTTCCCGCTGTACGGGGACGGCGGACAGAGCCGTGACTTCACCTACGTCGAGGACGTCGTGACGGCCATGCGGGCGGCGGCGCTCTCCTCGTGGTCGGGAGTCGCCAACATCGGCGGAGGGAGCGAGGTGACAATGCGTCACGTCATCTCGCTGGTCGGAGAGTTGACCGATCCGGTACGGGTCGTGCAGGGGCCCGTCTGTCCGGGCGACGCCCGCCGCACCGCGGCCGACATCACCGTGGCCCGTGACGCCTTCGGCTACCGGCCCGGCACCGGCATCCGTACGGGACTCGCTGCGATGGTGCGGGCCCAGCGGGCCTCCCGGAGCCCCCTCGTGGCGCATCCCGGGGCGGGACACCAGTGACTGAGCGACCCGAACGCCCGGCCCGCTGAGCCCCGCCGTAGTACGCGATGATCTCCCCGGCCGTCATCTCCCGCCGGCTCTTCCGTCCCAGGAAGTAGAGGGCGCAGGCATCGTCCTCCGCGAAGTCGGGCGGGACGAGTCGGTCCAGCGCCCGTAGCCAGCACATCAGTCCCCGTACCGCGCGGCCCGCGAGGGCGGAGCGGGTCAGGCCGCGGGTCAAGTGGTCGGCACTCCAAAGGAGTTGGGTGCCCGGGCCGGCGACGGGGCCGGCGGCGAGCTGCTCGAAGCGGCGGAAGAGGTAGCGGTGGCCGCTCGCGGTGTACCGGGTGAAGTCGTGGGCGCCGGCGTGCACTTGTTGCAGGAAGGGGGTCTCCGAGTAGACCAGCCCGTCGTCCTTGAGGACCCGGTGGATCTCGGCGACCACCTGGGGCGGATCCAGTACGTGCTCCAGTACCGCCTGCGTCAGCACCGCGTCGACGCTCGCCGTGCGCAGTGGAATCCGGTGGGCGTCCGCGATGAACTGGGTCACCGGGCTCGCGACGATGTCGAAGCCGATGACCTGGACGCGAGGATCGCGGTAGACGGCGCCCACACCGTTGCCGACCGTGGCCCCGCCGACGACCAGCAGTGTCGGCGCCGGGCCCGGGAGGCGTCGTAGCAACAGGTCGATGTTGCGGGCCGCGACCCGGTTGGGCGGTTTCCAAAGGGGCCGGAGAGCGGCCGGCAGGCGGTCGGCCGGTCCGGCGGAGGCGCACTCTCCGGCATCCGTTCGGGCGGTCGAGGCCACCGTCTCCTCTCGGTCCACAACGCTGTGCTCGAAGTCGACGAGGACCGGCCACCGGGCGGCCAGCGGAAAGGCCGACGGGGCGTGGCAGGGGCAGTCGGGCGCGGTGCAGCTGAGTCCGCCGGGCTGCGTCGTCAATGTCGATCGACAGCGCGGGCAGACCAACAACCGCTCGATGTCCGCCAGTTCGGCCAGAGGCATACCGATCCCTCCCGGTCACTTCCGGCGTGCCTCGTATGTGGTCCTGGTGTGAATTGACCTCGATAGAGGCTGGGTGGATGATGTATGTATACAACGTAAATATACAGCTTTCTCCGGCATCGGTGGTGATGGAAGATGCGGAACGGGATCCTTGTCCCGGGCGCGGGCCGGGCCGACGGCGCTGTCGTCCGCTGGCCCGCGCCGCCTCCACGGGTCACGCCGGCGGTGCGTCTGCTGTCGCCGCCGGCGCTGCCCCGCATCAAGGTTCTGCACGTCATCACCCGCTTCACGGCGGGAGCGGGGGCCAACACGTTGCTGTCGGCCGAGGGAATGGACCCCGACCGGTACGAGGTGTGGATCGCCGGAGTGCCGGGCGGTGAACTCTGGCAGCGAGCGCGCGCCGCCGGGGTGCGTACGGTCGAGATACCGGGGTTCCGGCACACCCTGACCCCCGCGGACCCGCTGGTGCTGTGGCGCCTGGTGCGGCTCGTCCGGCGGGAGCGGTTCACCGTGGTGCACACGCACTCGGGGAAGGGCGGGTTCCTCGGTCGGGTCGCCGCTCGGCTGTGCCGCACGCCCGTGGTGGTGCACACCTTCCACGGCTTCAGCTTCCACCCGTACATGTCGCGCCCCAGGCGGACGGCCTACCGGTGGCTGGAGCGGTCGACGCGCCGCCTCACCCACCGCTTCCTCGCGGTGTCGCCGCGCGTCGCGCAACAGGCCGTCGAGGAGCGGCTGGCCCCACCGGGCCAGGTCGACGTGGTGCCCTCGGCGGTGGACCTGGGTCACCTCCCCGAACGCTTCGATCCCGCCGCCCGCCGCATGTTCGGCGTGCCCCGCGGCACGGCCCTCATCGGTACCGTCGGCCGGATCGACATCCAGAAGGCACCCCTGGACTTCGTCCGCACGGCGGCGGCGATTCACTCCCGTCGTCCGAGCACCGCGTTCGTGATGATCGGTGCCGGGCCGCTGGAGGGCGAAGTCCGCCGGCTCGCCGCGGAGTTGGACGTCGAGGTGATCCTCACCGGGCACCGGCCGGACGCCGCCCGGCTGGTGGCCGGTCTCGACGTCTTCGTGATCACCTCGCTCTACGAAGGACTCGGCCGCGCCCTCACCGAGGCGCTGGCCACTGCCCGCCCGGTCGTCGCCACGGCCGTGAACGGCGTACCGGATCTGGTGGAGCACGGCGCCACCGGTCTGCTGGTCGCACCCGCCGATCCGGACGGCACGGCACGGGCCGTCGGGTGGCTGCTCGACCATCCGGCAGAGGCCGACGCCATGGGGCGCCAGGGGTGCCGGCGGGTACGCAGCGCCTTCGCTCCGCAGGCCATGTGTGCCGCCGTCGACGCCTGCTACCGCGGACTGCTGGGCCTTCCCGTCCCAGGACCTGTCGCGGGTCCCGCCCCCTGAACCGCCTACCGGGCTCGCGTTGTCGACGGAGCACCGAACACGGAGATCCACATGCGCCTGACAGTCATCGGAACGGGTTACGTCGGAGCGGTCCACGCCGCGTGCATGGCGGAGATCGGGCACGAGGTCCTCGGCGTGGACACCGACGCGGAGAGGATCGCCGGGCTCACCTGCGCCAGGCCGCCGTTCCGCGAGCCCGGCCTGTCCGAGATCCTGAGGAGGGCGGTGGACGCGGGCACCCTGCGGTTCACGACCTCACCGGCCGAGGCCGCCCGGTTCGGCGACACACACTTCATCTGTGTCGGCACCCCGCAGGACCCCGACTCGGGCGTGGCCGACCTGAGGTACGTCGACGCCGCTCTGGACGGTCTCCTGCCGCATCTGCGCGGCAGCGGGTACCGACGGGTCCTCGTGGTCGGCAAGTCCACCGTGCCGGTCGGTACGGCGGGTCGGCTGGCCGCGCGCCTGCACGTGGCCGCCCAGGACGGCGAAGTCGCGTGGAACCCGGAATTCCTGCGCGAGGGCTGCGCGGTTCGGGACGCCCTGCGGCCGGAACGCATTGTGGTGGGTGTCCGTTCCGACCAGGCAGAGGCCCGGTTGAGGGAGATCTACGCGCCTCTGCTGCAGGAGGGCACCCCGTTCATCGTCACCGACCCGGCCACCGCCGAACTGGTCAAGCTGGCATCGAACTCCTTCCTCGCCACCAAGATCTCGTTCATCAACGCCATGGCGGAGATCTGCGACGCGACCGGCGCCGACGTGCTGACGTTGGCCGAGGCCATGGGCCGGGACTCCCGCATCGGCCCCCGCTTCCTCGCTCCCGGACTCGGCTACGGAGGCAGCTGCCTGCCCAAGGACATCCGCGCCTTCGCCGCCCTGGCCGACGAACTCGGCCAGGGCCGGTCGGCAGCCCTTCTCCGGCAGGTCGACGAGATCAACACACGACAGCGCACACGCTGCGTGGATCTGGCGCAGCGGCTGGCCGGAGGATCCTTCGCGGACCGGAACATCGCCGTGCTCGGCGCCTCCTTCAAGCCCCACAGCGACGACGTCCGCGACTCGCCGGCGCTCGCGGTCGCGGACGCGGTGCGGCGCCGGGGAGCCCAGGTCCGGGTGCACGACCCCGAGGCGGTCGACAATGCCCGGGCCGCGTACCCGGCGCTCCAGTTCGCCCTGGACGTGACCAAGGCGTGCGAGAAGGCGGACGTCGTGCTGCACCTGACGGAATGGCCCCAGTACCAGGAGCTCGACCCCGCCGCTCTCGCCGCCGTGGTCCGCACCCCGGCCATGGTCGACGCGCGCAACACGCTCGACCCGGCAGCCTGGCGTGCGGCGGGATGGACGCTGTGTGCGCCGGGGCGCCCCAGGCTCGGCTGAACGGCGGGAGGAACTCATGATCACCCGTGACTGCCGGTGGGTTCGGTCATGAGCGCGCTCATCGAGGACTACGCCCTCATCGGCGACCTGGAAACCGCCGCGATGGTGGGCAGGAACGGGTCGATCGACTGGCTGTGTCTGCCCCGCTTCGACTCACCGCCCTGCCTGGCCGCGCTGCTCGGCACGGCGGACAACGGATTCTGGCGGGTCGCGCCCGTCGCGAGCGGCATCTGTGCGCGCCGGTCGTACCAGCCGGACACCCTGGTCCTGGAATCGGAGTGGGCGACCGCGACCGGGGCGGTACGGGTCACGGACTTCATGCCGCCGCGCGCCCAACACCCCTGCATCGTACGGCTGGTGGAGGGGCTGGAAGGGGCCGTGCACCTGCGCAGCGAGCTGCGGCTGCGCTTCCACCACGGCAGGGTCCTCCCCTGGATCAGGGTGACCGACGACTGCACCGTCGCGGTCGCCGGGCCGGACGCCGTGTGGCTGCACGCCGACGGTCCGATACGGGTGCGGCGCACCGTCGGCTGTTCCGACTCCACAATCCTCGACTTCACCGTCCCGGCCGGACGACGGCTGGCGCTGACCCTGGTGTGGGCGCCGTCCCATCTGCCCGCGCTGCCCGCGCCGTTGTGCGTGCCCGCCGAGACGATCCTCAAGGAGACCGACGACTTCTGGTGGCGCTGGAGCGCCCGGTGCCGCTACGAGGGACCGTGGCGGGACGCCGTCGTACGGTCCCTGATCACGCTGAAGGCACTGACCTGCGCGCCCACCGGCGGTATCGTCGCGGCGCCCACCACCTCGCTGCCCGGCTGCATCGGCGGAGAGCGCAACTGGGACCACCGGTACTGCTGGCTGCGCGACTCCACCCTGACCCTGTCCTGTCTGCTGCGCAGCGGCTACCGCGACGAGGCGACCGCCTGGCTGGACTGGCTGGTGCGGGCCGTCGCGGGCGATCCCGCCGATCTGCAGACCGTGTACGGCGTCGGAGGGCAGCGTCTCCTGCCGGAGATCGAGGCACCCTGGCTGCCGGGCTACGAGGGCTCGCGGCCGGTACGGTTCGGGAACGCCGCGGTGAGCCAGCTCCAACTCGACGTGTACGGCGAGGTGCTGGACACCCTGCACCTCTCGCTGCGGGCCGGGATCCCGCTGCCGGCCCATGTGTGGGACCTGGTCGAGGCACTCATGGGTCACCTGCTCGCGCACTGGCGCGAACCCGACCAGGGACTCTGGCAGGTCCGGGGCCCGGGCAGGCAGTTCGTGCACTCCAAGGTGATGGCGTGGGTGGCCGCCGACCGCGCGCTGCGGATGGGGGAGCTGCTCGGCCGGAACGGCGCCTCGGGCCAGTGGCGTGCCATGCGGGACGAGGTGCACCGGCAGGTGTGCCGGAAGGGCTGGGACGCGGCGCAGGGGTCCTTCGTGCAGTCGTACGGCTCGTCGGCCCTCGACGCATCGGCCCTGCTGATTCCCCGGCTGGGTTTCCTCCCGGCCCGTGACGAGCGGGTGCTCGGCACCGTCCGGGCGATGCGCGGACTCACCCGCGGCGGGTTCGTGCGGCGGTACGCGCAGGGCACGGACGGTATGCGCGGTCGCGAGGGAGCGTTCGTCGCGTGCTCTCTCTGGTACGCCGACGCGCTCGCCGCCACCGGGCACCCGAGGCAGGCACGGGAGGCCTTCGAACGTGTCCTCGCGATCCGCAACGACGTCGGCCTGCTCTCCGAGCAGTGGGACCCGGACGCCGGCCGCCAACTGGGGAACGCTCCCCAGGCGTTCAGCCACGTCGCCCTGGTGGAGACGGCGTTCGCCCTGTCAGCAGGATCATCCCCGAGTCTCCGTAGTCCGGAAGCGTCGGGTCGGAGTCGATCCGGGTCACCGTGAGCTCCTCGGTCAGCGGCGCGAACACCTCCCGTACCGCGTCCGGGTCCACGGGACAGCCCGGCCACCGGGAGTCGCGGCCGATGCGGTACGTCGGCATGTTCTCCATGAACGCCGCCACCAGCCGCCCGCCCGGTACGACGGACCTCGCGAAGTGACCGCAGAACTCCGTGAACTCCGCGAAGTCCTCGCTCGCGCCCTCCGCCACGAAGTGCATCGACGCCAGCTCGTAGCCGCCCGGCTCAACGGCCCGGACATCCGCGTGCACGACCCGCACGCACGACAGCGCCGTCGGCAGGTCCGCGGGAAGGTTCGGATCCAGCCGTCGGCCCAGCTCGTAGAAGGGCAGCCAGTCGGCGTCGGGACCGTTGTGGAGCTGCCGCGACAGATAGGCCACGTTCGCCGCGCCCGCCTCCACGGCGTCGATACGGCGACTCGCCGACGCGGCCAGCATCAGCGGGTACAGGTTGGGTCCGGCGCCGAACTCCAGGGACCGCGCGATGCTTCCGGGCGGGATGCGGCGGTAGAAGGCACAGTGGTGGGCGATCACCGCCGCGTCGCACGGATGCAACTCACGGTAGTTCTCGGCGAGATAGTCCTCGACGGGCCAACTGTCCCAGTCCACGTCGTCGTTGCGGATCGGCGGGGGAGAGGACTCCCCGGGGCGGTGCATCCCGGGCTCAGCTCCTGCGCCGCAGGGCGAAGCGCCGAGAGGCCCCGGTCAGGGCGTCGTTGAGCCGGTCGATGTCCTCGTCGGAGTTGAGCGCCGTGATCTGCACACGGAAGCCGACCCGGTCGCGCGGCACCAGCGGGTAGGCGGCGAGGGTCACGTAGATGCCCTGGTCCCACAGGAATCCGGCGACCGCCTCCAGTTCGGACGCGTCGACGAGCGGGATCTCCACGATCGGCAGCCGATGGCCGGTGGGCGCGTCCAGACCGAGGGCGTCGACGTGGTCGAGGACCCGCACCGACTTGCGGTGCAGATCGGCGCGGATCGCGTCCCCCCGCCGGTCGTTGACCTCCAGACCGGCGAGCGCCGTCGCCAGCGAGGCCGTCGGCGAGGGGCCCGAGTACAGGTAGGGCGCCGCCGCGACCTTCAGGTGGTCCTTCAGCCGGGAGGGCAGCGCGAGGAAGGCCAACAGGGACGAGTACGCCTTGGAGAAGCCGCCGACGAGCACGATCCCGTCGTACGACTCGCCCGTGTGCCGCACCGCGCCGTTGCCGCGGGACCCGTACGGGCACAGCTCGTCCGCCGCCCGCTCCCCGATGACGCCGAAGCCGTGCGTGTCGTCGACGTACAGCGTCGCGCCCCGCTCCCGGCAGAGGCCGGCCAGCACGGGGAGATCGGGGATGCCGCCGGTCATGCTGTCGACGCCGTCCAGACACACGAGCCGGGGCGCGCCGGACGGTACGGCCCGCAGCAGGGCGTCGAGTTCGTCGGGCCGGTCGGCGCGGAACCGCCGCAGGGTCGCGCCCTGGCCGCGCGCCGACACACAGCCGTCGTACACCGTGCGGTGCGCCCTGGCCTCGACGAAGACGTGCCCCTGCTCGGCGAGGACGGGGATCACCGAGGCGTGGATCAGGGTGGCGGTCGGCAGCAGCAGCGTGTCCGGCGCACCGAGCAGCGCGGTGAGCCGCTCCTCGATCACGGGATACAGCTGGGGACTGCCCAGCAGCCGTGACCAGCTGGGGTGCGTGCCCCACTGCCGTACGGCCGGTTCGATCGCGTCCATGATCTCGGGGTCCCAGTCGAAGCCCAGGTAGTTGCAGGAGGCGAAGTCGATCAGCCAGTGGTCCCCGCTGCGGATGTGCCGGCCGCGTACCTCGTCCAGGACCGCGTCGCACATGGGGCTGGTCCGGCGCAGGTGTGCGAGCTCGGCCCAGCGTGGATCACGGCGGACTTCCCGGAGTCCGGCGGCGGTTTCTCGCATGGCGGTTGCTCCTTCTCAGCGGCCGTGGTGCCGCTGGTCGTGCCGCCGAAGGACCTGTTCGCCCTGCTCCACCGTCATCGGTCGCGCGAACAGATACCCCTGCCCGAACCGGCAGCCGATACCGGCCAGGAGCTCCCGTTGCGCCGGCTCCTCGATGCCCTCGGCGATCACCTGAAGTCCGAGCGTGTCGGCGATGCGGACGATTCCCTCGACGAGCGCCACCTGTCTGGGATCCTGCGGGATGTCGTCGATGAACGTCTTGTCGATCTTGAGTACGTCGATGGGGAATTCCTGGAGATAGCGTAGCGAGGAGTACCCGGTCCCGAAATCGTCGACCGCGATCCGCACGCCGAGCCCCTTCAACTCCCGGGTGAGCGCGTCGATATGGTTGTCCCGCTGCATCAGCACCGACTCGGTGAGCTCCAGCTGCAGCGACCCCGGGACCAGTCCCGGGGTGTCGAGGGCCCGGCGCACCTCGTCCAGAAACCCCGTGTCCCGCCACTGCCGTGCGGACACGTTGACACTGATGTACGGCGGTGTCGCCCACCGGCTGCCGTTCTGCAGCCGCGCCATGTCGGACGTGGCGTTCCGCAGCACCCAGGCGCCCAGCGGCATGATGTGCCCGGTCTCCTCGGCGAGCGGGATGAACTGGCCAGGCGGTACCAGACCCCGCCGGCTGTGCGGCCAGCGGACCAGCGCCTCGAAGCCGACCACCTCGTCCGCGATGATGTCCACAACGGGCTGGTAGCGCAGCGCGAACTCCTCCCTGGCGATCGCGGTGTCCAGCCGCGCCTGCAGATCGTGCCGCGCCGCCATCCGGTCGCGCAGCTGGGGCTGGAAGCGACGCCACTGGCGCTTTCCGGCGGCCTTGGCCGCGTACAGCGCCAGATCGGCATGGGCCAGCAGGTCCTCGGCGTCGGTGCTGTCCATCGCCGTGGCCACGCCCACGCTGGCGGAGACGCTCACCAAGTCGTCGGCCAGCTGGAAAGGCCGGTTGAGGGTCTGGATCACCTGGGCGGCCAGCAACTCGGCGTCCAGGGGCTGCCTGGCGTCCTCCATCAGCACCGCGAACTCGTCACCACCGAGCCGCGCCGCGGTGTCCGTGCGGCGCAGCGTCTCCGACAGACGCGCACCGACCGCGCCGAGGAGCCGGTCGCCGACCGAGTGGCCCAGCGTGTCGTTGACGATCTTGAAGTCGTCCAGGTCGACGAAGAGCAGGCAGGTGAGTGCCGGCTCCCGGCGGCTGCGCAGCAGCGCGCGCTCGGTGCGCTCCAGGAGCAGCGTCCGGTTGGGCAGTCCGGTCAGCGAGTCGTGGAAGGCCCGCTGGGTCAGCTCGTGCTCCAGCTGCCGCTGTTCGGTCACGTCCCGAAGGGTCACCACCAGCCCGCCCACGGTCTTGTCCTGCCGCAGGTCGCGGCAGGACACCTCCACCTCGATACGAGCGCTGTCCCGCAGCACCCACCAGTGGTCGTGGGCCTCCTCCCGCCGGTCCTCGCACAGGTCCTTGAGCGTCCGGTCCGCCCGCTCGCGGTCCCGTGGATCCACCAGGTCCCGCAGTGCGGTACCGCTCAGCCGGGCGCTGCCGAACACGGCCTCGGCGGACGGGCTGGCGTACCGGACGGTCGAGTCGTCGTCGACGATGAGGATGACGTCCGAAGCGTTGCGCACCAGCGTGCGGAAGTAGGCCTCACTCTCCTTGCGGCTGATCTCCTGCCGCAGTGCGATGCGTTCCGTCGCCAGGCCCGCGTGCGAGGCCAGGATCTCCAGCGTGCCGCGCATCTCGCCGAGCCGGCGTTCGGGCCCCGCCGCGAGCAGCACGCCCGGCAGCTCGCCCCCGGCCGGCCGGCCGGGCTGGACCATGGGGCACACCAGGGCGGTCGGCAGGCCGTCGAGTCCGCCGGCCGTCTCCGGCCCGAGCGCGGCGGTGGGAACCATGAGCGTGCGGTGCAGGGCGAGAGCGGTCCGGCCGGCGCCGTCCCGGCCCAAGGACCGGTCGAGCAGCGCGTAGAGATCCTGGGCGTGTTCTGCCGACAGCACCGTGCTGCTGTGCTCGATCCCCGGTCCGAACAGTGCGCTCACCGCCGAGGCGCAGGTCTGCTCTATCTCCTGCGGCCGTGCCGCCGCCACCAGGGAGGCGGTCGCCGCACGCAGCGCCAGCTCACGGGTCACCGCCTTGCGATGGGCCACCACCATGCCCGCGAGCCGCAGGATCACCAGCAGGAACAGGAGACACGAGAAGGCCGCGAGCACGGTCGCGTCCCGCACGTTGCCCGCGTGCCCCTCGTAGAGCAGGATCGCGGGCGCGATCAGGGTGGCCCCGGTGAGCAGCAGCAGCCGCCACCGCTGGGGCGGAAGCACGGATTCCGGTGGGGACTCCGGCGCGGTCAGCTCCGCCATGGAGGGATGCAGCGCGGCCAGTCCCCAGGCCGTGTAGAAGACGATCCAGCCGGAGTCCACCAGCGTGCCGGCCTGCCACATGTCGTTCAGCTGCAGGATCCCGTACGCGATGTCGAAGCCGAGCAGGGTGAGGGTGCCCAGGACCAGCAGCTGCACGGCGCGGTTGCGGCCGGAGACCGGGCTGGGGGTGAGCAGCCTGGCCAGCATGGCCAGCACCAGGACGTCGCCGAGCGGATAGGCGATGCTGATGGCCCGCTGCTGCCAGGTCAGGCCCTCCACCTGGGTCAGCGGCTGCACCAGATACACCCAGACCGGCAGGGCCAGGCCGGCGGTGATGATCAGCGCGTCCAGCAGGCTGGGCAGGTCACGGTCCGCCCAGCGGTACCGGACCAGGCCGAAGAGGCCCGCCGCGAAGAGCGGATAGGTGGCGAGATAGCACGCGTCCGCGGGGGAGGGGAATGGATTGGACGCGTGAAAGTACTCCTCCAGCACGTTGTAGGAGGTGTCGCCCGCGATGAAGGCCAACAGTCCGGCGGCCAGCGCCCACCAGGGCCAGCGGTGTGCGGGCCGGTGGATGTGCACGCCGGTGAGTACGGCGACGACGCCACTCAGTCCGATCACGGCCCAGAGTGGTGTGCGCGTCTCCGGGATGGACATGTACAGGCCGGTGACGACTATGACCAGCGTTATGTACACGGCCATCAACCGGTGAGCCAGATGCAAGGGGGAGCGCCTCCCCGAGTCGGAGGTCACCGGGCCGCGAGCGACTCGTCAACGATGAGATACAGGTACAAAGCGTGGCACGGCGGGCGCCGGGCTGCACCTCGTCACCGAGGGCCCGTCTGTCCCATCGTTCCGTGTTCGGCCGCGCGGCTCATCGCTTCGTGTTCGGCCGGCGCGCCGAGTCGGTGTAGCCGTGCGGGTTGAGCCGCTGGAAGTGCCAGGCGTCGCGGCAGATGTCGGTCAGGTCCCGGGTGGGCCGCCAGCCCCAGGCGCGCGCCACCGCGCCCGCGTCGGCCACGAGCTCGGGCACGTCGCCCGGGCGGCGCGGCACGACCTCGTACGGAACGGGGCGGCCGCATGCCGCGGAGAACGCGGCGACGACATCGAGGACCGAACTGCCCCGGCCGGCGCCCAGGTTGTACACATGCAGGCCCGGCTCGTCGGCCAGGTGGTCGAGCGCGATGCGGTGGGCCTCGACGGTGTCCATGATGTGCAGGTAGTCGCGGATCCCGGTGCCGTCCCGCGTGGGGTAGTCGGCGCCGAACACGGGGAGCCGCTCCCGTCGGCCGACGGCGACCTGTGCCACGTACGGCAGCAGGTTGCCGGGTGTGCCGCGGGGGTCCTCGCCGAGCAGCCCGCTGGGGTGGGCGCCGGCCGGGTTGAAGCAGCGCAGGCACAGCACGGTGTATTCGGGGCACCTGCGGCAGACGTCGGCGAGTATGTGCTCGCAGATCCACTTGGAGGCCGCGTACGGGTTGACTGGCCGGGCCGGGGTGGCTTCGTCGAGGGGGCCGTGTCCGGCGTCGCCGTAGAGCGCGGCGGTGGAGGAGAACACGAGCTGGTGCACCCCGTGCTCGTGCATGGTCCGCAACAGGGCGGTCGTGCCGCCGACGTTGGTGTCGTAGTACTCGACGGGCCTTCGGGTCGAGGGACCCGCGGCCTTGTATGCGGCGAAGTGCAGGACGGCGTCGACGGGATGGCGGTCGAAGACGGCCGAGAGGGCGGGCCGGTCACGGACGTCCAGTTCGTAGACGGCACCGGCGAAGCGGCCGGCGATCCGTTCGACCCGGGCGAAGGCCTGCGGCGTGCTGCTGGAGTAGTCGTCGACCACGATCAACTCATAGCCGTGGTCGAGCAGTTCGACACAGGCATGACTCCCGATGAAACCGGCTCCGCCAGTGACGAGGATGGTCGACGGCGGGCTCATCAGTCCGGCTCCTCACTGCCAGACATCGTACGTTTACGACGTATACAGGAAACTCTGAACCCTTTCGTGACGGGAGTCAAGCCATGGCAGCCCTCTGACAACCGGTTTCTGGCGAGACGCGTTACGTTGCCGTGTCCGTGAGCTTGCCCAGTCTTTTCGAAAGTTCGCCCAAGGTCTTGACGCCGTTTCCGAGCCGGAAGAAGCTCTGCCCCAACGCGTGACAACCGGTTTCTATTGGAGGTGGTGCGGTCATGCACCCACGTGCTGGTGCCCCCCTGAGCCGCCGACGATTTCTCGCCCTCTCGGCAACCGGTGCCGCGACCGGCGTGGCGGCACTGGGCGGCTGCGCCCTCCAGGTGTCGACCGGGGTGAGCGGAGCGGGCGAGACCATCACGGTGATGGCGAAGGCCGACGACCTCGGCCCCGACCTGGTCAAGCAGGCCCAGAAGGACACCGGCATCGTCATCAAGCGGGTGGACTACGACATCACCAAGCTGATCGCGATGCTCACCAGCGGCAACCCGCCGGACCTGGTGCGCGGCGTCGGCGCCGTGGACGCCGCGTTCTACGCCGCGCGGGACGTGATGCAGGAACTGGACTCCTACTTCGCCACCAGCAGCGTCCTGCGGCCCGACGACCTGGACCCCGTCAACGACCTCTGGCGCTACGACGGAAAGGTCCAGGGCAAGGGCCCCCGCTACGGCATGGCCAAGGACTTCTCCCAGGACTCCATGTACTGGTACAACACCGCGGCCTTCGACAAGAAGGGCGTCGCCTACCCGTCGGAGACCGAACCCATCACCTTCGAGGAGTGGCTGGATCGTGCCCAGCACCTCGTGCAGCGTTCGAAGGGTCAGACGACCGTCTTCGGCGGCAGCTACAACGGCCTGGTCAAACTCACGCTCATGGCGACCATGACCGCCTCCGCCGGCGGCAGCCTGTTCGCCGGCGACTTCTCCAAGGTCGACTTCACCACCCCCGAGGCCCGCAAGGCGCTCGCCTGGTACCTGGACTACTGCCGGCTCAAGGTCGGACCCAGCGCCGTCCTGCCCGACCCCAACGGCTGGGACGGTCCCACGTACCAAGCCGGCCGGATGGCCATGTCGAACAACGGCTACTGGATGGGCGGCATGATCGGCACCGACAAGAAACTGGCCCAGGTCTCCCGGCTCGCCCCCGCCCCCGTCTTCGCGGGCGGCCCCCGGATCAGCGCCTGCCAGGGCGGCACCGGCATGTGGATGCCCCGCAAGTCGAAGAACAAGGACGCCGCCTGGCGGATCTTCGAGTGGTTCTTCGGCGAGGCACCGGCCAAGGCCCGCGCCTCCAGCGGCTGGGGCATCCCCACCCTGAAGTCCCTGCGCCCCCTGATGCCCCATCAGGAGGACTTCCAGAAAAGGACGTTGAGCGCACAGCAGAACGAACTGAAGCACTTCTCGGTGGTCGCCGTCTCGCCATACATCTCGGGCGACGCCTTCGAGTCCCTCTTCAACCAGGTGGCCACGCCCGCGATGAAGGGCGAGATGTCCGTGGACCGCCTCGCGGGACGTCTCAACTCGGTCATCAACGAACAGATCAAACGCGGGAAGGAGCAGGTGGGATGACGGTCGATCAGGCATCCTCGCCGGCCGTCGGACGGCCGCACCCGACCGCGAAGGCCGGCCGACCCCGGTCCGCCGCCACGCGCACCGGACCGTCCATGACGACGCGCAAGCACCGCGCGTTCTACATGTTCGCCTCACCGTGGATCATCGGCTTCTCGCTGTTGACCATCGCGCCCATGGCGTACGCGCTGTGGCTGAGCTTCACCACGTACGACGGCATCTCCCCGCACTGGCACTACGTCGGCCTCGGCAACTACCGCGAGCTGATGGGCGATTCGGTCACCTGGGACGCCCTGGGCCGGGCCGGTCTCTTCGCGCTGCTCTCCGTGCCGCTGTCGATCATCGCGGGACTCGCACTCGCCGTCCTCGTCAACCGGCCCATGAAGGGACGCGGGCTCTTCCGCACCCTGCTCTATCTCCCCGCCGTGGTACCGCCGGTGGGCGCGGGCATCGCCTTCAAGAACCTCTTCGACCAGAACTCCGGTGCCGCCAACGGCGTCCTGACCTTCTTCGGCTTCGACGCGATCGGCTGGCTGGCCGACCCCTACGCCCGCTACGTCCTCGTCATGACGGTCCTCTGGGCCGCGGGCAACATCATGATCATCTCGCTGGCGGGGCTCCAGGACGTCCCCCGCGAACTCCACGAGGCGGCCCGCATCGACGGCGCGAGTGCCTGGCGCACCTTCCGCAGCATCACCGTGCCGCTGCTGTCGCCGGTGCTGCTCTTCCAGACGGTGACCGGGGTGATCGCCTCGGTGCAGACCATCATGCCGATGCTGCTCGCCCCCATGGCAGGCACGGGCGGCCTCACCACGATCCCGCAGTCCAACTACACCTACATGATCCATGTGTTCTCGGAGTACTTCGCGCTCGGCCGGTACGGATACGCCTCCGCGCTGCTGTGGGTGCTCTTCGTCCTGATCCTCATCGCGACCGGACTCATCTTCAGGTTCACCTCCGGCGTGGTCTTCTACAACGTCGGCCCGGAGGCGCAGAAGTGACCGCCACCAGCGTGAACCCCAAGTCCCCGGCCCGCACGCGGATACGCGTGAACCGGCTCGTCCTCTACACGGCGCTCGTCGTCATCACCGGCCTGTTCCTGGGCCCGTTCGGCTGGCTGATCCTGACCGGCCTCAAGGCCCCCGCCGAGTTGGCGGCGGCTCCGGTGCACTGGCTGCCGACACACTTCGAGTGGCACAACTTCGTCGACGCCTACCAGGCCGTCGACTTCCTCGGCTACGCCCGCAACTCCCTGATCATCGCGACCATTTACGCCACTCTCGTCACCCTCAGCTCCGCCTGGGTCGGCTTCGGCTTCGCCCGGCTCACCGCGCCCGGCAAGAAGGTGTTGTTCGGCATCCTCATCGGCTCGATGATGCTGCCCCAGATGATCACCCTGCTGCCGACCTACCTGATCTTCGCCAAGTTCGGCATGGTCGACACCTACTGGCCGTGGGTGCTGTGGGGCCTGTCCTCGGCCCCGTATCTCGTCTTCCTCTTCCGCCAGTTCTTCGCGGGCCTGCCCCGCGAACTGGAGGAGGCGGCCATCGTCGACGGCTGCGGCTACGGCGGGATCTTCTGGCGGATCTTCCTCCCGCAGTCCTGGCCGGTCCTCTCGGCGAGCTTCGTCATCGCCTTCACCTGGACCTGGGGCGACTACATCGCGCCCCAACTCCTGCTCTCCACCGACCACTCCACGCTCGCCGTCGCGGTGATGACCACGTACGTCTCGGCGGCCGGCACCCCCAACACCAACCTCCAGGCCGCGGCCTCCGTGATGTACGTCGTCCCCATCCTCCTGATCTTCCTCGTCGCCCAGCGCGGGTTCGTCGCCGGGATGTCGACGAGCGGTCTCAAGTAGCCCTTCTTCTCCACCCTTTGCACCGCGACTGCGCCGGAGGGGCGCGCCGGTGTCGAGAGCGTGAGCGCGCGGAGGCCCGAAGGGCTGAGCACGGTCGCGGGCTCGACACCGGCTGGAGCGCCCCGCAGGCGAAGGAGCCAATTCAAATAGGAGTCGCAGCATGAACACGCCTCTTTCCCGTCGTACGGCCCTGCAAGCCGCCGGTGCCACCGCGCTCGCCGCCGGTCTGTCCGGGCTGACCGCCACGGCGGCGCACGCCGACGACGGCCACAACTCCCGCCCCGAGCTGGTCACTTACCCGCGTCCCACGACCATGCCGACCAACACCAGCTTCCAGGTGCGGGTCCGTACCGCCCCCGACGGCACCTGGCAGACCCTCGACATCTACCGCCCGCAGTTCGAGGAGATCAACGCCACCACCGGGTCGGGCAAGGTCTACAACTCGTCGATGGCGTACTTCGACTTCAACGGCTCGGTCGAGATCGAGGTGACGTACCTCAAGGGCGGCACCACCAAGACCCGGGTGAGACCGGACGCGCTGGGCATCAAGCCCGAACTCCTCGGCGACACCCTGCGGTTCACCCTCGACGAGCCGAAGGACGTCGTCGTCCAGATCAACGACGAGATCTTCGACGCCCTGCACCTCATCACCAACCGCGTCGAGCACCACGCCCCGTCCGCCGACGACCCGGACGTCATCTACTTCGGCCCCGGCGTCCACACCGTCACCGGCAACGTCCTCACCGTCCCCAGTGGCAAGACCGTCTACCTCGCCGGCGGCGCCGTCCTGACCGCACAGGTCTACTTCAAGGACGTGGAGAAATCCCGCCTCACGGGACACGGCGTGCTCTACAACAACCCCGGCGGCGCCATCCTCTGCGAGGGCAGCAAGAACATCCGGGTCGAGGACGTCATCATCCTCAACCCGGCCGGCTACGCGGGCACGTTCGCCGAGAGCGACAACGTCCACATCAAGAAGGCGCGCGCGTTCAGCTCGAAGGGCAACGGCGACGGCTTCGACGTCTTCTCCTCGACCCGGATCACCTTCGACGGCTGCTTCATGCGCAACTCCGACGACTGCATCGCCATCTACTGCCACCGCTGGAACTACTACGGCGACACCCGCGACATCACCGTCAAGAACTGCACCCTGTGGGCCGACGTCGCCCACCCGATCAACGTCGGCACGCACGGCAACACGGACGCGCCCGAGACGATCGAAAACCTCGTCATCAAGAACATCGACATCCTCGACCACCGCGAACCCCAGATGAACTACCAGGGCTGCATCGCCCTCAACCCCGGCGACTCCAACCTGATCAAGAACGTCCGCATCGAGGACGTACGGATCGAGGACTTCCGCTGGGGCCAGGTCATCTACATGAAGGTCATGTACAACACGAAATACAACACCTCGGTCGGCCGCGGCATCGACGGTGTCTACGTCAAGAACCTCAGCTACACGGGCACGCACGCCAACCCGTCGCTCTTCCTCGGCTACGACGCAGAACACGCCATCACCAACGTCACGTTCGAGAACCTGGTGATCAACGGGCTGGTCGTCGCCGACTCGATGAAGAAGCCGAGCTGGTACTACACCACCGACGCGATCCAGTGGTTCTACAACGAGCACGTCACCAACCTGAAGTTCCTCACCACCGCCGAGGCCGCGGCGGCAGCGGCGTCATGACGACCCCCGCATCGCGCTCCGCTGGAAAGGCGGGGAGGGGTTGTCGGTCGGCTGCGGCGCCGTCGTGGCTGGTCGCGCCCCGCGGCGAAGCCGCTGATGAATACAGCCCCGCGCCCCTTTGGGGCGCTGCGGCCGAGCCGCCGTCGACTACACCGGGTTCGCTTAGCCGCCGGGGTTTCCTCGGGAGCGCTGCGGCCCTGCTGCTGGCCTCGGGTGCGAGCGGGCTGCTCGTGCCCGGACGGGCGGCGGCGTCCGGCAACAGCGCCGCCGTGACCTTCACCCACCCCGGTCTGCTGCACACCGCCGATGACCTCGCCCGCATGAAGGCAGCGGTCGCCACCAAGCAATCTCCGGTCTACGACGGTTACTTGGCGCTCGCGGCCCACGCGCGCTCCTCGTCGTCGTACGCCGTCCAGAACACGGGGCAGATCACCACCTGGGGCCGTGGCCCCGCCAACTACCAGAACCAGGCCGTCGCCGACTCGGCCGCCGCCTACCAGAACGCCCTCATCTGGTCCGTCACCGGCGACACCGCGCACGCCGACAAGGCCCGCGACATCCTCAACGCCTGGTCCGCCTCGCTCACCGCCATCACCGGAGCCGACGGCCCCCTCGGCGCCGGCCTCCAGGCCTTCAAGTTCGTCAACGCCGCCGAACTCCTCCGCCACACCGGCTACGACGGCTGGACCGCCGCCGACATCGCCCGCTGCGAGGACTCCTTCCTCCGCGTCTGGTATCCCGCACTGTCCTGCTACACCCTCTACGCCAACGGCAACTGGGACCTGACGTCCCTTCAATCCCTCCTGGCCATAGGCGTGTTCTGCGAAGAACCCACCCTCTTCTACGACGCGCTCCGCTTCGCCGCGGCAGGCGCGGGCAACGGCAGCGTCCTCCACCGCATCGTCACCGCCGCCGGCCAGGGCCAGGAGAGCGGCCGGGACCAGGGCCACGAACAGCTCGCGGTCGGCCTGCTCGCGGACGTCGCGCAGGTCGCCTGGAACCAGGGTGTCGACCTCTGGGGCTTCGACGACAACCGCATCCTGGCCAACGTCGAGTACGCCGCCCGCTACAACCTCGGCGGCGACGTCCCCTTCGTCCCCGACCTCGACCGCACCGGCAAGTACATCAAGCCGGCCGTCTCGGCCACCTCGCGCGGCAACCTGCCGCCGATCTACGAGATGGCGTACGCGCACTACGCGGGCGTGCGTGGCCTCGACACCCCGTACACGAAGAACGCCGTCTTCCGTGGCACCGGCGGTACCCGGGTCGTCGAGGGCAGCAACGACGACCTGCCGAGCTGGGGCACCTTCGCCTACGCCGGCGCCACGGCATCCACGCCGACCGTGCCGACACCCCCGGCCGGTGTCACGGCCGTGGGCAACGACCGTTCCGTGCAGGTGAGTTGGCTGCCATCGACCTGGTCCGACTCCTACACGGTCCTGCGGGCGAGCGACCTCGACGGCCGCTACGAGAGGATCGCGGCCGGGGTCGGGCAGCCGACGTACACCGACCGGAACGTGCACGCCGGACGGACGTACTACTACACGGTCATCGCATCCAACACGCTCGGTGTGAGCGGCAGTTCGACATGGGCAGCCGCCTCCGCCGGTCTCCCCGGGCCCTGGTCGACCCAGGACATCGGGGACGTGAAGATCCCCGGTTCCGCCGTCTTCGACGGTGAGCGATTCGTCCTGGAGGCCGGCGGCACCGCCGACACCTACCGTCTCGTCCATCTCCCACTGCGCGGCGACGGTACGGTCACCGCCCGGATCGTGTGGCCGCTCAGCTCGCAGTACTCCAAGATCGGCGTCACGATCCGGGCCTCGCTCGACGCGGGCGCGCCACACGCCTCGATGCTGATCCAGGGGTTGCCGCTGCACACCTGGAGTGGAGTGTTCTCCACCCGGCCCTCTACCGGCGCCGAGATCTCCGCGACCGGGAGCACACCCGTGCCGCCCTCGCAGCAGCAGGCGATCACGACATCGGCCGCCTTCCCGATCTCCAACCTCGGCACGCTGCCCGAGTCGGCGACCCCGCTGGAGGCGCCGTACGTCGAGGGCGCGGGCGACGGCTACCGGCTGCGGAAGCCCTACTGGGTGCGAGTGACCCGGAAGGACACGCGCTGCACCGGTGCCATCTCGCCTGACGGCGTCCACTGGACCGAAGTCGGCTCCACCGACGTCGAGTTGGACCGCACCGCGTACGCGGGACTCGCCCTCACCTCCTGCCTCGGCGTCGACCAGGACTACGCCGAGACCGGCACCGGCGCCTTCGACAACGTCGGCGTGACGTCCACGAACGGCACGGTCTGGCGCGTGACCCGTCCGGCCCGCACCGCCGCCGACCTGACGGCCGAAACCGGTGCAGACGCAGTCGAGTTGGCCTGGAGCGACCCGGACCTCTGCGCCGAGTACACGGTCCTGCGCGCCACGCGGACCGACGGACCGTACAGGACCATCGCCACCCGCGTCGGCCCGGTCGGCTTCGGCACCCGCATCCGGTACGTCGACGCGACGGGGACGCCTGGAACGACGCACCACTACACGGTCGCGAAGACCAACGCCGGTGGACGCGGGCCGCGTTCGACAACGGCGCGGGCCGCGATGCCAAACCCCTCCGTGCCCCAACTCACCTCCGCGAACGCCGTGTTCACGAACGAAGGAGCCGACTTCCGCCGTCTGCTGCGGGCCTCGCACGAGCCCGTGCGGTTCACCGCGGACGGTCTGCCCGCCGGTCTGCGTATCGACCGGCGTACCGGGCTGATCTCCGGAATCCCCACGGAGACAGGGGAGTTCACGGTCGCGACCACCGCAGCCAACGCCTCAGGGACCGCCACCGGCACCCTCGCCCTCACGGTCGGCACCGCGCCGCCCGCGCCGTGGACGTACGGCGATCTCGGCGACACCGTGCTGGACGACCGGGACTTCGGGACGCTGGGAGTGGTGGCGATCACCACTCCGGGCAGCACGTCGTACGACGGAGGGACCTTCACCGTGCGGGGCGCGGGCGTCGATCTGAACGCCAACGGCCAGGGAATGACGGGGCAGTTCGTGCGACAGGCGGTGAGCGGTGACTGCGAGGTCGTCGCCCGGCTCGTCTCCCGCAGCGGTGTCACGACCGACCGGGTGGGGCTGCTCATGGCGAAGTCCTTGTCGCCGTTCGACCAGGCGGCCGGAGCGATCGTCACCGGTGGTACGACCGCTCAGCTCATGCTCCGCAAGACCGTGGCCGGTGCCTCCGCCTTCACCGGTGGTGCCGCCGTCGCCCTCCCCGCCCTGCTGCGGCTGAAGCGTGCCGGGACCGCCTTCAGCGCAGCCCTGTCCACCGATGACGGTGTCACCTGGACCCCCCTCGCCGACGGAGAGATCCCCGGCTTCGGTGACGCCCCCTACTACGTCGGCCTGGTGGTCTGCTCGCGCAGTCAACCGGTCCGCTGCACCACGGAGTTCGACGAGGTGAGCATCACGCCCACCTGATCCTCCACGGATTGGAGATGCACAGCGATGAGCCGCACTTCCCCCCACGAGCACCTCCGCAGAACAGAGTTGAGCCGCCGCGGTCTGTTGAAGACCGCGGGCGGGCTCACCGCAGCCGTCGCCCTCGGCGGCGCCACGGTGGCCACGACCGCGCACGCGGCACCGGCCACCTTCACCCACCCCGGCATGCTGCACAACGCCGGTGACATCAACCGCGCCAAGGTCAGGGTCGCGGCGGGAACCGACCCCTGGCTGTCCGGCTGGAACAAGCTGACCGCCAACTCCCATTCGCAGTCGACCTGGACGAACCGGGCGACCGCGACGATCATCCGGGGCGGCGACGGGCAGAACTACAGCCTGCTCTACAACGACATCGCCGCCGCCTACCAGAACGCCCTGCGCTGGAAGGTCGGCGGTACCGAGGCGAACGCCGTGTGCGCCGCGAACATCCTCAACGCGTGGTCGACCACGCTGACTTCAGTCACCGGCAATGCCGACCGGTTCCTCGCGGCCGGTCTGTACGGCTGGCAGTTCGCCAACGCCTGCGAACTCATGCGGGACTACAGCGGGTTCAATCTCGCCGCCGCCCAGCAGATGCTGGCAAACGTCTTCTACCCGCTCAACAACAGCTTCCTCACCAACCACAACGACGCCTGCATCACCAACTACTGGGCCAACTGGGACCTGTGCAACATGGCGTCGATCCTGGCCATCGGGATCCTCAACGAGGACAGCGCCAAGTACGACCAGGCCGTCACGTACTTCAAGTCGGGTGCGGGCAACGGCTCGATCGCGCACGCCGTGCCGTACCTGTACACCGACTCGGACGGCTACGCGCTCGGCCAGTGGCAGGAGTCCGGCCGCGACCAGGGCCACACCGTCATGGGCATGGGGCAGATGGGCGCCGTGTGCGAGATGGCCTGGAACCAGGGCGACGACCTGTACTCGTACGACAGCCGTCGCTTCATGAAGGCCGCCCAGTACGTCGCGAAGTACAACAGCGGCAGCGACGTGCCCTTCACCACCTACACCTGGGGCACCGGGCAGAGCTGCGCCTCGTCCTCCCAGACGGTGATCTCCTCCGCCTCGCGCGGCCAGATCCGGCCGGTGTGGGCGATGCTCCACTTCCACTACAACCGGCGCATCGGCCTCGACGACAAGTACATCTCGGCCATGTACTACAACCTCGTCGCACCCGAGGGCGGGGGAGGTGACTACGGCTCCGACAGCGGCGGCTACGACCAGCTCGGCTTCGGCACCCTGATGTACGCGAAGTAGCGGCCCGGCCTGTCCACGGGTCGGGATCCGTGCCCGACCCGTGGACGCCCTCTTGACCCCGGGCGACGGTGGATCGACACTCCAGTAGGGAATCCTAGTGAACAGGTAGGGAAACATGGGGCGCCTTGAGCCGGTCACCACCAGTCGAGTGGACCGTTCGCCCCTTCTGACCTCCCGCCGTCACATCGATCTGCTGCGGGTCTGCAGCGCCATGAGCCCACTGCGCTGAGTCCCCTCCACCGTTCGACGACGCTTCCGCCGCGCGTACGTCCACGCGCCCGTACCCGGGGAGTCCCATGTCCGTCACGCCTCTCGCCGCCGTCCCCTCCCCCCGCTCCGCCCCCCAGTTCCGGGGCCGGATCGGGAGCGACGCGCGCAGCGGGCACTACGCCGTGCCGCGCCGCTACCGCCTGCACCTGTCCACCGCCTGCGCCGACGGCCTGCGCATCGCCGTCACCCACAGCCTGCTCGGCCTCCACGAGAGCTGTCCGGCCGTGTTCCTGTCCGCCGTACCCGACTGTCCGAGTGGTGGACACTCCGCACTGCGCCCGCTCTACGAGGCGAGCGCCCACCGCTACTCCGGACCCGCCGCCGCGCCCGTGCTCAGCGACGACTGGTCCGGCCGCATCGTCAGCACCCACGCCCCCGACATCACCCGCGACCTCGCCCGCCACTTCGGCCAGGGCGGCCCCCAGCTCTACCCGTGCGGCGCCGAGTCGGAGATCGAGGCCGTCGAGCGGCTCTGCGCGCAGGGCATCGAGGACGCGGCGCAGCGCGCCGGCGCGGCCGGTGGCGAACAGGCAGAGCGCGACGAAGCCCTCGGCCGGCTGCTGGAGACGCTGGGCTCGCTCGACCGCTGGCTGGACGGCCGCGAGCACATGATCCGCGACGAACTCACCGCCGCAGACGTCGAGTTGTGGGTGACGCTGGTGCAACTCGACACCGTGCACCGCTACCACCTGGACGCCGCCGCCGTGCAGCGCATCGCCGACCATCCCCACCTGTGGGCCTACGCCCGCCGACTGGCCGCGCACCCGGCCTTCGGCGCCCAGCTGGACCTCGACGGCATCGCCCGCCGCCACCACGCCCGCTGCCAGGGCCTGGAGGCCGCCGGTGCCGCCGTCCAGATCCTGGACTGGGCAGCCCATGCGGCGGACGAAACGGGAGCTTGCCGCAGCTGAGCGGGCTTCCGGACCGTCCACTTGGTGGACGACCGTTGACTTTCGAACAAGCACCTGACTTACTACCGCTTCAGTGATCGCGAGGCCCATCAGGGCCGGAACGGCAACGGTGACGGACATGTACGCAGCTTCGAGGACGGCCACGCGCCGCTTCCACGGCTGCGTACTGCCGTACGCGAGCCCGCTCGTCGCCGACCGTGCCGTGGATCTGCTCCGCGTGAACAGCGCACTGTGTACCGCACCGGGCTGCGCCCGCTGTCGAGGCTGACGACTTCCTCCAAGAGCTTTTCCAGCTCTTTCTGTTGGTTCTTCCCCAGCCCCCGGTCCGTGCGTTCCTCGCCGTGAGCGTCTCTTCCGTCACGCCCAGGTGCCGTGGTCCGGGGTTCCCCCTCCCGCCGGAGCCCCTCATGAGTGAACCCCCTGGCGCCGCCGTGTCCCTCGCCGAGGCACCGCCGCCTGCCGACACACCGTCAAAACCCCTCACCGCACAGCGAGTTCAGCCGCTGCGCCGGCCCGGCCGGTGGATCGTCACGCTGGTCGTGCTGGTGCTGATCGCCCAGTTCGTCCACGGACTGGTCACCAACTCCTTCTACCAGTGGGACCGCTTCGGCTACTGGTTCCTGCGCCCGACGATCCTCGACGGACTCGTCATCACCCTCGAAGTGGCCGCGCTCAGCGCGGTGTTGGGCCTTCTCGGCGGCATCCTGCTCGCCCTGGCCCGGCTGTCGAAGAGCCCCGTGCTGCGCGCCGCGAGCTGGACCTATGTGTGGGCGCTGCGCTCGATCCCGCTCATCGTGGTGCTGATCTTCCTGTACAACTTCAGCGCCCTGTACCAGACGCTCAGCATCGGCGTCCCCTTCGGCCCCGCCTTCTTCTCCTTCGACGAGTCGAAGCTCGCCACCGACATGGTCGTCGCCGTCGTCGGACTCAGCCTCAACGAGGCGGCGTACGCGGCCGAAGTGGTCCGCGGCGGCATCCTCTCCGTCGACCAGGGCCAGCACGAGGCAGCCTCCGCCCTCGGCCTCCCCAAGGGCTACCAGTTCCGCAGAATCGTCTTCCCGCAGGCGCTGCGCTCCATCACCCCGAACTACGTCAACCAGCTGATCGGCCTGATCAAGAGCACCTCGCTGGTCTTCTACGTCTCGCTGCTCGACCTGTTCGGCTCCGCGCAGACGATGGGCTCCACCTACCCCGGCGACATCGTGCCACTGCTCCTGGTCGTCACCGTCTGGTACCTGATCCTGACCAGCGTCGTGTCCGTCGTCCAGTTCTACGTCGAGCGCCACTACGCCCGGGGCGCCACCCGCTCCCTGCCGCCCACCCCGATCCAGAAACTCCGCAACGGTGTCACCGATCTGCGGGCCCGCATCCGCAGGGAGACCGCCGTATGACCACGAACACCGTCGAACCGTTGGCGGACATCACACCCGCCGCCGTAGAGGTGCACGACGTCCACAAGTGGTACGGCGCCCACCGTGTACTGGACGGCGTCGACCTCACGGTGCGGCCCGGCGAGGTCACCGTGATCCTCGGCCCGTCTGGTTCCGGCAAGTCCACGCTGCTGCGGGTCATCAACCACCTGGAGAAGCCCGAGATCGGCTATGTCAGCGTCAACGGCGAGCTGATCGGCGTCAAGCAACAGGGTGGAAGGCTCAAGGAGTTGAGTGAACGCGCGATCCTCGCGCAGCGCAGCAGGATCGGCTTCGTCTTCCAGAACTTCAACCTCTTCCCGCATCTGACCGTCCTGGACAACGTGGCCGCGGCACCCGTCGCCACCGGCAGGCTCGGCAAGCCCGAAGCCCTTGACCTGGCAAGGGAGTTGCTCGGCCGCGTCGGTCTCGCCGAGAAGACCGGCGCCTACCCGAGGCAGCTCTCCGGCGGCCAGCAGCAGCGCGTCGCCATCGCGCGGGCCCTCGCTCTGCGGCCCGGCGTCATCCTCTTCGACGAGCCGACCTCCGCCCTCGACCCCGAACTCGTCGGTGAAGTCCTGTCCGTCATCAAGGACTTGGCGACCAGCGGCACCACCCTCGTCATCGTCACCCACGAGATCGGCTTCGCCCGCGAGGTCGCCGACCGGGTCGTCTTCATCGACGGCGGAAAGATCGTCGAACAGGGCCCGCCCCACGAGGTCCTCGACAAGCCACAGCACGAACGGACCAGGGACTTCCTCAGCAAGGTCCTCTGAGCTTCACCTTTTCACCTTCAAAAGCCCCGAACACCGAGCCTAGGAACAGCCATGTCTACGCCCAGCCTTCGCAGCAGAATCACTCGCGGACTCACCGCGGGAACCGTCCTCGCTTCCCTCGCCGGTGGTCTCGCGGCCTGCGGCGGCGACAGTGACGCGGCCACCACGTCCGGCAATGCCGCCTCCGGCACGGTCACCGTGGGCGCCTTCTCCCTCGGTGCCGCCAAGGAGGCGACGCTCAAGGTCGCCGAAGTGAAGTCGATCAGCGCCGAGTTGCCCAAGGCGATAGCGAAGAGCGGCAAGCTGGAGGTCGGCGTCGGCTTCCTGCCCGCCGGCTCCCCGCCGCTCGGCTACGTCGGCTCGGACCAGAAGACCCTCACCGGTTCCGAGACCGACATCGCCCGCCTGGTCGCCGCCGTCCTCGGCCTCAAGCCGCAGCTGAAGAACTCCACTTGGGAGAACCTCTTCATCGGCCTGGACAGCGGCAAGGTCGATGTCGCCTTCTCCAACGTCACCGACACCGAGGAGCGGAAGGCGAAGTACGAGTTCGCCTCCTACCGCGAGGACAACCTCGGCTTCGCGGTGAAGGCCGACAACTCCTGGAACTTCGACGGCAATTACGAGAACCTCGCCGGCAAGACCGTCGCCGTGGGCGCCGGCACCAACCAGGAGCGGATCCTCCTGGAGTGGAAGAAGAAGCTGGCCGCCGAGGGCAAGAAGGCGCTCACCGTCAAGTACTTCCAGGACAACAACAGCACCTACCTCGCGCTGGCCTCCGGGAAGATCGACGCCTACCTCGCCCCCAACCCCTCGGTCGCCTACCAGGTCTCCTCGACCAAGGGCACGGCGAAGGCGGTCCGCAACGCGGGCACGTACTCCGGCGCCGGATCCACCCTCCAGGGCCTGATCGCGGCCACCGCGAAGAAGAACAGCGGCCTCGCCAAGCCGCTCGCGGACGCCATCAACTACCTGATCAAGAACGGCCAGTACGCCAAGTGGCTGGCCGCCTGGAACCTCTCCAACGAGGCCGTCGCCACGTCCGAGATCAACCCGCCCGGGCTGCCGAAGACCGACTCCTGACCCAACCCCTCTCAGCAAGGGGACCCCGCCGCGCCCCGGCGGGGTCCCCGACCCGTGCGACCAGTACCGGAGCCGTCAGCCGATGTCTTCCACCGTCAGTATCGAAACGACCACCTCCCACGTCCTGGACAACCCGGCCTGGGCAGCGCTCACCGGCCCGCACGCGCACCTCGCCGAACGCGTCGGCCGCGCCGCCCGCTACCCCGTCGACGTGGCCGGCTTCAACGCCATCACCGACAACGACGACCCGCGCGCCTGGGCCGACCTGGCCACGCTCATCGGCCCCGGCGGCACCGCCGCAGTGCGCGGAGTGAGCGAGACCCCGGACGGGTGGGAGATCGTCCGCTCCGGACAGGGCGTCCAGCTCGTGGACACCGCTCTGCGGGCCGAGCCCGACCCCGAGGCCGTCCGTCTCGGCGCCGACGACGTGCCCGAGATCCTCGACCTGGTCGCCCGCACCGAACCCGGCCCCTACCTGCCCCGCACCGTAGAGATGGGCACCTACCTCGGCATCCGCCACGAGGGCCGGCTGGTCGCCCTGGCGGGCGAACGCCTCCACCCGCCCGGCTGGACCGAGATCAGCGCCGTGTGCACCGACCCCGACCACCGCGGCCGGGGCCTGGCCACCCGTCTGGTCCGCGCGGTCGCCGCCGGCATCAAGGAACGCGGCGAGCACCCCTTCCTGCACGCGGCGGCCAACAACACCAACGCGATCCGCCTGTACGAGTCGATCGGCTTCACCCTGCGCGCCCGCACGGTCTTCTCGCTCGTACGGCGCACCGGCCCGATCCCCGCCGCCGATCCGGAAGAAACGGCATAGCTGTGCCGTTGTCCTCTTTGAAGCCGGACTCCGTGGAGGTGGAGCACATGTGTGGAGCGTCCATCGTTCACGTGTGTCTCACCACGCGGCAGCACATAGACCTGCTGCGCGTGGCCGGCGCGCTCTGTCGCCCCTGACGCCGTTGCCCCAGCCGCCGTGCGCCCACCTCTGTGGGCCGGCGATCTCGTACGGACCTCCAGGAAGGCACCACTCGTGTCATCGACCTCCCCTTCTCCGCTGCATCTCGCCGTCGCCCTCGACGGCACCGGCTGGCACCCGGCCTCCTGGCGCGAGCCGGTGGCCCGGCCCCGGGACCTGTTCACCGCCGCGTACTGGGCCGACCAGGTCGCCGAGGCCGAGCGCGGTCTGCTCGACTTCGTGACCTTCGAGGACGGCCTCGGCCTGCAGTCCTCGCACTACGGCGAGCTGGACAGCCGCACCGACCAGGTCCGCGGACGCCTCGACGCCGTACTGATCGCGGCCCGGATCGCACCGCTCACCAGCCACATAGGCCTGGTCCCGACGGTGGTGTCCACGCACACAGAGCCGTTCCACATATCCAAGGCGATCGCCACCCTCGACTACGTCAGCACCGGCCGCGCGGGTCTGCGGGTGCAGGTCTCCGCCCGCCCGCACGAGGCCGACCACTTCGGCCGGCGCACCTTCGAGCCGATCAGCCTGGAGAGCCTGCGCACCCCGGCCGGACAGGAACGGTTCGCCGAGCACTTCGACGAGGCCGCCGACTACATCGAGGTCGTGCGCCGCCTCTGGGACAGCTGGGAGGACGACGCCGAGATCAGGGACATCGCCACCGGCCGCTTCGTCGACCGCGACAAACTGCACTACATCGACTTCGAGGGCCGCCACTTCAGCGTCAAGGGCCCCTCCATCACCCCCAGGCCGCCGCAGGGCCAGCCGATCGTCAGCTCCCTGGCCCACCAGACCATCCCGTACCGGCTGGTGGCCCGTGCCACCGACATCGGCTACGTCACCCCGCACGACACCGACGAAGCACGGGCGATCGTCGCGGAGATCCGCGCCGAGCAGCAGGCCGCCGGACGCGCCGACGAGCCCCTGCACATCTTCGGCGACCTGGTGGTCTTCCTCGACGACGACGAGGCCACGGCGGTCGCCCGCCGCGAGCGCCTCGACGCCCTCGCGGGGGAGCCGTACACCAGCGACGCCCGGATCTTCGCCGGTACGCCCGCCCAACTCGCCGATCTCCTCCAGGAGTTGCAGTCGGCGGGGCTGACCGGCTTCCGGCTGCGGCCCGCCGTCGCCGGACACGACCTGCCGGCGATCACCCAGGGGCTGGTCCCCGAACTGCAGCGCCGGAACGCCTTCCGCCGCGCCTACGAGGCCGACACCCTGCGCGGCCTGCTGGGGCTCGCCCGCCCCGCCAACCGCTACGCCGCTGCCGCGAACGCCTGAGCCGGAGGGACCGTACGACATGAGCAAGCCCCTGAAGCAGATCCACCTGGCCGCCCACTTCCCCGGTGTCAACAACACCACCGTGTGGAGCGACCCCGCGGCCGGCAGCCACATCGAGTTCAGCTCCTTCGCGCACTTCGCGCGGACCGCCGAGCGCGCGAAGTTCGACTTCCTCTTCCTCGCCGAGGGCCTGCGGCTGCGCGAACAGGGCGGGAAGATCTACGACTTGGACGTGGTCGGCCGCCCCGACACCTTCACCATCCTCGCCGCACTCGCCGCCGTCACCGAACACCTCGGCCTGACCGGCACCATCAACTCCACCTTCAACGAGCCCTACGAGGTGGCCCGCCAGTTCGCCAGCCTCGACCACCTCTCCGACGGCCGCGCCGCCTGGAACGTCGTCACCTCCTGGGACGCGTTCACCGGCGAGAACTTCCGCCGCGGTGGCTTCCTGCCGCAGGACGAGCGCTACTCCCGGGCCAAGGAGTTCCTCGCCACCACCAACGAACTCTTCGACTCCTGGCACGGCGACGAGATCCTCGCCGACCAGTCGAGCGGCACCTTCCTGAGCGACGCCAAGGCCGGAGCCTTCGTCCACCAGGGCCAACACTTCGACATCCACGGCCAGTTCAACGTCCCGCGCTCCCCGCAGGGCCGCCCGGTCATCTTCCAGGCCGGCGACTCCGACGAGGGCCGCGAGTTTGCCGCGTCCAGTGCCGACGCCATCTTCAGCCGGTACAGCACCCTCACCGAGGGCCAGACCTTCTACACCGACGTCAAGTCCCGCCTCGCCAAGTACGGCCGCCGGTCGGACCAGTTGCTGATCCTCCCGGCCGCGACCTTCGTGCTCGGCGACACCGACGCCGAGGCCGAGGACCTGGCGAAGGAGGTGCGCCGCCAGCAGGTCAGCGGCGCCACGGCGATCAAGCACCTGGAGTTCGTCTGGAACCGGGACCTGTCCTCCTACGACCCGGACGGCCCGCTCCCCGACGTCGACCCGGACGTCAGCGACAACCACATCTCCAAGGGCCGCGCCCAAGTCCGCATGTACCGCGACCCGTTGGCCACCGCCCGCGAGTGGCGTGAGCGGGCCGCCGCGAACAACTGGTCCATCCGCGACCTGGTCATCGAGACCGGCAACCGGCAGGCCTTCATCGGCTCCCCGTCCACTGTCGCGAAGACCATCAACGACTTCGTGCAGGCCGACGCCAGCGACGGCTTCATCCTCGTCCCGCACATCACCCCGACCGGACTCGACCCCTTCGCCGACAAGGTGGTCCCGCTGCTCCAGGAACAGGGCGTCTTCCGCACCGAGTACGAGGGCCCCACCCTCCGCGACCACCTCGGCCTCGCCCACCCCGACGACGTGCGCGAGGAACGGGCGGCGTCGTGAAGTTCCTCGCGATCACGCTCATCGTCCACCGCCCCGACCCGGTCACGGGCATCCAGAAGTCGACCCACGAGCGTTTCCGTGAGGTCCTCGAAAACGCCGTACTGGCCGAGGAGTTGGGCCTCGACGGCTTCGGCGTGGGGGAGCGGCACGAACGGCCCTTCATCTCCTCCTCCCCGACCGTCGTCCTCAGCCACATCGCCGCGCTCACCCGCCGCATCCGCCTCTTCACGGCGGTCACCACGCTGAGCCTCCTCGACCCGGTCCGGGCCTACGAGGACTACGCGACGCTCGACCACCTCTCCGGCGGACGCCTGGACCTGATCATCGGCAAGGGCAACGGCACCGCCCAGCGCGAACTGTTCCATGTCACGCCCGAGGACCAGTGGGAGCGCAACGCCGAGAGCTACGAGGTGTTCCGGCAGCTCTGGCGGCAGGACAAGGTGACGGCGAAGACCCGGTTCCGCCCGGAGTTGAAGGACGCGGAGGCGTGGCCGCGGCCCTACCAGCAGCCGATCCGGGTCTGGCACGGCAGCGCGACCAGCAAGGAGAGCGTGGACCTGGCGGCCCGCTACGGCGACCCGCTGTTCTCCGCGAACGTCACCAACCCCATAGAGCCGTATGCCGAGTTGATCCGCTACTACCGCGAACGCTGGGAGCACTACGGCCACGACCCGGCGGACATCGCGGTCGGCGCGGGCACGGCCGGCCTCTACGTCGCTCCCACGACCCAGGAGGCGCTGGCCGTCTACCGGCCCATCTTCGAGAGCAACCTCGCCTTCCAGAAGCAGGTGGGCCTGCCCATTGTCTTCGAGACCCTGGAGGACTTCGTCGAGCGCAGCTCCGCGCTGATCGGCAGCCCCCAGCAGGTCATCGACAAGGTGCACCGCTATCACGAGCAGTTCGGGCACACCGTGCTCCATCTGCACGCGGACGCCAGTGGTTTGACGGATCGTCAGCACCGTGACTCGCTGGAGCTGTTCGGGGCGGCGGTGGCTCCCGTGCTGCGCAAGGACATCCCGGACCCGCCGTTCGACTGGGGACCGGTCCTGCCCGAGTCCGAGTCCGTCGTCCACTGAGGAGTGACCGCATGTCTCCTGGCATCCCGCTCGGGGTCCTCGACCTGGTCCCGATCTCCTCCGGCTCCACCGCACCCGAGGCCCTGCGCAACTCCATCGAACTCGCGTGCAGGGCCGAGGAGTTCGGGTACGCCCGCTACTGGTTCGCCGAGCATCACCTCAACCCCGGGGTCGCGGGCACGTCCCCCGCGGTCGTCCTGGCGCTGACGGCGTCCGCGACCTCCACCATCCGGCTCGGCTCCGGCGCCGTACAACTCGGCCACCGCACCGCGCTGTCCACGGTCGAGGAGTTCGGCCTGCTCGACGCGCTGCACCCGGGCCGCTTCGACCTGGGCCTCGGCCGCTCGGGCGGCCGACCGTCGCCCCTGCTGCCGTCGGCCACCCCGGTCGTCGACGGCCGGGCCCCCAACGGCCTGCGTATCCCGCCCCGTTTCTCCTTCGAACGGCTCCTCGGCTCACCCCGGATCGCCCTCCAGCGCAAGCTGCTCCTGCTGCCCAAGGCCGAGTCCCAGGAGTACGGCGAGCAGATCGACGACGTCCTCGCGCTGCTGGCCGGCACCTACCGCTCCCCGGACGGCGCCGAGGCCCACGTCGTACCGGGCGAGGGCGCCGACCTGGAGCTGTGGATCCTGGGCAGCAGCGGGGGCACCAGCGCCGAGGTCGCGGGCCGCAACGGCCTCCGCTTCGCGGCGAATTACCACGTCAGCCCCGCCAGCGTCCTTGAGGCTGCGGACGGTTACCGCGCCGCGTTCCAGCCTTCCGACGTCCTCGACAAGCCGTACGTCAGCGTCTCCGCCGACGTCGTCGTCGCCGAGGACGACGAGACGGCACGCGAACTCGCCACCGGCTACGGCCTGTGGGTGCGCTCCATCCGTACGGCGGAGGGCGCCATCAAGTTCCCTACCCCCGACGAGGCCCGCGCCCACGTCTGGAGCGACGAGGACCGCGAGCTGGTCCAGGACCGCATCGACACCCAGTTCGTCGGCTCACCCGCCCGGGTCGCCGACCAACTGGAACAACTCCAAGAGGCCGTCGGCGCCGACGAGTTGCTCATCACCACCATCACCCACGACCACACGGACCGGGTGCGGTCGTACGAGTTGCTCGCACAGGAATGGGGCCACCGGGGTCACTCCTCCCAGTCGAGTTGATGCTCCGGAGTCCCCACCGACCGCCCGTACACGACGGCTTCGGCGCGGCCGACTCCGTCACCGCGCCGATAGCGGAACACTTTCTGGGCAAAAACGACCACCCGCTCGTCGCCGACCATGAAGTCGGCGTACCAGCCATTGGCCCGGTCCAACGCGGCGGCGAGCGCGTCCGCGATCGAACCTGCGGCACCGTCGTCGTCGGCCTCCCACTCGATGAACGTCCAGGCGTCGGGCTGACCGGCCGTCGCACTGGCCGAGTTGTCGACCCGCTCGACCTTCCGGATGCGCAGGCCGTGCGGCGCGAACACGGCACCGGGGCGCAGGCTTTCACCGAGAACGTAGCCCGTGATCATGACCTGTCTCCTTCTCGACTCCGTATGGCTCTCTGCCATGATCGATGCCATGGACGTCCGTATCGAACCCGCCGCTGTCACCGACCTCCACCAGGTCCTGGAGGACCACGCACGTTACTGGGGAGAGCGTGACCTGCGCGCCCTCCATCTCACCGCGCTGGTCCAGGAGTTCGGGTCCACCTGTCTGGTCGCCCGCGCCGACGACGGTATCCGGGGATACCTCTTCGGGTTCGTCACGCCGGACCGCACCGGCTATGTGCACCTGGTGGCGACCCGGGACGACGCGCGCGGCACCGGTCTCGGCCGCAGCCTGTACACGGCGTTCATCGAAGCCGCCGCACGGCAGGGCGCGGTCCGCCTCAAGGCCATCACCTCGGTCACCAATGAGGGTTCGATCGCCTTCCACCGCACCCTCGGTTTCGACGCGCGTGTTGTGGAGGACTACGACGGGCCGGGCCGGCCCCGTGTCGTCTTCACCCGCGAGCTGCCGCCCCGCTAGCGCCGCACAGGTCCAGCAGACGCCGTCCGCCTTCCCCGGCGAACCACTCCGCGTGGCCCACGTAGTACTCGTATGCCAGCCGGGTGTTCTCTGCCGACCGCGTGACGCCGTGGAAGTAGCCCAGCTCGGAGAGCGCGAACTCGGCGTGGACCAGGGGGAGTAGCGCGGGGAGCGCCTTCGACTCGGCGCGGCTGAGCGGGCGTACGGACATGTAGCCGTCCAGGAGCGCGATCGCGTCCTGCTCGCGGACCGGGAAGCCGGGCTGGAGCCACTGCACCGTGTTGCGTTCGATCGCGGTGGCCAGATCGTGCACGGCCGTCGTGCGGTCGCTCATGCCGAAGTCCAGCGCCGTGGCGACCGAACCGTCCTCGTTCCAGAGGAGGTTGGAGGCATGCCAGTCGTTGTGGGTCCAGAGCGGGGTGAGGCCCGGGAGGTGCGGGGCAAGTTCCTCGTGCAGGGGGAGCAGGACCCGTCGGGTGTCCTCGCGCCACGGGAACTTCGCCAGCCCCTTTGCCAGTTGGGGGCGCTCCTCCACGTATCGCTCCAGCTCCGTCTGCGGGTCGGCCGAGGCGAACACCGTGAACGACGCGACCAGCGGCTGCACTTGGCGGCGCGGTGCGTCGAAACCCTCCGCGGCCAGATGCAGGCGGCCAAGAGCCTCGCCGGCCGCCCTCGCGTGGGCGGAAGAGCGGAACGGGGACCACGACAGCGCGTCGCGGTAGAGGTCCGTGCCGGTGCCGGTCGAGTGCACTTCGTAGGTCCACTCGCCGCGCGTCGCCGCGTCCAGGACCTCGACCACGGGTGCGCCGCGCCGCCGTAGGTGCCGTAGGAAGGTGTGTTCCTCGGTCAGGCCCTCCAGCGTGCGTACGGAGGTGTGGTGCCGTTTCACGAACAGGCGGCGTCCGTCCTGTTCCACCACGGCCGCCGCCGACAGGGGACGGGGGCTGCGCCAGACCACCCGGGCCGATCCCACGATGTCGGTCACCTCGGGGTCCGTCAGGGGTGGCCAGTCGGCGGCGACCGGGTCGGTGCCCAGGCCGTGGGCGAGGTGTGAACTCACGCTGTTTTCACCGCCGTTGTTCCCCGCAGGGCGCCCAGGACGCGGCGCTCGGTCGCGGCGAAGTCCGGGTTGGTGAAGTCGTCGGCGCCGCGCGGGCGGGC